>Ga0208125_100757_pt1 | contig 15055 bp, 11 predicted proteins | sample LakWasM128_HOW14_2_FD_183938 | JGI IMG/M metagenome (GOLD analysis project Ga0208125, IMG submission 183938) | Freshwater sediment methanotrophic microbial communities from Lake Washington under simulated oxygen tension - Sediment Metagenome... | ecosystem: Environmental > Aquatic > Freshwater >... | reverse complement strand
TGTAAACTCGCAAGCGCCGCAGGCAGCAGGTTTTCCTCTGCCTGAAGCGGGATCAGCAGGCGCAGAACGGTGTCGTAATCCTGCCCGCCGGCGGCAATCTGCGCCTCAAGAATCTTGGCGTAGGGCGAAGCCGGGTTGATGCCGGCAAGCGCGATTTGCGCGCACGGGGTGTCGGCTTTTTTCAGACACTCCAGCCCTGCGATATAGCGTTCCTCCGGCGACTTGAATACTTTGGTGGCCGGCGGAAGTTTGGAAGAGGTTGCCGGGCCAGTGTCGGCGGCATTTGCGCCGGGCACCAGCATGCAACAAAGGATCAGGAGGGCAATAAAACGTTGAGTCATAGCGGCACATTATATGTGGTAGCCACGCCGATTGGGAATTTGCAGGACATTACCCTGCGCGCTATCGAGGTGTTGAAGACAGTGGATATCGTGGCGGCCGAGGATACGCGGCATAGTGCGCATCTGCTGACGCACCTGGGTATCAAGGCTAGGCTGGTGGCGGTTCACGAGCATAACGAGCGGCGTGCCGGCGAAAAAATTCTCGACGAATTGCGTGCCGGTAAATCGGTGGCGCTGGTGTCGGATGCGGGCACTCCGGGCATCAGCGACCCCGGCGCCGTACTGGTCGGGATGGCACGCGAAGCCGGGTTGAATGTGGTCCCCTTGCCCGGCGCCTGCGCTGCCGTCACTGCATTGTCCGCCGCGGGATTCGAGCAGCCGCATTTTCTCTTTTACGGTTTTTTGCCGGCTTCCGGTGCCCAACGCCGCAAGGCGCTGGAAACGCTGCGCGATCAACCCGCGGCCTTGGTGTTCTATGAAGCTCCGCATCGGGTGATCGAAAGCGTGACGGACATGGCCGCGACTCTTGGCGAAACGCGGCAAATCCTGATTGCGCGCGAATTGACCAAAACCTTTGAAACCCTGCATCGCTGCCAATTGGGGGAGGCTGCAGCGTGGCTGCTGGACGATACCAACCGGCAACGTGGCGAGTTCGTGCTGCTGGTGGAAGGTGCGCCCGATGCCCCGCAAGCCGAAGTGAGCGAAGACGCGCAGCGTGTGCTGCAATTATTGCTGAATGAATTGCCGCTCAAACAGGCGGTAAAATTGGCGGCTGACATCACTGGCGCAAAAAAGAACGCGCTTTACCAACTGGCCCTGGAATTGAAATCCGAATGAATACCCTGACCATTACCCGCCCCGACGACTGGCATCTCCATTTGCGCGATGGTGCGACGATGCGCGATGTGCTGCCGGATACTGCGCGCCAGTTTGCACGCGCCATCGTGATGCCCAACCTGCGCCCTCCGGTAACGACGACTGCGATGGCTGTGGATTATCGAGCGCGCATCCTGGCAGCCTTGCCGGATGGACTGCATTTCGAGCCGCTGATGACGCTGTATCTGACTGATAACACCCGTCCGGAAGAAGTCGCCGCCGCCAAGGCCAGTGGCATCGTGCATGGCGTCAAACTTTATCCCGCGGGCGCGACGACCAACTCCGATTCTGGCGTGACCGATCTCGCAAAATGCCGTACGGCGCTGGCGGCGATGGAAAAACATGGTATGCCGCTGCTGGTACATGCGGAGGTCACCGATGCCGATGTGGATGTATTCGACCGTGAAAAGGTCTTCATCGAGCGGCACATGATCCCGCTCACCCGCGATTTTCCCGGGCTCAAAGTGGTGTTCGAGCATATCACCACGCGTGATGCCGCAGAATTTGTCGCTGCCGCGTCAGCCAACGTGGGCGCGACCATCACCGCGCATCATCTGCTGATGAACCGCAATGCCATGTTCAGCGGCGGCATCCGGCCGCATCATTACTGCCTGCCCATCCTGAAGCGCGAGGAGCATCGCCAGGCGCTGGTCGCCGCCGCGATTTCCGGCAGTCCGAAATTTTTCCTGGGCACCGACAGCGCGCCGCATGCGAAATTCGCCAAGGAGGTCGCTTGCGGTTGCGCCGGCATGTACACCGCTCATGCGGCTATCGAGTTGTATGCCGAGGCTTTCGAGCAGGCCGGCGCGCTGGATAGACTCGAAGCTTTTGCCAGCTTTAGCGGTGCGGATTTCTACGGTTTGCCACGCAATGCCGATCGCATCACGCTGGTGTGTGAAAGCTGGACGGTGCCGGAGTCGCTGCCATTCGGCGAAGATGTTCTGGTGCCGTTGCGTGCCGGCCAGACTATTGCCTGGAAACTGCAAGGCTAGAATGCCCGTTTTTACGATGCGGGATAACTCCTTAATTTTTAAGTTGATTCACGGAAATTAAGCGGTAGAATCGTTCCCTTTTGCGTATTTCTACAGGGAGTTGTTCCATGAGTGCACCGCGCATCCAGTCTTTTCAGCCGCCCACGCGCATTCTGCTGGGCCCAGGCCCTTCCGATGTCCATCAGCGCGTGCTCGATGCGATGGCCCGGACTACGGTTGGACACCTCGACCCGAGTTTCGGTGAAATGATGGAAGAGATGAAGACGCTGCTGCGCTACGCGTACCAGACCGGGAACGCGCTGACCTTCCCGGTTTCCGCGCCCGGTTCGGTGGGCATGGAAAGCTGCTTCGTCAATCTGGTGGAACCGGGCGACAAGGTGATTGTGTGCTCCAACGGCGTATTCGGCCGCCGTATGGCTGAAAACGTGAAACGCACGCGCGGCGAACTGGTGCTGGTCGAGGACGCCTGGGGCAAGGCCGTCGATCCGCAAAAGCTGGAAGATGCGCTCAAGGCCAATCCCGATACGAAAATCGTCGCCTTCGTGCACGCCGAAACTTCTACCGGTGTCGAGTCCGATGCCAGGTTGCTGACCGAAATCGCTCATCGTTACGGTGCACTGGTGATTTGCGACGCCGTGACGTCGCTGGGCTGCATCCCGCTGATGGTAGACGCGTGGGACATCGACGCCATCTATTCTGGCAGCCAGAAGGGCTTGTCCTGCACGCCCGGTCTTTCGCCGGTCAGTTTCGGCGAGCGGGCGATTGCCAAGCTCAAGCAGCGCGCCACACCGGTGCAAAGCTGGTTCATGGATCTCAACCTGGTGCTGGGCTACTGGTCTGAAGCCAAGCGTACCTATCATCATACCGCGCCCATCAATGCGCTTTATGGCCTGCACGAATCGCTGGTAATGCTGGCGGAAGAGGGGCTTGAATCCTCCTGGGCACGCCATCGCCGCAACCATCTCGCCTTGCTGGCCGGTCTGGAAGCGCTGGGCCTGGAACTGCTGGTCGAAGAAAAATCCCGCCTGCCGCAACTCAATGCCGTGGTGGTGCCGCAAGGCATCAGCGAACCGCAGGTGCGCGCGGACATGCTCAATCTGCACGGGATTGAAATCGGTGCAGGCCTGGGAGATCTTGCCGGCAAGATCTTCCGCATCGGCCTGATGGGTAATAGCTCTATGCCGCAGAATGTGAAGATTTGCCTGACGGCGCTTGAGTCTGTGCTGGCGGCGCAAGGCCGGAAAGTCGATGCGGGCGCTGCGGTACAAGCCGCCGAACGCTTATTGGCCGAGGAGGCCGGGGCCTAAGCTGGTAGAATAGTCGGCGAAGCTGGCCAGACAGTCGCCGCCTGTGCAAACAGGGGGAGGAAAGTCCGGGCTCCGCAGAGCAGGATGACGGCTAACGGCCGTACGCCGCGAGGCGAGGAATAGGGCCACAGAGACGAGTAAGCCGCGCTTCGGCGCGGTGGACGTGAAACGCGGTAACCTCCATCCGGAGCAAGACCAAATAGGGGAACAATGGCGTGGCTCGCGCTGTTCCCGGGTAGGTTGCTTGAGCCTGCGAGCAATCGCAGGCCTAGAGGAATGACTGTCCACGACAGAACCCGGCTTATCGGCCAGCTTCTTTTCTTAGAGCGTCTCAGTAGTATTTCATCTCCCGTGCCCGACGTCTGCGGCGTTGCGCCGCTTGCCAAAGAATAGCCATTGGCTGCGCGCCGTGCCTTGCATCCGTCCAGGCCCGAACTCAACGCGGGGACGATACTACTGAAAGGCTCTTAGCGTATTCTCACATCCCCGATCGTTCCGCCCAGGCCGACATTGGCTTGCATGCGGCGCGAAGGGATGGTCAGCTGGACGCTGACGTTGCCGGAGATGCGCTGGTCGTCCCGGACATCGAGATTGCCCTGCGCGCGCGATTGCTGGCTCTCCAGCACCAGATTGCGGTAGCGGTAGTTGCCGTTGCTCGATTGCAGGTTGCCGGTCAACGTATCGAAGCGGGTACTTTTTTCCCGATTGGCAGGCAGCATTGCGCTTGTGAGGTCCACGCCTCCGATCTTCCCGTCCTTTACGGTAAATCTGGCATTGATTTCCGCGACTTCAACCAGCTTTGCCGGATCGCTCGAAACGCTCGCGAACGATGCGGCGGCATCGAGTGTGCCCTCGAGGTTGGCGACGCTGGCTGCGGCAGTCAGCGCCTGCGGCAGTCCGATATTTTCCGTTTTGAAACTACCCGAAGCTGTTGGGCGCCCGGCCCAGTCGATCATGCCTTTTGCCGTGAACGTTCCGCCATAGATTCGCCCTTCAATTGTGTCGAAGCGCGCCTTGCTTCCTTCGATATGGCCTTCGGCATGGAAGTCGTCGAATTTGAGGATGGTGTGCAGCGGAGGCTGCCAGTTGCTACCGTCCAGTGTGATTTTCCATGCGTCATTTTCCGGCTGGAGCTGCAAGGTCAGACTGCGGTCGCTGGTGGTGAGGTCGGCAGCACCGAATTCGCCTGTAGGCAACAGATCGACACGTCCGTCGAAGGAGGCCGGCGCAAGCCCCGGGGCCGTATAACTGACATTCTTGAGCGATACCCGAGCAATGCGCAACCTGTCCGTTTGAGCGGAAGTCCGGAACCACTGTTGCGCGCGGATGATGTCCGGCATGGCGAGCGAGACGTCGGCGATTTCCAGGCTATCCACCGATTTTCGATCGTCGAACAGGGTCGAGAGTGCCAGCACCATCCGGACGGAAGCGATTTTCATCTCCGCGTCCGGCCCGATGGTCACGCCGGATAAAACCAGCTGCGGTTTCGGGAAAAGCGATGCGCGCATATCGCTGAATTTGACGGGCTCGCCCAGACTTTCCGAGGCAATGTGCTGGATGGAGCTGCCAAACGGGGCGAGGTTGACGAAGTGCAGGGCGACAACAATCAGGACAAGTGCTAGCGGCAGGTAAACGCTGGTCGTTCTGACGACGGTTGCGAACCGTTTGCCGGAATCCGCAGCATTGCGTTTCCTGACGATCGCTGCAGCCCGCTTTCGGGCGCGAAGATCGGCCTGCTCTTGCGCCTTGCGCTCCGATTTCTGCCTTGCCTGTTCTGCGGCCAGGGCACGTGCCTGTTCCTTTTCCTGGTGGCGTACTGCATCAGCCTCGGCCTTGCTGCGCGCTTCTTCTGCCTTTCGCGCCTGACGCTCTGCTTCCTCTCGCTCCTTGCGTTCGACTTCGGCTTGGCGTCGAGCTTCTTTTTCTTCCCGGGTTTCGCGTTCTGCGGCCTCGCGTGCAATACGTTCCGCCTCAAGTCGTGCGGCTCTTTCCTCCCGGGCGCGAGCCTCGGCTTTAATCCGGGCCTCTTCTGCCTCGCGCGCCTGACGTTCGGCCGCTTCTCGGGCGGTGCGTTCAACTTCCAGTTGCGCGGTTTTTTCCGCTTCGGCCCGGGCGTCCGCTTCGGCTTTCAGCCTTGCCTCTTCCGCAGCCCGCGCTTGCCGTTCGGCTTCTTCGCGTGCCATGCGTTCGGCCTCGGCTTCGCGGCGAGCTTCTTCTTCCTCACGAGCCAATTGTTCCGCTTCCAGACGGGCCGCCTTCTCTGCCAGTGCGCGTGCTTCTGTTTCCGCTTTAAGTCGGGCTTCCTCCGCTTCACGCGCCTGACGCTCGGCAGCTTCGCGAGCGATGCGCTCGGCCTCCAGCTGTGCGGTTTTTTCCGCTTCGGCCCGGGCATCCGCTTCGGCTTTCAACCTTGCCTGTTCCGCGACCCGCGCCTGCCGTTCGGCTTCGAGGCGGGCCGCTTGTTCTGCCAGTGCGCGTGCTTCCGCTTCGGCCTTGAGCCGGAGTTCTTCTGCTTCGCGCTCGGCGGTCTCGCGAGCGATGCGCTCGGCTTCCAGTCGCGCGGTTTTTTCTGCTTCGGCCTTGCGTAGGGCCTCGGCTTCCTCGCGTGCCTTGCGTTCCGCCGCTTTGCTAATCAGCCGCTCCGCTTCCATCAGGGCAGCTTTTTCCGCGAGTGCGCGGGCTTCCGCTTCGGTCTTGAGCCTGGCTTGTTCCGCTTCTCGTGCCTGGTTTTCTGCTGCCTCGCGCGCAGCACGCTCGGCTTTCAGGCGGGCAGCCATTTCGGCTTCTGCCCGGCGGCGTGCCTCATCTACTTGTCGTTCCGACTCTGCACGAGCCACTCGTTCGGCTTCCAGTCGGGCGGATTCTTCCGCTTTGCGGCGTGCCTCAGCCGTTGCCCGAGCTTCACGCTCGGCGTTATCGCGGGTTATTCTTTCAACTTCGAGCCTTGCTGCCTGGTCGGCTTCGGCCTTGCGGTGCGCCTGCTGCTGTTCTTGGGCTTTCCGTTCTGCTTCCTCGCGCGCTTGGTCTGCCGCTGCGTCAATGTCGGCGGGCTGCTGTTCATCCGTTCGGAAGAAATCTGCGGCACTGACTTCTTCTACGACCATGGCCGTCTGGTAACCGGCATTCTGCTCATCCAGATCCCAGTTTTCCTCCTGGATTGCGCGTATGTATCCGTCTCTTTCGAGCCGCGCAAGAATAAGCAGCAAATCCGTCTCGGAGAATTTATCCAGCTTTGCAAGAATGGCAGCGGCAGTGGTTTTGTCGTCGATCAGCGGAAGCACTTTCAGCGCCCCTGTCGGTAATCCCTTGGGCTTGGTGGAAAGCGCGCGCGTACCCTTGCCGGTTTTGCTATAAAGTTTTGAGGTCAGGTCCATACCGTAGGCAGTTTATGCTTATTTGCTAATTCAATGAATTATTGACGCAAAAGTACGGTTTGTCCTGTTGCTGCAGACTCCAGGGCTGCGTTGATGGTTCGGCAATTCTCGCGTGCGTCGGCTAAGGTCAGTAGCGGCTGTTTTCCGTTGAGCACGCAATCGCTGAAGTGCTCGATTTCCAGATTGAAATGATTGGCGACGGGCAGTTTTTCGGTGCAGGCCTGGCCATCGTCCGTCCACCAAGAGATAAAAGGTACATCGCCCGGCAATTGCCAGGCGGCGTGGCATTTGACGCCGCCCTTGGTGCCGATGATGGTGTATTCCGACTGGCGCGAGCATTCAAAGCTGACATCGAAGCGGGCATGTTTGCCGTCGCCGAAGTCGATGATGCCGCTGGTGGTGATGTCCGCACCGCTTTCGGCATACTTCGCGATGGCGGTCACGGCGCGCAGCGGGGTGTCGAACCAGAGCCGGGCGGAGTGGATGGCGTAAGGGCCGATATCCCACATGGCGCCGCCGCCCAGTGAAACATCCTGCGCCAGGCGGTACATGCGCGCCGGGCGCATCATAAAGGAATAGTGGGCGTGCACGGTGCGCACTTCACCGATCAGGCCGGAGGCGATGATTTCCTGAATGCGTGCGTGCTGCGGGTGAAAGCGATACATGAAGCCTTCCATCGCGATCACGCCATGCTCTCCGGCTGCGGCCTCGATGGCGTCGATGTCCGCCACGGTGAGTGCCATCGGCTTTTCGATCAGAACGTGCTTGCCATGACGGATGGCGCGCAGCGCCCATTCGGCGTGTTCGTGGTTTGCCATCGGCAGATACACGGCTTCAACGCGAGTATCGGTCAGCAAGTCCTCCAGCGTTTCATGAACGGTAACGCCCGTGAGTTGCGATGCGTATTTCGCCAGCGTTTCGGCTGCGGCGCCGGGACGTCGGCTGGCGATGGAGACGAGTTCGGAGTTTTCGGCTTCGACAATGGCGGGAAGCAGTCTTTCGTTGACCCGGGCGGCGCCGAGTATGCCCCAGCGGAGGCGAGAGTTGTTCGTCATTTTGCGACTCCTGAAGCGCGACAGAAGGTGACGATTAAACCCTCGAAGTCTCGATGTGACAAGACACAATTTTGAAATGTGAAATAGCCCGTTTGGATGGGATTGTGCTAATTGAATGGGATGCGCTTCAGTTCTTACAACTTACTTTCAGATGATTTTCTATCTCCTTGGTTTTAAAGGATAAAAATTTCTCGATCAAAATGACGTAACTCTTTGAAGCGAAAAGGAAAAATCACCAAAAAGGCCTTGCATGGGTCATTTTTTTTATCTATAGTGGGCGGCAGTGGAGGAATGTGGGTTTTTGTGGGGATTGCCGGTTGAAACTAAGGGCGATCGGCAATTCCCCCTCCTTGTTATTTATAAGAGGACTTCATGTTTCGCGGTGCGACGTCTTTGAATCTGGATGCAAAGGGCCGGCTTGGCGTGCCAAGCAAGCATCGCGACGCCCTTTTATCCCAATGTGCCGGGCACCTGGTGCTCACCGCGCATCCGCACCGCTGCCTCCTGCTTTATCCCCAGCCCGCATGGGAGCCTATCCAGTCCAAGATCATGTCGCTATCCAGCTTCGATCCGCAATCCAGCAAGATGCAACGTCTGCTGGTGGGTTACGCGGAAGACGTGGAGCTCGACGGCGCAGGCCGCATGCTGGTGTCTTCCGTGCTGCGCGAGTTCGCCGCACTGGAAAAGCAGGTCATGCTGGTCGGTCAGGGTAGTCACTTCGAGCTGTGGAGCATGGAAAGCTGGCGCAAGCAACTGGAGCAGGTGATGGCGGACGAGGAAATGGCGCTACCGTCCGAGCTGGAAGGTTTTTCGTTGTGAGCGATGGCCTCAGCCATGCGCCCGCAAACGCCGAATTCAAGCATCTCCCCGTACTGCTGCAAGAGGCTGTCGAGGCACTGAATGTGCGGCCCGACGGCATATACGTGGACGGCACTTTCGGGCGTGGCGGGCATAGCCGCGCCATCCTGGCGAAGCTGGGAGAGCAAGGCCGGCTGATCGCGCTGGACCGCGATCTCGCAGCAGTCGAGGCGGCCCGGTCGATTGATGACAAGCGGTTCACGCTGGTGCACAGCGGGTTTTCGCGCATGCAGGAAGTGCTGGCGGATTTGGGGGTCGCGAAAGTGGATGGCGTGCTGCTGGATATCGGCATTTCGTCGCCGCAGATTGACGAGGCGGGGCGCGGTTTCAGTTTCCGCTTCGACGGGCCGCTGGATATGCGCATGGACCAGAGCAAAGGGCAGACCGCGGCGGAGTTCCTGGCTACCGCGTCCGAGCAACAAATCAGGGAGGTCATAAAAGAATATGGTGAAGAACGGTTTGCTAAACAGATTGCAAGGGCGATTGTTGCGGCACGCACTGGGGGGGATGCCATCGTCACTACCCGGCAGCTTGCCCAGATCGTGGCGGGCGCGGTGTATAAAACCGAGCCAGGTCAGGACCCGGCGACGCGCACCTTTCAAGCTTTACGGATTTTCGTCAATCAGGAGCTTGAGGAGTTGTCGTTGACGCTTCCGCAATGTGCCGATGTGCTCGCTCCGGGTGGACGCCTGGCGGTGATCGCCTTCCATTCGCTGGAAGACCGCATCGTCAAACGCTTCATCCGCTCGCAGCAGGATAGGGATAATCTTCCCTCCCGTTTCCCGGTGCGCGCGAGCGAACTGCCGCCTTCGCGCATGGTCGCGGTTGGCAAGGCGATTCGGCCGTCTGAAGCGGAAGTGACAGCTAACCCCAGATCGCGCAGTGCGGTGCTGCGCGTGGCGGAGCGTACGTCTGCGCCATGACCAAGCTCAATCTGATCCTGTTTGCGGTGTTGCTGGCGAGTGCGCTGGGTACGGTTACGTCCCAGCACAAGGCGCGCAAGCTTTACGTCGAACTGCAGCAGCAACAGGATCTGGCGAAACAGTACGATATCGAATGGGGCCAGTTGCAGCTGGAGCAAAGCACCTGGGCCATGCATTCGCGCATCGAACAGATCGCGGTCAACCATCTGCACATGCAGGTGCCGGACCCCACTCGCATCCAGATAGTGGCGCCGTAACATGAACCGCGCAAACCATCTTCCGATCAAGTTTCCCTCCTGGCGCCGCCGAGTATTGCTGCTTGCGGTGCTGGGCGGCTTTGCGGTGCTGCTCGGGCGCTCGGTTTTTCTCCAGGCGATGCATACCGATTTCCTGCAACAAAAAGGCGATGCGCGCTATAGCCGTGTCATGACCCTTTCCGCGCATCGCGGCATGATCACCGACCGCCATGGCGAGCCGCTGGCGATCAGTACCCCGGTCGAATCGATCTGGGCCAGCCCGCCCGATATCGAGGCCGAGCCGGCGCAACTCAAGAAATTGGCCGAATTGCTTGGTATCAAGCAGGCCGATCTGCATAAAAAATTGTCGAAGAGTCGTAGCTTCGTCTATCTCAAACGCCGCATGCCGCCGCCGGATGCTGCGCGAGTGATGCAACTCGGCATCCCTGGTGTTTTCATGCAGCGCGAATATCGTCGCTACTATCCGGCCGCCGAAGTGACCGCGCACCTCGTCGGCTTTACCGGCATCGACGACAAAGGCCAGGAAGGCATGGAGCTGGTGTTCCAGAAATGGCTTTCCGGCAAGTCGGGTAGTCGGCATGTGCTGAAAGACAGGCGCGGTCATATCGTTGAAGATCTGGAGGCAGTCAAGGTGCCGCAGGACGGCCATGATCTGGCACTTTCCATCGACCGCAATATTCAATACCTGGCGCATCGCGAACTGGCGCGGGCGGTCGAAGAACACAAGGCCAAGGCCGGAGCCATCGTGGTATTGGATGCGAAATCCGGCGAAGTGCTGGCGATAGCCAATCAGCCGGTTTACAACCCGAACAACCCGGTCAAGATTGCGGGGAAATCACGCAATCGCGCCATCGTTGATATTTTCGAGCCGGGTTCTACGCTGAAACCATTTACCGCCGCCGCCGCGCTGGAGGCCGGAACGTTCAAGGCCGAGTCGCACATTGAAACGGCACCCGGCTATATGCGGATCGGCAGCGCCACTATCCATGACGCGCACCCACAGGGTTTGCTCACCGTATCGCAGGTCATCCAGAAGTCTTCGAATGTCGGCGCAGCCAAGATGGCGCTCAGCCTGCAACCCCAATACCTGTGGAGCACATTCAATCAGATGGGTTTCGGCAGTCCGGTCAATATCGGCTTTCCCGGCGAAGCGACCGGCAAATTGCGCCCCTACAAGAGCTGGCGCCCGATCGAGCAGGCGACGATGTCTTACGGGCACGGCATCAGCCTGAGCTTGGTGCAGCTGGCAAGGGCTTATACAGTGTTCGCCAATGATGGCGAGATCAAGCCGGTATCGCTGGTCAGAATGAAGGAGCCGCCTGTCGGCCAGCAAGTGTTTTCCGCAGCAACGGCACGCAGCGTGCGCGACATGCTGGAAACCGTGGTGCAGCCCGGCGGCACGGCGCCGCATGCGCAGGTCATGGGTTATCGCGTGGCGGGCAAGACGGGCACGGCACACAAGCTCGACGTGGGCGGTTATGCCGCGGATCGCTATGTGTCGTCATTTGTCGGCATGGCGCCGGCCTCCAATCCGCGTCTCATCATTGCCGTGATGATCGACGAACCGAGCGACGGCAAGTACTACGGCGGCACGGTCGCGGGGCCGGTGTTCAGCGCGGTGATGGCCGGGGCCTTGCGTCAGCTGGCGGTGCCTCAGGATGCGCCGAGCGACAACATCGTGATTCCGCCGGAAGATGCGCCGGAAGTGAAGGAGGTCGTATGACGGGCCTTCTTTCACAATTAGGCATCAAGGCCAATCAACTGACCGCGGACAGCCGCAAAGCTGGGCCGGGCAGTGTGTTCCTGGCTTATCCGGGCGAAAATTCGGACGGCCGAAAATACATTCCGCAGGCGGTAAATCAAGGCACTGCCGGCGTTTTGTGGGAGCGCGACGGGTTCGCGTGGGATTCGGCATGGGTGATTCCCAACCTGCCGGTAGAAAATCTACGCGCACAGGCCGGCGTCATTGCCGACGAATTCTACGGTCATCCTTCGCGCAAGCTGCACATGGTCGGCATTACCGGCACCAACGGCAAAACCTCGTGCAGCCACTGGCTGGCCGAAGCACTATCGCGCCTCGGCCGCAAAACTGCTGCCATCGGCACGCTGGGTAACGGTTTCCCCGATGCTTTGTCCGAGGCGATCAATACCACGCCCGATCCCATTCTGCTGCATGGCATGCTGGCCGGGTATGTGGCAGAGGGCGCCGCAGGTGCGGCGATGGAGGTTTCCTCGCACGGGCTGGCGCAGGGCCGCGTCAATGGCATGCATTTCGATGTGGCGGTGCTGACCAATCTGTCGCGCGACCATCTGGATTATCACGGCGACATGGCTGCTTATGCCGAAGCCAAGAAAAAACTGTTCTATTGGCCAGAGCTCGGCTGCATGGTGGTCAACACCGATGATGACTTTGGCGCGGAGCTCGCGGACGATGCCGAAGGACGCGACCTGCGCGTGCTGACCTACGGCCTGCAAACCGGGGATGTGCGCGGACAAAATCTGAAGCTGCATGGCGATGGCCTGGCGATGGATGTGGTCACGCCTGACGGCAATGCCTATTTGGAAGCACGGTTGATGGGCCGTTTCAATGCCTATAACCTGCTGGCCGTGCTGGCCGTGCTGCTGGCGAGCGATGTGCCATTGCATGAAGCCGTTGCAGTATTGAAGGATGTAAAGCCGGTTGCCGGCCGCATGCAGACGCTGGGCGGCGGCGAGAAGCCATTGGTGGTGATCGATTACGCGCATACGCCTGATGCGCTGGAAAAAGTTCTGGTTGCTCTGCGCGAGCAGACGGCCGGTCGCCTGATCTGCGTATTCGGTTGCGGTGGAAATCGCGACAAGGGCAAGCGCCCACTCATGGGCGAAGCGGCATCCAGGCTGGCGGACAAGGTGATTGTCACTTCCGACAATCCGCGCCATGAAGATCCGGCTGCAATTATTAATGAAGTCATCGCCGGCATGAGCGGCGACTATCACGTCGAAGTCGACCGCGCTGCCGCTATCGACCGCGCCATCGGCGATGCATGTCCGGGCGACGTCGTATTGATCGCCGGCAAGGGGCACGAGGATTACCAGGACATCGGTGGCATCAAGCTTCCGTTCGACGACCGCGAAGTCGCGCGTCGCATGCTGGAGTGCCGGCCATGATGCTGCGACTTTCCGAAGCGGCGTTGGCGACCGGGGGGCGAGTCGTGGGCGAGGATGCGGCTTTCGATGCCGTCTCGACTGATAGCCGCGCGATTCAGGCGGGCGATCTGTTTGTCGCGCTGCGTGGCGAGCGATTCGATGGCCACGATTTTGTTGCCGACTGCCTGCAGCGCGGTGCTGCGGCGGCGATGGCCGATGAACGCTGGCAAGCCGGTCAAACTGGGCCGTTGCTGGTGGTTGAGGATACCCGTCTGGCGCTGGGCACCCTGGCCGCGTACTGGCGCGGAAAATTTACCCTGCCGATAGCAGCCGTAACCGGCAGCAATGGCAAGACCACCGTCAAGGAAATGCTGGCCTCCATCCTGCGCGCCAACAGCGCGGACGAAGCGGTGCTGGCGACGCAAGGCAATCTCAACAACGACATCGGGCTGCCGCTTACGCTGCTCAAACTGCGTACCGCGCATCGCTATGCCGTCATTGAAATGGGTATGAACCATCCGGGCGAAATTTCGTACCTGACGCGCCTGGCGAAACCCGGCGTGGCGCTGATCAACAACGCCTTGCCGGCACATCTGGAAGGCTTGGGCAGCGTGGAGGCCGTGGCGCATGCCAAGGGCGAGATTTTCGAAGGGCTGGCGGATGACGGCACGGCCATCATCAACATCGACGACCAATTCGCGCCCTTATGGAGGCAGCTGGCGTCACCGCGCAAGATGCTGACTTTCGGGCTGGACCATGCGGCCGATGTGAGCGCCGACTATCGCCTCCATACCGACAGCTGCGAGCTTGCATTGAAAACGCCGCAGGGCAAAGCCGCCATGCGCCTCCCTGCGCCAGGCGTGCATAACGTGCGCAACGCACTGGCCGCTACGGCAGCAGCCACGGCGATGGGTGTGCCTTTGAGCGCTATCGTCGGCGGTTTGCAGCAATACGGCGGTGTAAAAGGCCGCTTGCAACGAAAAGCCGGGATCCACGGCAGCACGGTTATCGACGACACCTATAACGCAAACCCGGCTTCTATGCGCGCTGCCATCGACGTGCTGGCAGCATGCCCCGGCAAGCGCGTGCTGGTGCTCGGGGACATGGGCGAACTGGGCGAAACGGCCGCGGAAATGCATCGCGAGATTGGTGCATACGCCAAGCGTGCGCAGCTTGACCACCTGCTGGTACTGGGCGAGCTAAGCAAAGAAACGGCCGCCGGGTTCGGTGCTGGAGCGCAGCATTTCGAATCGCCTGAAGCGCTGGGCGGGGATCTGAACAAACAACTGACCGCAGATACGACCGTGCTGGTGAAAGGGTCGCGCTTCATGCGTATGGAGCGCGTCGTGGCCCTGCTGCTGGCAGATACTGATAAGGGGAGCAAGCATGCTGCTTGAACTGGCGCGCTGGCTGGCGCACGACATTCGCGGATTCAATGTTTTCAACTACATCACGCTGCGCGCGATGCTGGCGACGCTCACGGCGCTGGGGATTTCCTTCCTGGTCGGGCCGACGATGATACGCAAGCTCACGCAATACAAGGTAGGCCAGGCGGTGCGCGACGATGGCCCGCAAACCCACCTGATCAAGGCCGGTACGCCGACCATGGGCGGCGCGCTGATCCTCGTGGCCATCGCAATCTCCACGCTGCTGTGGGCCGATCTCACCAACCGTTACGTCTGGGTGGTGCTGATCGTGACCATGGGCTTCGGTATCGTCGGCTGGGTGGACGACTGGCGCAAGGTGGTGCATCGCAATCCCAAGGGGCTGTCGGCGAAAGAAAAATATTTCTGGCAATCGTTACTGGGCATCGGCGCAGCCGTATATCTGTTCTATACCGCCGAGGTGCCGGCCCAGACCACGCTGATCTTTCCGTTTTTCAAACACCTCGCGTTGCCGCTGGGGGCGGTGAGCTTCATCGTGCTGACTTATTTCGTGATCGTGGG
>Ga0208125_100754_pt1 | contig 15141 bp, 11 predicted proteins | sample LakWasM128_HOW14_2_FD_183938 | JGI IMG/M metagenome (GOLD analysis project Ga0208125, IMG submission 183938) | Freshwater sediment methanotrophic microbial communities from Lake Washington under simulated oxygen tension - Sediment Metagenome... | ecosystem: Environmental > Aquatic > Freshwater >... | reverse complement strand
CCTCGACGGCTGCGTGGTCAAGACCGCCGGCGTGGATGCCTCCATCCTGGTGTTCGAAGGCCCCGCCCATGTGGTCGAGTCGCAAGACGAAGCCGTGGCCAACATCCTGGCCGACCAAGTCAAGGCGGGCGACGTGGTCATCGTGCGCTACGAAGGCCCCAAGGGCGGCCCCGGCATGCAGGAAATGCTCTACCCCACCAGCTACATCAAGTCCAAGGGCCTGGGCAAGGCCTGCGCGCTGCTGACCGACGGGCGTTTTTCGGGCGGTACCTCGGGCCTGTCGATCGGCCATTGCTCGCCCGAGGCCGCCGCCGGTGGCGCCATTGGCCTGGTGAAGAACGGTGATCGCATCCGTATCGACATCCCCAACCGCACGATCAACGTGCTGGTGTCCGACGACGAGCTGGCCCGCCGCCGCGCAGAGCAGGACAAGCTGGGCTGGAAGCCCGCCCTGCCGCGCCCCCGCAAGGTGTCCGCCGCCCTCAAGGCCTACGCCAAGCTGGTGATGTCGGCCGACAAGGGCGCCGTGCGCGATCTGTCGCTGCTGGACGACTGACCATCGGCGTGAAGGTGGGGCGATGCCCCGCCCACAAAAAAGCCGCATCCCGAGGGTGCGGCTTTTTTTGTGGATTTTTGCTTTTATTTCGAGAGCATGTTCTGCATGCTGGTCGAGTGCAAAGGCTGGGTTTTTATGGGGAAACAGTGCGCTTGCTGCACAAGCATTGGTGCCAGTGCCAACTATTTTTGACTAGACCAACGGCCGCTCGTCCATGGAGGTGTTTTGTGGCGCGTCTCCTCCTCGGTGCACCTTTGCAAAAGTCAGGATGACCTCACGGATCAACTTGCGCTGAGGGGCAGGCAGCTGAAGGAAAGCATCGAAGGTTTCGCGCTCCAGATAACCCACGCCTTCCTCCCACCGCTGGCGGCGCTCTTGCACCGAGTCACGCACCGCCTTCCCAAAGCGCAGCACCTCGGGCTCGATCTTGAGCACTTCGGCCAAGGTGATGAGCTTGTCCTGCGCTGGAATGGACTCACCCCGCAACCAGCGCGACACCGCCTGAAAGGTGACGGACCGCCCCCAGTAGTGGCCGTTGAACAGTTGGAGCAACACCGCAGGGCGAGGCTCCAGACCCGCAGCCCGCATGGCGGCCTGCAAACGCGCGGCGAATTCCAGCTTTTGATCCATGCTGGAACCCTAAATTTCAGTTCAATTTGCATTGAACTTTGTGTTGTACGATTGATTGAATTATTCATTCAACTATCGATTGAATCGGCTGCCGCCGGGCATCGCCGCGCGCAACACCCATGCCCAAATCCCTGCTTGAACAACTTCCCGACATCGTGGCCCAAGGCCGCAAAGAAGCCGAAAAAATCCTGGAGAGCATCGAAAACCGCCACCGCGTGAGCCTGCAAACCCGCGAGGTGGTGCTGCCCGCCAAGGACAGCGCCGCCACCGACTGGATCACCGCCCAGGCCCGCGCCGACCGGCGCGAGGTATTTGCGCCGGGGCAAGGCAGCTTGCTGGAAAGGGCGCAGCCCGCGCTGGGCGCAGCCCGGGCCGAGGCACCCTGGGCCAACCGCCTGATCTATGGCGACAACCTGCTGGCCATGGCCGCGCTGCTGGCGGGTGATGACACCACGCCCAGCCTGCGCGGCAAGGTGGATTTGATCTACATCGACCCGCCCTTTGACAGCAAGGCCGACTACCGCACCAAGGTCACGCTACCCGGCCTGGAACTGGAGCAACGGCCCACGGTGATCGAGCAGTTTGCCTACTCCGACACCTGGAGCGATGGCACAGCGTCGTACCTCGCCATGATCACGCCGCGTCTGGTTCTGATGCGGGAACTGCTGGCGGATACGGGCTCCATCTATGTGCACCTGGATTGGCATGTGGGGCATTACGTGAAGTTGGTGTTGGATGATGTGTTTGGGAGAGACAACTTCCGCAATGAAATAGTTTGGCAAAAATCCGGCGCGCACAACGACGCGAATAGGTTTGGCAACATCACAGAATCGATCTATTTTTTCAGCAAGGGTGCCAAATTTCATTTCACTACTCTCCATGTTCCATTCGATGAAGATTACATAGAAGAGCGCTACATCAAAGAAGAAGGCACAGGTCGCCTCTTCTACCCAAATACTTTCACCGGCAAGGGAGATGGGCCAGCCAGAATTTTCCGCGGCGTTTCATTGAAGCCCCCCAAGGGAAGACACTGGGCGCAAACACAAGAAAACATTGATCGGCTTGAACAAGATGGTCTGTTCTATTACACCAAGAACGGGACACCATATTACAAAAGCTATCTTGATGAAGACCCAGGCAAGCCAATACAGAATCTCTGGACAGATGCGAGATTGACAAAAAGTGGCGCAGAGAGGTTGGACTACGACACACAAAAGCCAGAGAAACTACTGGATCGGATCATTCGCTCATCCTGCCCAAGTGGCGGTATCGTAGCGGACTTTAACGGCGGCTCAGGAACTACTGCGGCGGCTGCAGAAAAACTGGGCCGCCGCTGGATCACCACCGACCTGGGCAAACCCGCCTGCATGATCATGCGCAAACGCCTGATCGACCTGGAGGCCAAACCCTTTCTGTATCAAGCGATTGGCGACTACCAAGTGGAGGCAGCCAAGGCCACGCTGGGCCGCGACTTCCGCATGGGCGACTTGTCGCACATCGTGCTCTCGCTCTACGGCGCCCTGCCCCTGCCTGCGGATGTGAACCCGCAGCGCAACTTGGGGCAGATTGCGGGTGTGGAACTGGGCGGCAAGCGGGGCAGCAAGACGCTGGTGCTGGCCGATTCGCCCAACAAGCTCACCGGCATGGCCACGCTCAAAAAAGCCATTGCCCAACGCGACAACCTGCTGGGCGGCTGGGACCGCGTGGTGGTGCTGGGCTGGAACTTTGAGCCCAGCATTGGCGACACCATCACCGCGCTGAACGACTCGCGCCTGGAGGTGCTGGTGATCCCGCCCGACCTGATGGACCGACTCAAGAAAAAAGGCGGCATTGACAAGCTGCGCGGCCAAGTTCGCTTTTCCAGCTTGCAGTACCTGACGATTCACCCCATCACGCGCAAGACGGAGGGCGACACCGACACGCTGACGGTGCAACTCAAAAACTATGTGCTGCTCTCGCCCGAGGCCATCAACCTGGACGATGCCAACCGCATAAAGCTGCAGCAGATTGCCAACGCCGAGCCCTTGGCCCTGATCGAATACTGGGCGGTGGACCCGGACTACGATGGCAAGGTGTTCCGTTCGGTATGGCAAGACTACCGGGGCAATACGGCCAACGATGCCGACGCGCTGCGTGTGGTGACTACAGCCACCGTCACGGCACCCATCAAGGCAGGCCCACGCAAGGTGTGCGTGCGGGTGGTGGATGTGTTTGGCTTTGAGGCCGAGGTGGTGACGACGGTGGGTGCCGCATGAGTACCAAGGCCGATGACCAACTGGCCCTGGCCGCAGGCCTGACTGCCAAGACCCAGCAACTGTGCCTGGGCCTGGAATCTGGCGCGGCGGACATTCTGGAGCTGGTGACGCCCACCACCGCCGAGTTGCTGCTGTGGTGGTTTGGTGAAGACATGGTGCTCGCCCGGCAGGGCCTGAACTTCCATGCCGGGCAGAAGCAGGCCATCTTGAATGCCATTGTGGCCCATGAGGTGCTGGGCCAAGAACGCGAGAACTGGACCTTGCTGGACCTGTACCAGGCCTGCGCGCCCGATGCGCTGCTGACCGGTCACCGCATGAACGAGGTGGCATCCAGCAAGCACGCCCACCCCAAATACTGCTTCAAGATGGCCACAGGTACCGGCAAGACCTGGGTGATGCAGGCCTTGATGGTGTGGCAGTTGCTGAACAAGACGGCGGCCTTGGCCGAAGGCCTCGATGATGCGCGCTTTACCCGGCAGTTCATGGTGGTGGCGCCAGGGCTGATCGTGTACGAGCGGCTGCTCGATGCGTTTTGCGGCAAGCTGGTGGCAGGCGGCACGGGGCGTGACTTCAGCAGCTCGGACGTGTCCAAGTTTGCCGACCTGTTTGTGCCCGAGGTGTACCGCGATGCGGTGTTTGCCTTTGTGCGTGGCAATGTGTGCAGCAAGGCCGAGATTGGCCTCAAAGCCACCGGCAACGGGATGATTGCCATCACCAACTGGCATCTGCTGGCCGAAGGCGAGATGCTGGATGACGCGGTGGAGGATGTGGAGGCCTTGGGCGCGCCGCTGGACCCACATCTGGTGGTGGGTGCGGTGCTGCCACTCACACCGGGCCGCGCCACGGGCAACAGCCTGGAGGTGCTGGACCGCCGCTATGCGCGCGGCAATGTGCTGGAGTTTCTGGCGGGCCTGCCAGAGCTGATGGTGTTCAACGACGAGGCGCACCACATCCACGAGTTCAAGCGCGAAGGCGAAACCACCGAGGTGGAATGGCAGAAAAGCCTGAGCCGCATTGCCGCCACCAAGGGGCGGCGCTTTGTGCAGGTGGACTTTTCGGCCACGCCGTACAACGACGTGGGTAGCGGCAAGAACAAGCGCAAGCTGTACTTCCCGCACATCGTGGTGGACTTTGACCTGAAGAGCGCCATGCGTGCGGGGCTGGTGAAGTCGCTGGTGCTGGACCGGCGCAAGGAGATTGGCGCGCTGCCCCTGGAGTTCAAAGCCGAGCGGGACGAGTCGGGCAACCCCACTTTGAGCGAAGGCCAGCGCGTGATGCTGCGCGCGGGCTTGAAAAAGCTGCGCAAGCTCGAAGCGGACTTTGCCAAGATTGACCCGTACCGCCACCCCAAGATGCTGGTGGTGTGCGAGGACACCACGGTGTCGCCTCTGGTGGCTGCGTTTTTGCAAGACCAGGAAGGGCTGAACGAGGAGGAGGTGATGACCATCGACTCCGGCAAGAAGGCCGAGCTGGGCGAGAAGGACTGGGCGCCCGTGCGTGAGCGCTTGTTCAGTGTGGACAGCCACGCCGCGCCGCGCGTGATCGTCAGCGTGCTGATGCTGCGCGAGGGCTTTGACGTGAACAACATCTGCGTCATCGTGCCGTTGCGCTCCAGCCAGGCGCAGATTCTGCTGGAGCAGACCATTGGTCGGGGCTTGCGCCTGATGTGGCGCGATGATGAATACACCGACCTCAAGCGCGAGAACCGCGAGCGCATCAACGCAGGCCAGGAGCCGGGCAGCCTGGTCGACGTGCTTTCCATCGTGGAGCACCCGGCGTTTCAGTCCTTCTACGACGACTTGCTGAAGGAGGGGCTGGCGGGTACCACGGGGGACGACACCGATGACACCTCCAGCACGGGTGATGTGATGGCGGCAGAGCTGCGCGAGGGATTCAAGGCGTTTGACTTTGGCATTCCCTTCATCCTGCAAGAGGCGGACGAAGTGCGTGCCCATGATGGATTGGACGTATCGACACTGCCAGCCTTCAGCGCGATGAGCGTGGAACAACTGACCGGCTTGCTGGGCAAGGGCGACACCTTCATCTCGCAAGACCTGCAAAGCGCCACCCTGTTTGGCGACTACCGGGTGGACGGCGCGGTGATGAATGTAGGCGGTTACAACGAATACCTGTCGCGCCTGACACGGCGTATCAGCCAGGCGCTGAGTGAGCCCATGCCCAAGGGTAACAAGATTGCCACGCACCTGGCCAAACCGTATCTGCAAGTGAATACGGCGGAGCTGACGGCCTGGCTGGACGACTATATCTGGACGGTATTGTTTGGTGGCACTTTCAACCCGCTGGATGGTGAGAACTGGCGTGTGTTGCTGCTGCAACCGGTGGTGGACCACATCACCAAGGTGTTTGCAGTGGCCTTGCTGGAGTCAGAGCAAAAACACACCACTGGGCAAACCGAAGTGCACTTGCGCATGCTGAGCGAGGTGCCCAAGCTGATGCTGCGCGAAAGTCATTCGGTGGAGGTGGGCAAGTGCATCTACACCCGGCTGGGCTGGCCTGCGCGCAACGGGGGGCTGGAGCGGGCGTTCATTCACTGGGCGCAGGCCGATACGCAAGTGCAGGCCTTCTGCAAGATCAGCGAGAACCGGCATACGTTTGCTCGACTGCGCTATGTGAAGGAAGATGGCTTGCCCGCCTTCTATTCACCCGACTTTCTGGTGCGCACGGCAGATGCGGTGTACTTGGCAGAGACCAAGGCGCAACAGCAAACTGCGCACCCCAATGTGCAGCGCAAGCTCAAGGCGGCACTGGCCTGGTGCGAGCGTATCAACGCCCTTACACCGGAACAGCGCGGCGGCCCGCCATGGCACTACGTGTTGCTGGCGGAAGACGTGGTCTATGAATGGCAGGCCAAAGGCGCACGGTTGGCCGAGCTGCTGGACTATGCGCGCTTGCGGCCTTTGGCGCACGTGTCGCTGCAGGCAAGTCTGATTTGAATCGAAGCAATGATTTTCTGAGGTCGATGATCTACGCTGTGGCGCTGCCCATTGTCGGCTTTTTGCATATGTAGGTCGATCAGAGGTGCACGCTTGGTGCGCCGCCTGCCAGGGCCATCCCCGACGCGGGCACAATACCCGGCACCATGCTGACCTACCCCCACATTGATCCCGTCGCCCTGCAGATCGGCCCATTGGCCGTTCACTGGTACGGCCTGACTTATCTTGCCGCTTTTGGCCTGTTCATGCTGCTGGGCATCCGCCGCCTGCGCCATGAACCCTTTGCCTCCATCACCGGGCCGGGCGCCTGGTCGCGCCGGGATGTCGAGGACATTCTTTTTCTGGGTGTGGTCGGCGTGGTGGTGGGCGGGCGGCTGGGCTACTGCCTGTTCTACAAGCCGGGTTACTACCTCAGCCATCCGCTGGAGATCTTTGCCGTGTGGCAGGGCGGCATGAGCTTTCATGGCGGGCTGCTGGGCGTGATCGTGGCCATGCTGTGGTTTGCCCATTCGCGCAAGCGTCCCTGGCTGCAGGTGGCCGATTTCGTGGCGCCCTGCGTGCCCACGGGGCTGGCGGCCGGGCGGGTGGGCAATTTCATCAATGGCGAGCTGTGGGGGCGTTTTGCCAGCCCCGACCTGCCCTGGGGCATGGTGTTTGCGCACAGCGGCTCGATGCAGCCGCGCCACCCGTCGCAGGTGTACCAATTCCTGATGGAGGGCCTGCTGCTGTTCGTGCTGCTGTGGTTGTATGCGCGGCGTGAACACCGCCAGGGTCAGGTGGCGGCGGCATTTCTGGTGGGTTACGGCGTGTTCCGCTTCATTGCCGAGTATTTCCGCGAACCCGATGCCTTCCTGGGCATCCTGTCGCTGGGCATGAGCATGGGCCAGTGGCTGTGCCTGCCCATGATCGTGGGCGGTGTTGCGCTCTGGCTGTGGGCAGAACGCCAGCCCGTAGTGGCTCGAAAATAACGATGCAATTCGCCTTCAGCGCTTTATGTATAAGCACTGGAAGCTATTGAAAGCATAGTTACAGCCGTGCGCTGAGTTCAGCCACCTGCTGGCGCAGGGCGGCGTTTTCGGCCGTCAGCTCGGCCACGCGTTGTTGCAGTGCGACCACGATGTCGGGCGCTGCATCACTGGCTTGCTCCATTGTTTCCTCGCGCGGCGGCTTGCGCCTTGCGTCGCGCACGCGCTTGGCCGCCTGCTTGAGCTCGTCCTTGCCGGCAATCGCTGCCGCCACCTGCTCCTCGGCGGGCAGGCTGGCCACGGCGGCGGCGGCATTGAGCGAGATCGTGCCGGACTTGACCGCAGCCACCAGTTCGGGGGCTGCCTGCTTGCGGATTTTTTCGATCATCACGACCTGGCTGCTGCTCAAGCGCGCCGCCCGGGCAATGGCTTCGCGGCTGTTCAGGGGCTCGGGTGCCGGTTCCGGGGAGGTCGCCGCTGCATCGTGCCCGGCGGGTGCTGGTGCGGGGTCGGCCGCTGCCAGGGCGGCGGCGCGCCGTTCGGCCACGATCTCGCGTTTGCGCAGGGCCAGCACGCCGCGCTGGAAGTCCGACACGCTGCGCCGGCCCAGGTGCTGGTCGATCATCCACAGATGCACGTCTTCCATCGACTGAAAGCGCGTGTTCTGCACCGTCTGGAAGGGCAGGCCATGCTTTTGGCAGATGCCGTAGCGGTTGTGTCCGTCCACCAGCACATCGCCCCACAGCACGAGGGCGTCGCGGCAGCCCTCGGTCAGCAGGCTGCGCTCCAGGGATTCGTGTTCCTCGGGGGTCAGCGGATCGATATAGGCTTTGAGGTCCGGGTTGATGACGATGTTCATGGGGCGCAACAAGGGGAGCAGGGCAGGGGCGGCATTGTAGGTGCAGGATGTGCAGTGCCGGCCGCACTGGGTGGCTTGGGCCTGGTGTAGCGGCAGGCAATGTTGCGTTGCCGCGTCGACCGACGGTTTTCAGGGGGATTGCTGGTAAGCCCTGATGGACTTATGGTGCGTCATTTCCAATAATTATCAGAAATTACATTCAATGCGTTCGTTTGAGATCACATTGAATCCGATTGAACGACGATCAACCCCAGGGTGCCTGGCGCGGTGTATTTCACCCGCAGGTTTCCTGGCCCGCCCAGGAGCCTTTGTTCGCCATGCGCACCGTTCCCAACTCTTTGCACGACGAAGCCGCAACGCGGCTGCGCGAGCAGATCTTTGCGGGTTCGTTGCCACCGGGCAGTTTTCTGGATGAGGCGGCCCTGTGCGAGCGGCTGGCCATTTCGCGCACCCCGCTGCGCGAGGCGCTCAAGGTGCTGGTGGCCGAAGGGCTGCTGCGCCACGAGCCGCGCCGAGGCTGCTTTGTGGCCGAGGTCACCGAACAGGATCTGGACGAGATTTTTCCCGTGATTGCCCTGCTGGAGGGCCGCGCTGCGCATGAAGCCACCTGCCGCGCGGGCGCTGCCGATGTGGCCGCGCTGCAGGTGCTGCACCTGCGCCTGCAGCTGTGCGCGGACGAGGGGCGCATCACCGACTACTACGGGGTCAATCACGCCATCCATGAGGCCTTCATCACGCTGGCCGACAACCGCTGGCTGGCCCAGGTAATTGGCGATCTGCGCAAGATCCTGCGCCTGGCGCGGTTGCAGCAATTGCATGCGCCGGGGCGCCTGCAGCAGAGCCTGGCCGAGCACCTGGCGGTGTTTGAGGCCCTGAAACGCCGCGACAGCGATGCCGCCGAAGCGGCCATGCGCACCCATTTGCTGCACCAGCGCGAGGCGCTGCGTGACGTGGCCCGCCATCACCACTCCAGGTTGAACCCATGACCAACACCACTGAATGGATCACCCGCAGCGTTTCGCGCCTGCGCTCCGTCGCACCCGCCCCCGATAAAGCGCCCAAGGCCGCCAAGGCGGCCATCGACAAACACGCTACCGATGGTGCCGCCAAGGCCCCGGCGCCGCGCTCCACGCACGAGCGCCTGCAGGCCACGCTGCGCCGTGGCAACGAGTCGCTGTCGCCACGCGCCTTGCGCCGCCTGCTGGCCGATCTGCAGGAAGTGGTGGCGCCGCAGGTGAGCGAGCTGGAGGGCGGACGCCGTGCCCAGGCCGTGGCGGCGTGGTACAGCCAGGCCGAGCCCGAAGAACGCCGCGACATGTGGCTGCTGCTGTGCGAGCAGTTCGCGCCCGACGCCACGCGCTTCCAGTCGGCGCGCCAGCGCTACGAGGCCGCCGCCGGCACGGCGGATGAAGGGCAGGCCGAAATCAGCCTGCGCCGGGCGCTGGTGTCGCCGCGCACGCGGTTGATGCAGCGCTTTGCGGTGTTCCCTGAGGGCATGCGCTTTCTGGTGGACCTGCGCGCCGAGCTGCTGCCCCAGCTCAAATCCGACAAGCGCCTGGTGGCGCTCGACGCTGATCTGGAGCACCTGTTCTCCACCTGGTTCGACGTGGCTTTTCTGGAACTGCGGCGCCTGTCGTGGGATTCCCCGGCGTCGCTGATCGAAAAGCTCATCAAGTACGAGGCCGTGCACGACATCCGCAGCTGGGCCGACCTGAAAAACCGGCTCGACAGCGACCGGCGCTGCTACGGCTTCTTTCACCCCCGCCTGCCCAATGAGCCGCTGATCTTTGTGGAGGTGGCGCTGGTGGACCGCATCTCGTCCAGCATCACCCCACTGCTGGACGAGGCGGCGGCCCCCGCCGACCTGGCCAAGGCCACCACCGCCATCTTCTATTCGATCAGCAACACGCAGCCGGGGCTGCGCGGTGTGAGCTTTGGCGATTCACTCATCAAGCATGTGGTGGAAACGCTCGCGGCCGAATTTCCGCGCCTGCGCACCTTTGCCACGCTGTCGCCGATTCCTGGTTTTCGGGCCTGGCTGGGCAAGAATGCGGGCGCCATGCTGCAGCGCCTGGACGACAAGCGGCGCGCCGAACTGGGCCGGGCCGTGGGGGCCGAGCTGCCCGAGGCCGCGCACCTGCTCGCAGCAGCCGACAAGGCGCTGGAGCTGGATGCGCGCTCGCCCGTGCGCCAGATGCTGCTGGAATGCGCTGCGTACTATCTGGGCCGCGCGCTGCATGAAGGCAAGCCCGTGGATGCGGTGGCGCGCTTTCACCTGGGCAATGGTGCGCGGGTGGAGCGCCTCAACTGGGCCGGTGATCCCTCTGCCAAGGGCGTGAAACAATCGTATGGCTTGATGGTGAACTACCTGTACGACCTCAAGCGCATCGACAAGCACCGCAGCCTGCTGGCGCAAGGAAAGGTGCCTATGTCGGGAGACATCGACAGCCTGTGCCGCGCGTGAGGGGCGTCCGGGCTTTATTTTTTCCATTTCTACAACGACGACAGGAGACAAGATGAAAGAACACAGCATGCAACGCCGCACAGTGCTGGTGGGCGCCGCCGCAGGACTCGCGTTGGTGTCTGGCGGTGGCTGGGCGCAGGGCGCATGGCCCTCCAAGCCTGTGACGCTGGTGGTGCCGTTTCCCGCCGGTGGAGGCACGGACGCCTTCGCGCGGCCGCTGTCGGCGCAGTTCTCGAAAATCACTGGCAAGACGCTGGTGATCGACAACCGCGGCGGGGCCGGTGGCACCGTGGGCGCCAGCTATGCAGCCAAGGGCGCGCCCGATGGCTATACGCTGTTCATGGGGGCAGTGCACCATGCCATTGCGCCGTCGATGTATCCGCGTCTCGATTACGACCTGGAGAAAGACTTCATTCCCCTGGCTTTGTTGGCCAATGTGCCGCAGGTGCTGGTGGTCAACCCCAAGGCCGTGCCGGTCAGCAACTTCAAGCAGTTTCTGGAGCACGTCAAGCGCAACCCCGCCAAGCTCAACTATGGCTCGGCAGGGGCCGGCACTTCGCACCACCTGGCCGGTGAGCTGTTCAAGCAGCAGACCGGCACCTTCATCACGCACATTCCCTACCGCGGCGCGGGCCCCGCGCTGCAGGACCTGATCGCGGGCAATGTGGACATGATGTTCGACGGCCTGGGTTCGTCGGCCACGCACATCAAGAGTGGCCGCATCAAGGCGCTGATGGTGTCGGGCAGCAAGCGCAACCCGGCGTTTCCCGATGTGCCCTGCGCCGCCGAGCTGGGCCTGCCCGACTACACCGTGACCACCTGGTACGGCCTGTGGGCACCCAAGGGCACGCCGGCCGATGTGCAGGCGCGCATCATCGAAGACATCCGCCGCATCGGCACGGCCGACGAGATCAAGACCATCTGGGCCAGCAACGGCGCAGATTACGGCGGCATGACGCAGCCGCAGTTTGCGAGCTTCGTCGGCGCCGAGGTGAAGCGTTGGGCGCAGGTGGTCAAGGCTGCTGGCGCCAAATTGGATTAACCCCCTATGGCGCTGGTTTGCGGGCATGCCTGTTTCACCAACGGCGTGCTGCGCTCAACTTGAAAGGTCATCAACAATATGTCGGGTGAAGTGGTGATGGATGTCGGCGAGCGTGGCGTGGTGCATGTCACGCTGCGCCACACCGGCCGGCTCAATGCAATGTCGCGTGCCATGTGGCGCCAGTTGCGCTCTGTTTTTGAGGGCATCCAGCGCAATCCGCAAGCGCGCTGCGTGCTCATAGCGGGTGCCGACGGTGCTTTTTGTGCTGGCGGCGACATTTCCGAGTACCCGGCCTTCCGCTTCGATGCCGCCGCGCTGCGCGACTTCCACGAAAACGATGTCTGGGGCGGCCTGCAGGCCATGCTCCAGTGCGATGTGCCCATCGTGGCGCACATTGCCGGCGCCTGCATGGGCGCGGGCGTGGAGATTGCCAGCTGCTGCGATATCCGCATTGCCGGCAGCAGCGCGCGTTTTGGTGCGCCCATTGCCCGGCTGGGTTTTCCCATGGCGCCGCGCGAAGCGCAGCTGGTGGCGGGCGCGGTGGGTGACGTCACCGCGCGCCAGATGCTGCTGGAGGCCGCCACTTTTTCTGCGGCCGAGATGCTGGCGCGCGGATTTCTGAGCCGCGTGACCGAACCCGGCCTGCTGGCCGCCGATGCACTGGGCACGGCCTGCCGGGTGGCCGCGCTGGCGCCTGGCGCAGCACGCCTGAACAAGCAGACTTTTCGGGCACTCAAAGTGCCTGTGGCGACCAATGGAAAATCGCCTGATGCTATTGAAATAATAGTGAATGACACACCCGACCCCTATGCCTATGCCGACAGTGCCGAGCACCGTGAAGGCATTGCCGCCTTCCTGGCCAAACGTCCTCCTGTTTTCTGATTTACCATGAAAAAAACGAACAGCAACTCCAATCTGTTTTGCGCCCTGCGCGCTGCTTTCCCCCGGGATCTGGACCAGATCGCCGTCGAGACCACCTCGCCCCAGGGCGAGCCGCTGCACTACACCTGGCGTGACCTCGACCATGCCAGCGCACGCATCGCCAATCTGCTGGCGTCGCTCAAGCTGCCCGAGGGCAGCCGCGTGGCGGTGCAGGTGGAAAAGTCGGTCGAAGCCATGCTGCTGTACCTTGCCACGCTGCGCGCAGGCTACGTCTTCCTGCCGCTCAACACGGCCTACCAGAGCGGCGAGATCGAATACTTCGTGGGCAATGCCGAACCCGCCGTGGTGGTCTGCACGCCGGGCAACTTTGGCTGGGTGTCCAAGATCGCCTTCAAGGCGGGCACGCAGCATGTGTTCACGCTGGGCGATGACCGCACCGGCAGCCTGCTGGAGCGGGCAGCACACCACAAGGACGAGCATGTCCCCGTGGCGCGCGATGCGGACGACCTCGCCGCCATCCTCTATACCAGCGGCACCACGGGCCGCAGCAAGGGCGCCATGCTGACGCACGGCAACCTGCTGTCGAATGCGCAGGTGCTCAAGGACTACTGGGGCTGGAAAACTGGTGACGTGCTGATCCACGCGCTGCCCATCTTCCACGTGCATGGCCTGTTCGTGGCCATCCACGGCGCATTGATCAACGGCAGCAAGATGATCTGGATGGCCAAGTTCGATCCCAAGGCCGTGCTGGCCGCCATGCCCCGTGCCACCGTGTTCATGGGCGTGCCCACGCTCTATGTGCGCCTGCTGGCCGAGCCGGGCCTGAACAAGGAGTCCGCGAAGAACATGCGCCTGTTCATCGCAGGCTCGGCCCCATTGCTGATCGAAACCTTCACCGAATGGCAGCAGCGCACCGGCCACACCATTCTGGAGCGCTACGGCATGAGCGAGACCATCATGCTCACCTCCAACCCCTATGCGGCCGATACACGTCACAAGGGACAGAGCGAGCGCCGTGGCGCCACGGTGGGCTTCCCGCTGCCTGGCGTGGGCCTGCGCGTGGTGGACGATGCCAACAAGCCGCTGCCCGTGGGCGAGATCGGCAACATCCAGGTCAAGGGCCCCAACGTGTTCAAGGGCTACTGGCGCATGCCCGAGAAAACAGCCGAGGAGTTCACCGCCGACGGATGGTTCAAGACCGGCGACGTGGGCAAGGTGGACGAGCGCGACTACGTGAGCATCGTTGGCCGCAGCAAGGACCTCATCATCAGCGGCGGCTACAACGTGTACCCCGCAGAGATCGAGGGCTTTATCAATGAGATGCCCGGCGTGGCCGAAAGCGCGCTGGTGGGCGTGCCTCACCCCGACTTCGGCGAGGTGGGCGTGGCCGTGGTGATCGCCAAGCCCGGCGCGCCACTCAGTCCCGAGGCCATCGTGGCTGCGCTCAAGTCACAGCTCGCCAACTTCAAGATTCCCAAGAAGTGTTTTGTGGTGCCCGAGCTGCCCCGCAACACCATGGGCAAGGTGCAAAAGAACCTGCTACGCGAACAGTACAAGGGCTTGTTTGCCTGAACGCCCAGCGGTTCGGTCATAAAAAACGGGGCCCTTGCGGCCCCGTTCTGCTTCTATTTTCGTAGCCATAGCGCTTTTCAGCAAAGCGCCAGAGGCCAATTTTTCCTTAACGCAGCACCAGCACCGGAATGTGCGAGTGCGTGAGCACATGCTGGGTTTCGCTGCCCAGCAACAGGCGCTTGATGCCCTTGCGGCCGTGCGAGGCCATCACGATCAGGTCGCACTTGTGCTTTTTGGCGGCCGAGATGACGGCTTCGGCCACCAGATCGGACTTGGCTACTACGGCCTTGACCGTGACGCCTTCAGCGCTGCCCTGGGCCTTCACCTTGTCCACCAGCGCCTGGGCGGCGTCGCCCCACTGCTGCTCGATGCGCTTCACGTCAACCATGTCCACCGGCATGCCACCTTCAAAATAGCTGCGCGGGTACCGTGGGACCACCTTTAGTGCTACAACCGTGGCGCCCGACAGGCCGGCCAGCGACAGGCCGGCCTCCACCGCCTTGTCGGAAAGTGCGGACCCATCAGTGGCCACCAGAATGCGTTTGTACATGCTTGACTCCTTGTAGTAGGGATTGGGAGAGCTTAGAGAGGATCATGTTTTTCGGCTTGATCCACGTCAATGTAAGTGTCATGCTTAGCCGATAGGCTCGCGCCATGTCCACGAACTCCTCTACTTTGCCAGATATGGCGTCCCATGTGCTGCTGGACGACCCGCAGGAGTGGGCGGCCTTCGGGCGGTTGCGTCGGCCTGCGGGCAGCGGGACGCAGGACGCGGTGGCCGGGCAGGCCGTGCATGGGGCGCTCGCCGAGGTTTCGCCCGATGCCGTGTGGGAGTCGAATGTGGTGCTGGAGGGCATGCACTGTGCGGCCTGCGCCCTCACCATCGAAGATGCATTGCGGTCCGTTCCGGGTGTGGAGCAGGTGGATGTGAGTGCCGCCACGCACCGTGCGCGCGTGGTGTG
>Ga0208125_100750_pt1 | contig 15187 bp, 11 predicted proteins | sample LakWasM128_HOW14_2_FD_183938 | JGI IMG/M metagenome (GOLD analysis project Ga0208125, IMG submission 183938) | Freshwater sediment methanotrophic microbial communities from Lake Washington under simulated oxygen tension - Sediment Metagenome... | ecosystem: Environmental > Aquatic > Freshwater >... | reverse complement strand
CTTCGGATAGACGAGCCATTGCGCCCAGGACACAACCGCAAGGTTTGGATCGAACACGCCATCCCCGGCGCCAGGCTCCACGTCTTCGTGAACGGCAAGCTGCGGGCGAGTGTGTGGGCAATCGGCTCCCCTACGGAAATCATGATTGCTGTGCCCGTGGGCGAGCTCACTGAAGAGAGTCAGGTCGAGGCCCGTCAGGAGATGTGCGGCAAGATCGGAAGACCTGCTGAAGCGGTTTGGGTGAAGCGGGGACGCATGAATCTGGAGGCCCATCCATCGTCCGTCACTCGGGGACAGACCGTGCCCATGACCATCCGGGCAAAGGACGCTGACTTCGGCTTCGAGATAGCTGGCTTGCCCATCAACGGTCCGTCCGGTCACGTGGGATACACTGGTCAGCCGTTCACAGTCACCGCCGCCGCAGGCACTGCATCGCCGATCCACTTCACAGTCAACAATGAGGGCTACGACCAGAGTGCAGTGGACGTGCCAATCTCGGCGCCCGTGCCACCACCGCAAGCCACTCTCACTATTACGTCGATGTCTGCAATCGGAGTGCAGAACCAGTCAATCACAGAGATAGAGTGGACGCTGATGGGTGGAGGTCAAAGCATCAAGCGCGACCAGAAACCCAACACCACGAGCTGTATGTTCAATATCCCGCTGCCCACGCCGCCTTCAGGCTCGACGGTGACGTACAACCTCTCAGGAAAAGCTACCATTGAGTTCATCCAACCGGGCACGGGAGCCAAACTCACTCGACAAGTGAGTGTATTCTCAGTATTTGACGGACTCCAGGGCTCCATCGTCGTGGATTGGAAGGGCGTGTCGCGCTCCGCCGAGATCAACATCTCCTGGAGACCCATCTACAAACCTCAGACCGGAGAGCAGATCGGCGAGGTGTACTGCTTCGTCCTCAATAAAATGGACTAAATGAATGGAATATTCCAGTCAGTGGACATTACCATTTTCCGTGGTTAGTTGGAATTCAGGCAAGCCCGCAGCCTAACCAAGCATTGCACCCGACCGGGATGGCCGCGGTCTGGATTTCCCCTAAAATAAATTTGATAAAGGCTTTAGGCGCCCTATTGCGTTATTTGCAACCTGTTTTATCGTGGTTGAAAAAATCAATATGGGGAAACACATGCCAACCGCTGAATCAATCAAGAGTGCGATTAAAAGCAAGTTACTTGAAATGTTAGTGTCTCGTCGTGAATTTTTAGGTCATGGCAACTCACTTTCGTCTTTAGGTGTTCATGTCCGGGTAGACTGCCCTTACCTCAGTACCTGTTTTGAGTCAGTGGCAAAAGATCACATTCAGAATCTTTGTCGTGAACTGACTTTAAAACACGCTGAAGATACGCCTGCTAAAATCGAGATTGATCCAGACCTTTACTGTGTACTTACTGGACGGGGAACTAGGCGAGCGTTTTCTTCGGTTGACAATGGAGAATCGCGCTCACTTGATGATGAGAAACTATTAGTTGATCAGTTTCTTGATGCGGTTGATTTTGGGTGTATTGCCGACCAAATTCACATACAGGCCGCCTCTCTTAATAGCACCGGCCTGGCTCTTATTGCGCGTCTCATCGTCGACAAGCTAAATCTAGCTCACCTGAATGGTCATCGTCGCCCCATCAAGAGAGGCTCTCGTTTAATCTGCGAAACATGGGCGTTCAATTACTTCAACAACCACACTGTCTTGTCCGAGCTAAATTCCATACGAGACGCATTTAACAGGATATCGAAAGAAGCCGGAATAGGCCTTGGAGTCGCGTTTGATGATTACATTACTGCGGCGGCTAATCTACGGTACGACCGCGAAAAGATCCCTTCTCGCACTGTTTTCGGTAAGGGCGGACACTTGGAAGTTCATTGTTTCAAGGACAAGCATGAATATCGGTTTTCTCAACCGGCTTTCGACGCCCTGATTGCCTTTTTAACACTCAACGGGGCGTCCGAAGTTGTTGCTGCAATTATGGAAAAGACCGATTTGCTGGAGACCGCAAAATGACTCATGCTAGTTTTCCAGCAGAGCTTGGCCGGTTACGGTCGCGCGGTAGCGCTTCAACAAAGCCGGGTTCTTTGGCTGCGCTACATAAAAAAAGGAAAGAAACGCTTTCCCAGTACTTTACACCAGCATGGTTAAGTAAGTTTATTTGGGAAACTGTGTCACCAGCGTTTTTGGGTGATCAGCGCTATAGCGTATTTGATAACAGCATTGGGGCAGCGGCCATGTTCAGGCAGGCATGTCCCAAAAAGGTTCACATATACGGCATCGACGCTGACGCCGATCTGGTCTCGAATGTTATCAATATTTTCGAAAATAGCGAATACCGTTTCGATATCCTTCATGCCCATATGGAAAATGTGGAGCTTGAACGCTTTAGCGCGGCATTAGTAAATCCGCCCTATAGCATTCCATTGTACAGCCCGTTTCTAAAGGCTTATCCAGGTATTACTCATTACGGTAAACACGGGCCAAACTCCAGTGCTCTATCGCAGGAATATGCCCTGGCACAGGCTTTAAGCCATTGCGATATCGTGGCCGCTGTTGTGCCACAATCGACCAAAGACGTTATTACCCGAATCGACGAGTTCAATTCCAGATTGCGAGCTGTCTTTGAATTGCCGGCCAATACTTTTAAAAATGAAAATGTCGCATCGGTAAAGACGGTTTTATTAATATTCGGTAGGCCCTTGCATGGAGCCAAGGCCAATGCCACTGAAGCGGTCAGAATACAAAGAGCGGCGATCGATGAGTCTTCGGCGCCGGTAACGCTTTATCAATTAGAGTGCCGGTCAATGGAGGATATCGGTCACAGCCGGCACCCAATCAAAGTTCTTGGCATAGAGCAAAGTAAACCGGTGGTAATCCTGCCTGTCACCGTTAACAAAACGGTGTTATTAAAAAGGGCTGGTCGTCGAATTAAATTGTCCTTTTTCGACGAGGCAACTGAGGCAAGAGTTAAGAACGCCCTATTCCGGAAATGTCTTTATTCTGACCATTCTCACAAATACCCCAAGCAAACGCGGTATGACGGTCAATTCAAGCTGAATCTTGATGTTATCGCGATGCAAGATGATCCTTTTGCAGCGCTGGATTCTGTTTGCGACATCATTAAAGGTGCAGGTGGCGATCCTGTTATTACCGCTCAATTAAAGGCCGGCTTAAAAAACATTGTAGACGAAAACAGAAAAATGCTTGTCCCGTTCGGACGCACTGTTTATCGTAAAGGCGCTCCAGATTTTAACGCTACCTCAAAACGGATGGGTTTAATAAACCGGACTCAAAAAGGCGCAGCCATTGCAATGAATGAGTCAGTAACCGTTAAGCGTGTCGAAACAGGATTTTTGGTTTTGACTAAACGAGGCCAATTCACTTGCGAACACGATGCATTTTTCTCCCTGTTCGAACCGGAAAACGGGGTCTTGGATGATGGTTACTGGGAAGAGATTTTTCCACCTATCACCAAAACCTTCCCTTCTGAAATCGCCGCGCTAATGGCGAAGGCTACGCGACTTGGTATTAACCAATGGCTCACGTGGGATTACCAAATAGAGGATTTGTGCGAGCTAGCTTTTAAGCCGACAGGCGGCATTTGCGGCTGGCAAATGGCGCTAGGCAAGTCCAGGCTTGCGATCTCTCTCGCCCTGCTTCTGACCGGGAAATCACTAATCGTTTTAAAATCCCGTCTCGTCTCTGAGATGGTCTCCGAGCTAAATGAGCTTGGGATAACGGATTACCGGGTCATTAGAAATGAATCCGATATCGAGTACCTGGGTAAGATTAATATTATCAGCTATGAGCGTTTAAAACAGCCGATTAGTCCAAAGCGGCCAAAAGTCACTTTGGCGAAGCTTCTCAGAAAGAAGGTCCCTAACGTGCTGTGCGATGAAGGCGGATTACTGGCGAACAACCTCTCGCAACAAACTTGGGCTATTTGGCAGCTTGGAGCCAAGCGGAAATACATTTTGGATGGCACGCCTTGTCCAAACTATCCCAGGGAATGCTTGAATATAGCTGCCTGGGCGGTTGGCGAAGAAAAAGCGTATCAGCCTTATTCTATGCGCCGCGGTTTTATCGAAGCAAGGTTGTTCAATGGTGCCGAACATCAACCAACTGGCCGTGATGAATTTAACCGGCGGTATGTATCGCTCGAATGGTCTACTAACGAGTTTCTGGATACCGGTGTAGGTGCCAAACGTGAGGTTCCCAAAATCAAAGCCGGTTTTTTGCAGGATTATAGAAATTGGTTGTCACCGATAATTAAGCGGCGTGTCCAACAAGAGCCCGCTGTGAGCCGGCATGTTAAATTCCCTGTACCTGAATTGCGCGATCCGGTTGAAATTGATTGGAGCTTCGATCATTTATTGCTGTACGTAAAGACCGTTGAGGAGTTTGCCAACTGGTACCGGGATTACGCCAAAGAGCGAGGTGAAGAAGGCAAGTCGCTTAATTTAACTATGATTCTTGCGCGTCTAGAGGCCTGTTTTAAGGCCGCTAATGTGCCAAGCATGGTGTCGGGTTATGGTCGTGGTTTTCAACAGCTGACCACGAAAGAGATGGCCTGTTTGGATTTAATTGAAAGCGAGGTTAAGCGTGGTTTGCGCCCTATTGTTTTTGCCAGAAACCCGGTTGTTTTGGAGCGATTGTCGGCGGAACTGGATAAACGGGGCATCACAAATCTGGTGTTTACCGGAAAGGAAACGATAAAAAAGCGAATTGAGAAGTTGAATTCCAGGATCCGTCAAGGGTGTGACCAGGTTATGCTTGCCAGTCTCGGGGTTACCCAGGATGGTCTTAATTTGCCACAGTTGAATTCGTTTATTTTCTATAACCGCAGTTACAGCCTTCGCGAGGAGTTTCAGGCGATTTATCGGTTAATTCGCCCTCAGCAAAGAAGCCAGGTCTCGGGAACCTTTTTACACTTAAAGGGCAGCATCGACGAATACATGGCACAGCTTCAGAACTGGAAAAGCTTGGCAAATGAAGCGGGATTAGATTACGGGGAGCAAGCAGACAATGAAGAATTTATTCATTTCGATGCGTTCATTTACAAATTCATTAATTCACTGCCGGAGCTTAAAGAAAAGCTCGATTCGCTAAAGAAAATGGCTGCAGCTGCATAGAACATAGGTCTGTAACATGGCAAACAATCGCGTTATTAAAAAAATTAGTCTTAACGAAGACTCAAGGAATGTCACTATCCAGTTTCGAGGCGGCTCCCATGCCATTGAAGCAAAAGCCCTGGATTTCAAGATGAATGAGACCGGAAATATTATTTATTTGCTTTTGGATCGAATCATCCACAAAGCGAGTGAAGATGCTTTTGATTGCCACCTGGATGATCAGTGGCAAGAGGGCTTTTTGGTGAATGGGTGCTATGTCTCCGAGCTTACGCGGGGCGTTTGCGCGGACGAGCGCAACTGAACAGTTTGATTTAGAATATTTATAATTAAAGGGAAGATATATGTATGACTTGGCATCTGTAGTAGCGTTTGGCGTGGGTATTTCCGCCGGTTTCTTTGGTTCCCCTATTGTGGCCGCTGGCGCATTTGTCTGTGCTTGATTATTCGCGATTGCTGACGCGTTAAAGTCGAAAGGCGCTTAAATTATTATGCAGGACATAAACATGAATTCTAAGGTTTCACAACCATCGTTATTCACCATAGAACAGCAACGTAGGCATGGTGAGGAATTTGAGAGTTGGTACTTGGCTGTTTTCGCTAAGCAGCAGGAGTTTCTTAAGTTGCGCCAAATAGAAACAGCTTTCACTTCCAATGAGCCGGTTTATTGGGTTTGGTATAGTTTAGCGAATGATGATGCTTCAGAGCTTAAATTCGAGACAAAGGAAGAAGTGATCTGCGATGCCGTGCAAAGTCTGTTTCTTATTGATCTGCAGAACGCGAACACCCATGAAAACATCACAAACATAATCGATGCCTATCTTGATGTTAATGGATTGGATCAATACAAAGGCCGGAGTTATCGGGATATTTCAACCGAATTAAGCAATATGACTGAGGGTTTATTTGTTGATTACAGGTCATTGTTTATTGATTTAGCTATTGATGCTTTAGAAAAGGCGCAAAATCATGGCAAGCCCATTCAAGCCTCGACAATGCACTTAAGTGAAGTGGTACGGTGTGATAAATGCCGCTTTTATCATGAAGATCCCCGATCGCGATGCTCTGTTCTTTCTCTATTTCTTGCTGATATTGCGGTTGATCCACATAAGGACAGTATATGCCAATCCTTTAAGCCGAGCGATGGACGCCACATGGTTGTTAAGTTCTTCATGCGAAACGACCTGTTCGGACAAGTCAAAGAATACATGGCAATTAGCCTAGGTTCGACGGTGTCCGATGATGTTGCGGAAGCCTTTTTAGCGCGGCATCCCGCCCTCATGGGCAGTATCCTTGAGTATGATGAGATTGATACTCAAGATCGCTCCAGGATTTGGGAATGCTGTCGATCCGACTTTCCGACGGCTCAGTAACTCTGTGCGTTACTACGCGTATTTTGAGTTTAACCTAGGTATCCGAAATAATATCCCCTTAACTCGATAATGTTTATGCTAGAATTTTACTGATCAGCAAAAAAGGGGCGGGGGTTCTCTGTTTTGCTGGTGCGCATGAGTTTGCGCGTAGTCAAGTGACAATACAAAACCTCAACGTTTTCGCTGCTAGAACGAAGAGAGTGTTGTTTTGTTGCTTTTAATATTCTATCGAACATGTATTGGGGATTTGGTGAAATAATGGGCGAAGCGAATCGGCGTGGAAACCGAGAGAACCGGGTTAAACAGGCGCTGGATAAATACAAAGCGACTTCAGTCGAAGCAGTAAAAGAAGAATTAGGATTGCCGGATACGGCGGAGTTTTTGGGCTATGTAATCCACTTGCCTGAGAAAGACGAATTCCTCGGCGACATTAAAGACGATAATTTCATGAAAAAGTGGGCCTGGGTTAAAACACCAGAGTTCGCGCTACGATTCGATGATTTCAGGACAGCGATTAAAGAACGCAACGATTGTAAAGGTAACCCAATTATCGCGTTACTTTTCGATGTTGACGACAAATATTATGTTGGTTGGACTGAAGAATAGGTTAAGCTGGGTTTATGCGGCAAACTGGATGTCATCCGACGCTACAAACGAAAAGATGTCGAGCTGGTTTTCTTTCTTAAATTCCGTTGCGAATTTTAACGGTTCTGTCGGTATGGTTCGATCCCCTAGTGATTCAGTTAATGAAAAGATGTAATCCATGTCGATATTCGAACCGGCAAGCCCCATTTTTTCTTTAAACGATGAACGCTTTAATATTTCATCGTGCATACTGACTTGCTGAGGTGAAAGCGCGATGGTACCCATTCTAATCCACCAGCGATATCCTTCCGTCAATCGGGCCTTACCATTGGATTTTTCGTACATCTCCATCATTCTGTCTATTTCATAGTCCATAGCTAAACAAGCACCTTCTATATCCACATCAAAGGAGTCTTCGGTCTCCACGTCCAGCACGATTTTTCCGCTCTTCAGTGTGCGATTTCCCATACAGCCACCCACAATATCGGAGCTATGTAGCATCTCCATTGTAAAATCTCGCATGCCACTGAACAGGTCATTACCGCTATCCCAGGTGTCGCCGACATACAGATAGCGCGTGGCTGGCATAGGCGTCCGTGGATACTCCGTCACGTCAGGAATGGTGTAACGAATCCCCTTTTCGGCAATATCGACATATTCTTTAATAGCCTGAAATGGCCGGTGCATAGCCTGAAGAGACCAGATAGCGTCGATAGCTACCAATGACTTCAAAGGGACTAATTCAAATCGTGGCGGCAGGCCTGCAATATAAGCGGCCTCGCGCTCCTCTGCATCAATGGTAAGTGCGTATCGCAGCAATTCCAAACACGTTGCGGGTGAATAATTGTCTGGTCGAATAGCGATCATGCCGTTTCTGTCAATGGTACGGCCTACCCATTGCCGACGTGAAAAATCCCATTGGGTGTTAACGATAAACTCTCGCAATTTATTGAGTGGTGACATATAACCATAGCGTTTACGATCCCCGCCGATCATAGTGGTTAAGGATTTGTCATTTTGTACGGCACAGCACACTCCGCAACCGAACCGTGCTCCACATTGCCCACGAGCCTTCTTAATCCCTTCGGTAATGGTGTCCGACACTACTGAACATGAAGTGCCGCCTGCATCAGCATACAAGCGATTAAGGTCGTTAAAATCCGAATAGGAATTTAGTAATCCTGAGCGAGTCATACCGATCCATTCCCAAATTTCATCAGTCGACCAATCTGCCAAAGCAGCAAAGACAAGATCGCCATCCTTATTCCTTGTGGGAGCTAAATGGGTATCGCCTCTGTCTTTCATCTTTTTTGCTCGGGCAACTGATTCCTCGTAGCGGGTACCGACCAGAGTGACGGCCTCTTGACCGGTCCTAGCGATAACTCCCTTCATTAATCGTTTGCGCAGAGAAGCCATTGGCTTTACCTTCCAATCGACACTGCAATCTTGATTTGTCTGCGGGAATGATGGCAACTTCCGTCCACTAATAATCTGGACGGCCCACGAGCTGTTTAAGTGCGGTTTGGCGACATGATAGTCGAGTTTGATACCCTGTTTCTTGGCGAAAGCAAGTATTTTTCTGGATTCGGTTTTGACGAACGCCGCTATCTCTGGATTTTCAACACCGGTATCCCCATGGGTGACCAAGATGTAAGGCGATGCGCCTTTTGCTTTTGCGGCGATTGCAGCGGTCAGAGTTAGATCGAGCAATACTGAAGAATCTTTACCCGAAGACCACGCGAGTGCAAGTGGCGTGCCCTGCATTAATAATGTTTCGACGCGTTGTAGGCTGGCTATGTGTTTTTCGTTATAAAGCTGCATGAATTATTTCCGTATTAAATGGATATGTAATCCATTATTCACGGAGTTTAAAATATGCAAGGCTAAGGCTATTGTGGAGAATCTTTTAGTTCTCCGCTAATAATGAAAATCATGTCAAACAATTCTGCTTTGAGTATGACGAATCACCGCTTTCTATCGCGCAAACTAGTAGGTCGTTCTGTTATTTGCCATTTTGGCATCTTGTTGTTCTTGACACTTTTTACTAATTGGCCGTATAACGTAAACGTTAGCCTATATGGCGCTATCGTCCCACTGAAAAAGTCTTAAAAATACTTAATTATAGGCTGTCTGTTTTTTATATGTTTTAAACATTTAAGGAGGATTCTTAATGAATAATTTTGCTATTTTCAGTCGAATTACGCCTCCTGGATTCTTATTTGCAACCTTCTTCCTGTTGATAGTGGCTCTGACAGTGACGTCGACTACTTGTCGAGCGGATATCAGTCAAGATTCACAACACGATCCAAAACTGGTACCTGCTGAAGTATCGTTCGAAGGTCCCGAGGTCGCCTCGGATATCATCAAGTTCTACCGCTATCTTGCTAAAAACAATCTTCTTCCGACTCGTGATTACACGATACCGAGTTTGCCCAAGGGGCAGTGGCTGGCTGATGCTCTACTTAGCGAAGGTATAATCGTTAGAGGTAGACCGGGTAATGAATTGACCTATCTTTTATGCGACCTTAATCCAGACAATTGTGAGCAAAGAGATAACTCTAACGAGCCGGTTTTCCCTTACCACATCGGGCAAATAATCAAGGTTCCCCATTTACCCTTGGTTTCCTATGAGTATTATAAGGCTCTCCCTGCCAAGACTGCGGTTTCGGAGCTTAAAGAAAAAGCAATTGTCTTTGGAATTTCCCAAGATAACCTTAATTCAATAAAGTCGAGTTCTTCTACAGATGATAAGAGCGCAACATTACTGGTCAAGGCTACCGGATATGGAGTGCGGATTGATCTCCCTGAAAATGATCTCATCGACGAGAACTCCGATCTACGTATGCTTGCCGCATCGTCAATTGGTATGTTTGTTAGTCAGGAACGTCCGGCAAAAGCATACGATGATCTTGAAAATAGTCTTAATTTCTTACAGCTCCCGTCTGCAATACCCGCTACAAACTGTACCCCTCAAAGCATAGATTGTGAAAGTGATTTATGGAGCATTACGAAGTACGACCCCAGTGACGATCTTTACCGCAATAATAATTCAGTAATTGTGGGAGTTATTGACGGCGGACTTGATCAGACTCATTTTGATTTTAAAGAGTTTAACGAGCAAAGAGATATTTTCGAAAAAGTTGATACAAACATCGGAGCAACACAGGAAGCCATCAAACATGGTACGGCTGTTGTTGGGATTCTCGCGGCCAGAAAGAATGGGCAAGGAATTATCGGACTGAATCCAAGGGCGACCGTTGCATTCTATTCAAGTTTGAACGAAAACCTAATCCCTTCGAAGCTCGATAGTGCTGTAGACGATAGAGTGCACATACTCAATATGAGCGTTGGCTATAAAACTCAGCAAGGACAAGTGAAAAAAGATAAGTTTGCTCTACGAATGCAGGAACTTGGCAGACGATTTCTCATAGTTGCAGCCGCTGGCAACGCCGATGTAGGTAAAGATGCGTCAAATCTGGACGATGACTGTGGACTTAGTATACCGACCTGCCTGTATTTACAGCCAAATCTACTGAACGTGGCCGCGTTAGATCGAACCGAACGATTTATACTCCCTACATCGAACTACGGTAGGAATGTTGTCCATATCGCCGCCCGTGGAGAAGATATTATTACTGATATGCCAGAAGGTAAAATCGGCGAATTTAACGATACCTCGGCGGCTACAGCGGTAGTTTCTGGAGCGGCTGCCATCATCAAGCAACTCAATCCAAATTTGGAACCAGACATCATTGCTCAGCGATTGCAGTACACTGCAGATTTTCTGGACGCAGAAGAAGATAAAAAACTGATTTCAGGCAGACTTAATCTGCGTCGAGCCGCTGAACATATCAATGACGACACTTTGATAAAAGTTGATGACAAGTCCAACACTATTTGCGGCACTATCAAACCAGCGTCACCTTACGCCAAAATCAGGTTTTTCTTTGAAGGTGAAAACGAAAATAGCAGGAGGCATGAGATTTCTGTCAATGAATTGCGCCGTATCTCAAAAATGGATGGCGGTAATTTTACCATTATGGGCATGTTTTCGGATACCCCCGCAAAGCCTAAACGTTTAACTAAATGGTCTTTTGTGACATTTATACCGGAAGGCAGTTCAGAAAATCTGCCTACAGACAAACAAATTCATTTTGTCAAAAGAACTTGCTCAGATGAGCAGGACAGTACTCAACAAACCAAAAACATTAAAGGCGAACCGCTCGATCTCAATGATATTCAAGAATTGGCTCTCCGCGCGGAGCCGTAGAAGGGGGTAGTTTATGTTGAAGTTGAAGTTGATTTTGTTTTATTTTTTTATTTTTAGCAGCGCTGCTTTTGGGGATGAGAAAGTATGGAACGATTTAGTTGCCGGGCTTCCTTCTGACACCATGGGCCAGCGCGTAAACTGGAAGCCGCCCTGCCCTCTTCCCAAGAAATCCGGGGTAATTTGGCAATCCCAGCCTTATAGACACTTCGAAGAAACTTGGATTCGCATACATTTCGTTTTTGAAAATATACCAGCAAATGCAACATGGAAGATCAACATCAAAGGAAGCGATGATCGAATTATTGAGAGCATTACTCGGGAAACCCTTCAAACCGAAGATAGCCAAAGTGATTGGTGGAGTGGAAAAGTTCAAGGCAACTGGTTAAGAGTTGAATTAATTTCCGATGGAAGCAACCTCGATAGCTTCTGCCCACAAGTAGACCTTATTAAGTACCCAACAGTACCGGTCAGCAGATTTTCCAGGTTCGGCAAATTTAGCTGGGAGAATATCACAGCGCTCGGCTCTCAGCACCGTAGGTACAAAATCGGCCAAAGTGTCGCTCGGATTGTTATTCCCGATAGAAACGGCAATGACAATAGTTGTACAGGGTTCCTGGTTTCGAACGATCGAATGTTTACAAACTCGCATTGTTTTCAGAATACCGACACTAAGCATATTTGTGGCCCCGACAAACTAAAAGTACGATTTAACGAGGAGACAGGGCGAACAATCCAGGAAGTAGGTTGTCAGGAATTGGAGGTTAATTATCCTTACCTCGATCTGGCAGTTATCAAGTTAAAATCATTGCCCCAATCGTTTAGGAATCCATTAACGCTTAGCCGCGGATTACCTATTCAGAGCGATACCACAGATAACAATGTCTTAGGCACTAAGTTAGCCGTTATTCAACATCCATCGCTCGGCTACAGTTTTTTGAAACAGATTGTCAGAAGTGAATGCGAACGGCGTGGAGAATTTATGATTGGTGCTTTTCCCGATCCAGCAGGCAGCACAGTCTACCCTCAACCGGATTTTGGGCACATATGCGACACTGATGGTGGAAGCTCAGGCTCGCCGGTAATCGATGAAAAGGATTACGTTGTTGGACTTCACCATTGGGGAATCGAAAACTCGCCATCCCCTTATAATAGAGCGGTCGCAATGGGAATAATCCTCCAATGGCTCGAGGCAAACCACAAGCCTATTTTCGATCAGCTACACGTAGTAGGTCCTTAATAATTACAAAAACATATAATATTAAAGGGGTATTTATGAAAATTATTTTGTTGTCTTCACTCTGTTTATTGCTGCAGGGGTGCAGCATTATTTTTCCTGCCCATAATAATTCTTATGATCTCAAGGGCGAAAAAGTCACTTTAACAATGAAAACAGCAGGAGAGCTTTGCGATCTCGAAAAAGAGCTAAACAAAGGTCGCGACCAGAATGCAAAGGAAAAACCAGTTAAAATCGGTCTAAATGGCAATGCTTGTGCAGCTGAAGGGGCGGAAATGATTGCGGCGGCTCCGCTTGCCGCAGCCGCCTTGAGTTTTGGTATGGATTTCGTGAAAGACCGCATGAAGGAGGAAGCCACTCATTATGTAGCTCAGTTTGGTAAAAGAAAAGCAGAGCAGAATTTCTGGATATTCAAAACGCCGCAGGACCAGGATGAGCAAGGAAAGCAAAAGCCGCCGGCACCAAATTTACATTATGCTGGTTTTGAAATCGTGCGCACAACAGAAGCGCACAGCAAAGAAGATCCTGCGTTTCGTATGGTCTTCGCATTCATGAAATCCAATGACGGTAGCGCCCTTATGATCAAACCGACATATGTCCGGGAAGTAAGTGCGAAAGCCAAAGTATTGTCGGGTTGGTCCATGGCGTCCTGGTTCAACTGGTTTACACAGGCAACTGGTGAAGTCGAAGTGAATGTCGACATTACCATTGATGCTATTTGGACCGATGAAAAAAACGTTTCCCATCAGGATCGAGTGGCAATATACCCTCTTGCTCTCGGAAATCTCTCTCTGGATAAACCGAACGAATTAGATCAGCCCGACCTAGTAGACATGGAAGGTGGCTGGTTCTCAACAGTTCCTTGCAGCTATACGCCAACAAGAAATAATGATTCTAAATGTGGTAATTTTTGGTTGGGCGTCACTGTAACCGAAAAAGATCCGTCTAACGCCAAGAAATATTTAGAGACTGGAGCGCAATTTGTTTCCGACAAGAAAGAAGCGTCCGTAAAATTCGTTGAAGAAAAAGTAGGCAAAAAATAATAAATCATTCTTAAGAGCTTGCCGGCCGATAATTTCGGTTTTCGTCCTGTTTGGAAAACCTATTATGACGCCGGCATACCCAAATAAAAAACCTAGTCACCAGAAGACACTGTTTCGCGCACTCTATTTAAAATATCGCTTCCATTCCAGGGATGCGGTAAAGGCTCATATCTAGATTCTTATTTTTTCGTGCCGCAACACTTGGGTTGTATTCTCGCCGACTTCTCTATAAAGCCCTGTATTTACCCACCTTTGAAAGGCTTTCAGATCTTTTCTGCTGTTATTAAAAACCATTGGGAACGGCAAGATCCCACGCTCAACCATTTTGTGAGCATGGATAGACCGGATATAGGAAAGGTATTGTAAATATCATTGAACTTATTGCGTTGCCGGGGGAGGAAGTGCATCAATATCGCGTAGATCCCGTACTATTATTTTTATGTCGCGGACAACGAATACTCCGCTTCTTTTACGGAAATTGGTTAAGCTGATAATGTGGGCAGAAGGAAGTTGTTTTGTAATTAACTCGGTAATCAGGTTGCGGTTCTTATCGCAATCAACAAGTTCGCTTTTATTTTGCTGAGGGTCGTCATCGGTCACTATGAACCCTTGCTCGACAAGGTATTTAAACCAACGCGCGGTATTTTCTTTGTCAGAAACTGGAGTTTCGGAAAACTGGCTTGAATAGTTCCCGTACAGATGTCCGCTTAATGTTGATTTTGCACCATACCCTCCTATGGAAAATTTAGATGCATGCCCAAACCCTTTAGTTCTCCACCAGTAATGAAATTTCTCTTCCAGCAGCTTAACGGATTGGATAGTTAAATCGATTTGAGCTGATTCGCCAATTTGTCTCTCAAGCTCTCCGATACGAATATTTGCAGCCCGTATATCGGCGAACCTTTTTTCTATTTCAGCCTGAATTTCGGTCGGAACCCCGATTTGCTTCGATATTTCCGCCATATTCATTTCAACTAGCTCAAGAATGGTTTTGGCATATTCGGTATCCAAATTATCTTTTGTTATAAGTGGTAGAAGGGTGGCTAATGCCAGGTTGCAGTCTTTAATGAGTTTTTGGGATGTTGCGATTTGGTCAGGGGTAGGTAGTGCTGTCATTATGTTAATCCTGGATGTGATTTGTATTTCTTTCAATGCTGAGAACAATTGTCCACGCAATCGCAACTATGCAACCCTTAGTGGGCCAATTTATATCATTCTTTTAAGGAGCGGATAATAACCTTGATAAAGCTTCGTTTTCCGTGTTGAAAAAGAAGCTTTATAAGTGTTTTTCAATCGTCTGATTAGACGATTGTTGGTGTAAATTGTTGCTAAAAAGGTTCTTGCGTAATCAATCATCCATGAGATTTTATTCCTGAAACATTTATTAATTTAAGCAGGTTCCTCTTTTTATCGATAGGAACCGGCTAATTTCATCAGGAGCAATTATGGAAACTATTCAACAAACTAATCAAATGGGGCGTTTATGTGTGCTTACGCTTGCAGAGGTTCAGGTTCTAGATGGATTTAATCCCAGAAAATTCATTGACGATAA
>Ga0208125_100749_pt1 | contig 15205 bp, 8 predicted proteins | sample LakWasM128_HOW14_2_FD_183938 | JGI IMG/M metagenome (GOLD analysis project Ga0208125, IMG submission 183938) | Freshwater sediment methanotrophic microbial communities from Lake Washington under simulated oxygen tension - Sediment Metagenome... | ecosystem: Environmental > Aquatic > Freshwater >... | reverse complement strand
CAACGACGGCTATTTCTGGATCATGGGCCGCATCGACGACGTGCTGAACGTTTCCGGCCATCGTCTGGGCACCATGGAAATCGAATCCGCCCTGGTCGCCAATCCGCTGGTCGCCGAGGCCGCCGTAGTCGGCAAGCCGCACGAAATCAAGGGTGAGTCCATCGTGGCTTATGTCGTTCTGAAAGGCGCGCGACCGGAAGGCGAAGAGGCGAAGAAGATCGTCGCCCAATTGCGCGACTGGGTCGGCAAGGAAATCGGCCCGATTGCCAAACCGGATGAAATCCGCTTCGGCGAGAATCTGCCCAAGACCCGTTCCGGCAAGATCATGCGCCGTCTGCTCCGCTCTCTTGCCAAGGGTGAGGAAATCACTTCGGATACTTCCACGCTGGATAACCCGGCGATTCTTGAACAATTGAAACAGGCAATATCGTGAGCCAGGATTCAGGAGCGGCATGAACCCCGTAAATCCGGACCTGTCTGACCGGACATGACAACCCCAATAAATTCCGGCATCAAAGCATGATTAAAAAATCGCTGGTCTGGCTCTACAGCATTTCCACCTACCTGCTGTGGGCAGTCATCATTGTGGTCGCGGCAGTCGTACTCGGCTTGCGCTGGTTTGTCTTGCCCAATGTCCATCATTACAAAGACAACATCGCGCAGGAAATCAGTCGCGCCGTAGGGCAGAAAGTCACGATAGGCAGCATACAGGCAAGCTGGGACGGCATGCAGCCGCACCTCGACCTGCGCCAGATCATGGTCCACGATGCGCAGAGCCGTGCGGCATTGTCGCTGGACCACATCGAAACCAGCCTGTCCTGGCTAAGCCTGCCGCTAATCGAGCCGCGCCTCGCCACCCTGACGATACATCAGCCCAAGCTCACGGTCCGCCGCGAAGTCGACGGCACGATTTATGTTGCCGGCATGCCGATGGGTGGGCCGAGCCGGCCGCAGTTCCCCAACTGGCTGTTGCGGCAATCCCGCATCGATGTGCTGAATGCGTACGTCGTGTGGGAAGACGACATGCGCAAGACACCGCCGCTGGCGCTGCAAGACCTCACACTGCAAATCCAGAACCCGACATGGGAAAGTTTTCTCGGCCGTCATCGTTTCGGTTTGCGCGCCAAGCCATCCGCGGGCGCTTCGCAGCCCATCGACATTCGCGGCGACGTGCTCGGACGCGATGTCGGCCAGCCTGATGAATGGCGCGGCACCGTCTACGCCCGCCTGGAGGGCACGGACATCGCCGCGTGGCGAACCTGGGTGGATTTCCCCGTCGGCATCAGACAGGGATTCGGAGCGACGCAGGTCTGGCTGGATTTTGCCAAAGGCCGCGCAGACAAGGTTGTCGCTGACGTCGTACTGGCAAATGTCGTCACGCCGCTGGGCCCGAAATCTCCCGAAACTGCGCTGAAGTCGCTCACCGGGCGCCTCTCCTGGGCACGCATGACGGATGGGCAGGAAATGCGCGCCGAGCATATCAAGCTGGTCTCCGAAGGCCTGGAAATGCAGAACGGAAACGTCCGCGTCCGCAATCGCCTGGACAAGGGCAAGGAACTGACGGAAGGCAGCATCCGCCTGGACGAAATCAGCCTGGAACAATTGTCGGCGTTTGCAGACCATGTATCCCTCGGCGAGGAAGTTCGCAAAGCCTTGACGGAGGCCGCACCTTCCGGCTTGCTGAAAGATTTCGAGCTCGACTGGGGCGGCGTGGCTTCCAACATTGAAACCTATGGCCTCCGCAGCCAGTTCAGTCAATTGAGCATGCGGCCGTATCAAGGCATTCCCGGTTTCAGCGGACTGAATGGCTCGGTGAAAGCCAGCGAAAAAGGCGGAACGCTGACATTTGCCGCGAACGATGCGCAAATCGAGGTCAAGGACATCCTGCGCTGGCCGATCCCGATGGACACATTGAGCGGCCGGGCAAACTGGACTCGCAAAAACGGCAAGCTGGACGTCAAGGTCTCCAACCTGGCCGTCAACAGCCCGCATCTCAGCGGCACCGTCGAAGCGGATTACCAGTACAGCGGAAAAGGCAGGGGGTTCCTCAACCTGAAAGGCAAATTCAACCGTGCCGACGGACGCTTTGCCCAGTTCTACTATCCCATGACACTCGGCCATGACACATTGAACTGGCTCGATACATCTATCCTCGGCGGTCGCGGCGAAAACGTTTCCGTTACGGTCAAGGGCAACCTGGATGAGTTCCCGTGGGATGACAACAAGAAAGGCCTGTTCGAAATCAGCGCGAATATTTCCGATGGCTTATTGCATTACGCCGACGGCTGGCCGCAGCTCGAAGGCGTGAAGCTGGCCATGCTCTTCCGCGGCAACCGCATGGAACTGAATGCCAGGGAAGGCCACCTTTTCGGCAACCAGATCACCCGCGCGAAAGCGGTCATCCCGGTACTGGATACGGAACACCCGGTGCTTGAAGTGACCGGAGAGTTGCAGAGCCCGCCAGCCGAGTTGGTACGCTATCTCAACAACAGCCCGCTGCTCGATGCCATCGACCGCTTCACCGAAGGCATGCAGGCCAGCGGCAACGGCAAACTGGCGATAGGCTTGCGCATCCCTCTGTCGACCGAAGGCGTAGGCACGCGCGTCAAGGGCAGTTATGCGATCGCCAACGGCATGCTGGGCGGCAACGGCGAAATGCCGACGCTGGAAGGCATCAATGGGCGCCTGGACTTCACCGAATCCACGTTGCGTGCCCAAAACGTCGCTGCGCGCGTATTCGGTGGGCCGGCACAAATCAATATCGAAAGCGGCAAGGAGGGCCTGCTGCGCGTCACGGCTCAAGGAAACATCGATAGCAATGGCATTCGTCAGGCAGTCGCGTCGCCGCTCGCGAATAAATTGCAAGGCAGCACCGACTGGACCGCGGAAATCAATGCCCGGAAACAGCAGGCGGATATTGTCATCAAATCGTCACTCGTCGGGCTTGCATCCAGCCTGCCCGCCCCTTTCGCCAAAGGCGACTCCGACAGCCTGCCGCTGCTGATTGAAAAGAAAAGGGAAAACGAAACCCAGGACACCATCGTCATCAACCTCGGCAAAACAATGAGCGCCCGCTTCCTGCGCGCCGATCAGAACGGAACGATGGTGCTGGAGCGCGGCGAGGTCAGCTTCGGCGGCACGGCGAATCTGCCGGAGCAGCGCGGCATCAGCGTTCGCGGCAACCTTCAGCATGTGGACGCGGATCAATGGCAAAGCGCGCTGACGGGGACTTCTTCGTCCACACCGGCCTCGGATAACCAGCCCACCAACCCCGGCGCGGAAATCAGTTCGGTCAACATGGCGATAGGCTCGCTGGATATTTTCGGTCGCCGCATCAATGCGCTGAATCTGGATGCAAAACCCGTTTCCAACGGCTGGCGCACCAATATCCAGAGCCAGGAAATTACAGGGGAAGCGCTGTGGATCAAGGGCGGCAACGGCAAGATCGTCGCCCGGCTCAAGTCCCTGATTTCACCGAATTCCGCTCCGGCCAAGCTCAGCGTTCCGGACGAGACAGAACAGCAGAAGGAGATGCAATATCCCGCGCTGGACGTGATCGCGGAAAACTTCGAGATCAAGCAGAAAAAACTGGGCCGCCTGGAACTGGCTGCCAGCCAGCAGAATATCGACTGGAATATCGACAAGCTGATCATCAGCAACCCAGACAGCACGCTCTCTGTGAATGGTGTGTGGCATAGCTGGAAGCGACGCCCCAATACACGGCTCAACCTGACCTGGAATATCGAAGATCTCGGCAAGACGATGGATCGCTACGGCTACCCCGACACCATCAAGGGCGGCAGCGCCGATCTGACCGGCAATCTACGTTGGCCGGGAAGCCCGCACGAATTCAATGTGGCGGGGCTAGGCGGCAAGCTCAACCTGGAAGCAAGAAACGGTCAGTTTCTCAAGATTCGTCCCGGCGTTGGCCGCCTGCTGGGCGTGCTCAGCCTGCAAAGCCTGCCGCGCCGGTTGACTTTCGATTTCCGCGATATTTTCAGCGCCGGTTTCTCGTTCGACAAAATCGGCGTCAATGCCAGCATAGACAATGGCATCATGCGCAGCGACGACTTCATGATGGAAGGCCCGGCCGCCCAAGTCGCGATCAAGGGCGAAACCGACCTGGCGCGCGAAACGCAGAAACTGCACATCAAGGTCATCCCATCGATCAGCGACAGCCTTTCCGTTGCGGCCTTTGCCGGCGGCCCGGCGGTTGGTGTTGCCGCCATCGTCGCGCAGAAGTTGCTGAACGACCCGTTCAACAAACTGATCGCCTACGAGTACGACATTACCGGCACCTGGGACGACCCGCAGGAAGTAAAAACAAAAAGCAGCGCGCCTGCGGCATCCACGCCGCTGGGGCCATAGCTCTCGAAAACAGGCGCCGGAAGTTTACTGCTGAAACCGCATCGCGATTATGGTAGGCTTGAATAAAAACAGCACCACGGAAATCGCTATGCCCATCAAGTCCCGCACAAAAACAGCAAAACCCGCCAAGGCCACCAACAAAGCGGCTACCGCTCCCGGCATCGTCAAGATTGCCGGCATCCAGATGGCTTCCGGGCCCAATGTCTCCGCCAATCTGAGCGAAGCGGAACGCCTGATCGAAATTGCCGTATCGCAAGGCGCCAAGCTGGTCACCCTGCCAGAATATTTCGCCATCATGGGCCTGAAGGATACCGACAAGGTTGCGGCCCGCGAAAAGGAAGGCAGCGGCCCGATTCAGCGTTTCCTGTCTCGCATGGCGAAGAAGCATCAGATCTGGCTGATCGGCGGCTCCGTACCCATGGAAGCCAGTACTCCGGACAAGGTGCGCAACGCCTGCCTGGTGTTCGACCCAACGGGCAAGCAGGTCGCGCGCTACGACAAGATCCACCTGTTCGGCCTCAATCTCGGCAGCGAGCATTACCACGAAGAGACCACCATCGAGCCCGGCGACAAGGTCGTCGTGCTCGACACGCCCCTGGGCAAGATCGGCCTTTCCATCTGCTACGACCTGCGCTTCCCGGAACTCTACCGCGCGATGGGCGAAGTGGACCTGATCGTCGTGCCGGCCGCATTTACCGACACCACCGGCAAGGCACACTGGGAAACCCTGATCCGCGCCCGCGCCATCGAAAACCTGTGCTACGTGCTGGCCCCGGCACAGGGCGGTTACCATATCTCCGGTCGCGAGACGCATGGCAACAGCATGATTGTCGACCCCTGGGGCGTGGTGCTGGATCGCTTGCCGCGCGGTTCCGGCGTGGTCATCGCCGGATTCAACCCGGCCTACCAGGCCAGCCTGCGCAAGAGCCTGCCGGCACTGAAACACCGCACCCTACACGAGTGCTGAACCGCAAGGAAAGTCCCACTGGACGGTGGGCTTTCCTGCCCCGAGTTTCAAGCCCTTGTCTAATCCAAGCCTGCCAACGGCAGCGCATGGTATCCATTTCGAACATTTTCCTGCCGAAACTGTCCTCTCATACATGCAGGTATCCAGCAGGCTAATTAAAACTGCACTCCGTTTTCCAGATTTTACGTAGCGTCCGGCCTCTTGCGGGCTGGTATGATGGCGCTCTATACGATGAACATCCGATAGGATTGCTTGACCATGAAACCTGAAGAAATCCCTTCCACCTCCAGTCCTGAACCGGGCACCCTGTTTGCGACGGCGAATTCGACCCTGCTCGCGCCGTATGCGCTCGACATGAATTCCCTGCAAAGCGTGCTGGGCAGCATCATGACGCATAAGGTGGACTACGCCGACCTGTATTTCCAGTACAGCCGCTCGGAAAGCTGGGGGCTCGAAGAGGGCCAGGTCAAATCCGGCAGTTTCAGCATCGATCAGGGGGTCGGCGTGCGTGCGGTGTCGGGCGAGAAAACCGCATTCGCTTACTCCGACGACATCAGCCTTCCGGCGTTGCAACAAGCGGCCGAGGCCACACGCGCCATCGCCGCGCAGGGCAACGAACACCATGCCAAGGCCATGGGGCGCGCCAGCGCGCCGCAGCTTTACGTTCCGCACGACCCCATCGCCAGTTTGAGCGACGCACAAAAAGTGAAATTGCTGGAACGGCTGGAGGATTACGCTCGCAAGCTCGACCCGCGCGTCATCCAGGTCATGGCGTCGCTGGCCGGCGAGTACGAGGTCGTGATGATCGCACGCCATGACGGCATGATGGCGGCGGATATCCGGCCTTTGGTGCGGGTTTCGATCCAGGTGATCGCCGAGCAGGACGGCAAGCGCGAACAAGGCGGTGCCGGCGGCGGCGGGCGTTTCGATTACGCCTATTTCACCGACGAAGTGCTTCAGGATTACGCCCGCAAGGCAGTGCACCAGGCGCTCACCAATCTGGAAGCACGCCCTGCTCCGGCCGGTTCGATGACCGTCGTCCTCGGTTCCGGCTGGCCCGGCATTCTGTTGCATGAAGCCATCGGCCACGGCCTGGAAGGCGACTTCAACCGTAAAGGCAGCTCGGCTTTCTCCGGCCGCATCGGCCAGCAAGTGGCATCGTCCGGCGTGACGGTGGTCGACGACGGCACCATCACCAACCGCCGCGGCTCGCTCAACATCGATGACGAAGGCGCCCCCACCCAACGCACCGTGCTGATCGAAAACGGCATCCTGAAAGGCTATTTGCAGGACTCGCTGAATGCACGCCTGATGGGCATGGGCCTGACCGGCAATGCCCGGCGTGAATCCTATGCGCATATCCCGATGCCGCGCATGACCAATACCGTCATGCTGAACGGCGACAAAACACCCGAAGAAATTATCGGCTCGGTGAAAAAAGGCCTGTATGCGGTCAATTTCGGCGGCGGACAGGTGGACATCACCAGCGGTAAGTTCGTGTTCTCGGCGGCGGAAGCATGGATGATCGAAGACGGCAAGCTGACCTATCCGGTCAAGGGCGCGACCCTGATCGGCAACGGCCCGGATGTACTGACGCGCGTCTCGATGATAGGCAATGATATGCAACTCGACACCGGCGTCGGCACTTGCGGCAAGGAAGGCCAGAGCGTCCCGGTGGGAGTGGGCCAGCCCACCCTGCGCATCGACGGTCTGACGGTAGGCGGAACGGGCTAGGAGCCTGTTTCAGCCGGTTTCATCGCGCCGCGAAACTAGAGATGCAGGCGGGTTACGCCGCTTGCCACGCCATCCGTATAACTCGCGTCTTGCACCCATCCGCGCTCAAATCCAACCCGAGGGACGAAGTCTGTCAAAACAGGCTTTAAAATTGCTTGATTTGGTTAGGAAAATCCTTATGATTTAACTCAACCATCCCCAGCAACCCCAGAAAGGAAGCGTACCATGGCCGAAGCCAAGCCCAAGACCGCCGCCCAAAAGGCAGCACCAAAAAAAACCGCTGCGGTGAAAGCCGCCCCCGCCAAGAAAGCAGCCGCTCCCGCGAAGGCTGCCGCTCCGGTCAAAGCCGCTGCAAAGCCTCCGGCCGCCAAGAAGGCTCCGGCATCCAGGAAAACGACCCAGGCCGCATGGAATCCGGGCAACGAAGAACGCTACAACATGATTCAGGTTGCAGCCTACTACCTGGCCGAGCGCGACAATTTCGCCGGTAGCCCGCTGGGATACTGGACAGCGGCCGAGATGCAGATCAGCAGCATGCTCCCCAAGAAGTAACGCGACATACCATGCAATAACCGCTGGCGCCGCGCGCAGCCAGCGGGTTTCCTTTGGCTGCGCCCGCGCCGACCGCTATAATAGGCCGTCTTATGCAGTCATCACTCCCCATACCCGCCCCCGGAAAATCGGAACGCATTTCCGGCCTTTATCAAGGCGCCGACGCCCTTGCCTTGGCCCGACTCGCGCGCGAGCTGAAATCGCCCCTGGTGATCATTTCCGCCTCGGCCTTCGATGCGCAACGCCTGCTGGAGGAAATGCGCTGGTTCGAACCCGGCCTTGCCATCCATTTGCTGCCGGATTGGGAAACCCTGCCCTACGATCATTTTTCGCCTCACCCCGATCTCGTTTCGGAACGGCTGGCGACGCTATACCAGATTTCGCAGAACGCCTGCGATGTCATGATCGTGCCCGCAGGCACCGCATTGGTGCGCCTGCCACCGCTGGCTTTTCTTGCCGCGCACACCTTCATGCTCAAAAAAGGGCAGAAGCTCGATACTGACGCCCTGCGCGCGCAATGTGCCGCTGCCGGCTATCACCACGTCAATCAGGTGATGTCGCCCGGCGAATTCAGCGTACGCGGCGGCTTGATCGACCTCTATCCGATGGGCAGCGCCCTGCCCTATCGGATCGACTTGTTCGATGATGAAATCGAAACCATCCGCACTTTCGACGTCGACAGCCAGCGCAGCGTCTATCCGGTCAATGAAATCCGCCTGTTGCCGGCACGCGAGTTCCCGCTGGACGAAAAAGGCATCACACATTTCCGCAAGACATTCCGCGAAATCTTCGAAGGCGATCCTTCCAAATGCCGCATTTACAAGGACGTCAGCGGCGGCATCGCGCCTGGCGGGATCGAGTGGTATCTGCCGCTATTCTTTGAAGAAACCGCCACAATCTTCGACTATCTGCCGAAAAACGCCACGCTCTGCATGCACGGCGACCTCGATACCGCAGCGCAGACATTCTGGAAGGAAACACAAAGCCGTCACCGGCTGCTGGATCACGACCGCGAACGCCCCATTCTGCCGCCCAAGACGCTGCTGATCGATACTGCGGATTTCTTCGTTGCCGCACAACGCTTCGGGCGGCTGCAAGTCATCGCCAATGCCCCGAGCGCGCTGCCCGACCTCAACGTCGAGCGCCGTGCGGAACATCCGCTGCACAAACTGACCGCTTTTTTGCAGGCGTATGACGGCCGCGTGCTGATCGCCGCCGAAAGTCTCGGACGCCGCGAAACCATGGCACAACTGCTCGCCGAGCATGGCTTGCGTCTGAAAACCTGCGACAACTGGGAGCAATTCCTGGCATCGAGCGAGCGCATGATGCTGGGCGTCGCGCCCTTGCATGGCGGCTTCGTCACCGACCACACCGCACTCATTACGGAAGTCGAGCTCTACCCCACTCAGGTACGCCAGGAGCGCCGGCGCGAAAAAGACCGTGCCCGTAGCGCCGAGGGCATGCTCAAGGATTTGTCGGAGCTGCGCGAAAACGATCCGGTGGTGCATGAACAGCATGGTGTCGGGCGCTATCGCGGGCTGGTTAATCTGGATCTGGGCGAAGGTGAAACCGAATTCCTGCTACTGGAATATGCGGGAGCCGACAAGCTCTATGTGCCTGTTTCGCAACTCTTCCTGATTTCGCGCTACTCGGGTGGACCGCCCGAGTCTGCACCATTGCACAAGCTGGGCAGCGGTCAGTGGGACAAGGCGCGCAAACGCGCGCTCAAGCAGATTCGCGATACCGCCGCCGAACTGCTCAACCTCTACGCAATGCGCGCCGCACGAAAAGGCCACGCGTTCAAGCTCAGCCTGCATGATTACGAAGCATTCGCGGAGGGCTTTCCGTTCGAGGAGACGCCTGATCAACTGTCCGCGATCGAAGCCGTCATCAACGACATGCAGTCCGGCCGCCCGATGGATCGCCTGGTGTGCGGCGACGTCGGCTTCGGCAAGACCGAAGTCGCGCTGCGCGCCGCCTTCGTCGCGGTGATGGGCGGCAAGCAGGTAGCCGTCCTGGTGCCGACCACACTACTCGCCGAACAGCACTACAACAACTTCACCGATCGCTTCGCCGAATGGCCGATCAAGATCGCCGAAATCTCGCGTTTCCGCACTGCCAAGGAGCAAAAGGAAGCGCTGGCAGGCCTGGAAGCCGGGCACATTGACATCATCATCGGCACGCACCGTCTCATCCAGAAAGACGTCAAGTTCAAGAACCTTGGCCTTACCATCATCGATGAGGAACACCGCTTTGGCGTGCGTCAGAAGGAACAGCTGAAAGCGATGCGTTCCGAGGTGGATGTACTCACGCTCACGGCAACACCGATTCCGCGCACGCTGTCGATGGCGATGGAAGGACTGCGCGAGTTTTCGATGATCTCCACACCGCCGCAGAAGCGGCTGTCGATCAAGACCTTTGTTTCGTCCTGGTCGGAGGGCGTGATCCGCGAGGCCGTGATGCGCGAATTGAAGCGCGGCGGACAGGTATATTTCCTGCACAACGAGGTCGAATCCATCTACGCGATGCGCGACAAGCTGGAAAAGATGCTGCCTGAAGCGCGTATCAGCATCGCCCATGGCCAGTTGCGCGAGCGCGAGCTGGAACACGTGATGCGCGACTTTTACCAGCAGCGCTTCAACCTGCTGCTGTGCACCACCATCATCGAAACCGGCATCGACGTGCCGACCGCCAACACCATCATCATGAACCGCGCCGACAGGTTTGGATTAGCCCAATTGCACCAACTGCGCGGCCGTGTCGGACGCTCGCACCACCAGGCCTACGCTTACCTGCTGACCGAGCCGGATGTCAAAATCACGCCCCAAGCCGAAAAGCGGCTGGATGCGATCCAGCTGCTGGAAGATCTCGGCGCCGGTTTCCACCTGGCGATGCACGATTTGGAAATCCGCGGCGCGGGCGAACTGCTGGGCGACTCGCAATCCGGCGAAATGCAGGAAATCGGCTTCAACCTGTACAGCGAAATGCTGGCGCACGCAGTGAAGCAACTGCAGGCCGGCAAGGAACCCAATCTAGACGCGCCGCTGGGCGTCACTACCGAGATCAATCTGCACACTCCTGCGCTGCTGCCTGATGCGTACTGCCCGGACGTGCATGAGCGCCTGGTGATCTACAAGCGCCTTGCCAACTGCATTGAGGCCGATCAGTTGCAACTGATGCAGGAAGAACTGATCGATCGCTTCGGCATGCCGCCGCCGCAGGCCGAAGCGCTGCTGGAGTGCCACAAGCTGCGCATCCTGGCCAAGCCGCTCGGCATTGTGAAGATCGACGCCAGTGGAGACATCGTCCAGCTGCAGTTCGACCCGCATGCGGACCTCGACCCGACCAAGCTGATCAAAATCCTGCAAACCAATCGCCATGCACGCATGAACGGTCCCGACAAATTACGCGTTGCGGTGGGCAAGGAAGATATCGCAGAACGTGCCGATTACATACGTGATCTGATCGACAATCTGCAATAAGAATGCAATGGCCTACACCTAATCAATGTTATTTTTTTCCGCAAGAACTGCGGCAGTTAGAATTCGATCATGATAGAAAAACTCATCACCTTCCTCGCCGTCTGGATCATCGGCGTCATTTCCACTCTGGGCTACGGTGGCGTTGTACTGCTGATGGCCATCGAATCGGCCTGCATCCCATTGCCTTCCGAAATCATCATGCCGTTTTCAGGCTATCTGGTTTTCAAGGGCGAGATGACGCTATGGGGTGTGGCCCTGGCCGGAGCCACAGGCTGCGTGCTTGGCTCCATTCCGGCGTATTACCTCGGCATGCTCGGCGGCCGGCCACTCGTTGAGAAATACGGGAAATGGGTGCTGATTTCACACCATGACCTGCACATCGCCGACCGGTGGTTCGAGAAGCATGGCGAAATCATCATTTTCATCGGCCGCATGCTGCCCGCAGTACGCACATTCATTGCTTTCCCTGCCGGTATCGCGCGCATGCACATGGGGCGCTTCATCCTCTATACTTTTGCGGGATCGTTGCTCTGGTGTTGGCTGCTGGCCTATGCCGGCATGAAGATGGGCGAAAACTGGGAAGCGCTGAAAGTATATTTCCATCAGTTTCATTACGTAATCGTGTTCGCCGCGGCGATCTTCATGATATGGTACATACGGCGGCATCTGAAGGCATTGAAACGTCATCATCATTGAACCGACAAGAAAAACCGCGGCGTAATTCCAAGGGGGATTGATTCATGCAGTGGCTTGGCAACCTGATTACCGGAAGTATTCGCAACAAACTCATGCTGATCACCGGCACGGGAACAATCCTCCTGCTGTCAGCGGCGCTCTTCGGCCTGTGGCAGCTATGGGAAGCAGGAGCCAATCTGCCTGAAGCCGCAGCAGCGGAATTGAAGCAAGATGTATTTACCAGTCTCGGCCTGATGGGCCTGGCCATCGTCATAGCGTTCTTCACGTTCATCGCGCTAGTCCAGAAAAACATCGTATCTCCGGCCCACCAGTTGGCGCACGATCTCGACCGCCTCGCTCAGGGTGATTTTTCACGGCCGGTCACCCGCACGACGCAGGATGAGATCGGCAAGGTTGCCGCCAGCGCGGAGAAAATCCGCAACGACCTGGGCGCGATTATCCTGAACGTACAGAAATCCACGGATCACGTCATGCAGTCGGCATCCACCCTGGCCGATTCATCCCGTCACATCGTGCAAGGTTCACAAGCCCAGACCGCAGCCGCCACCAGTACCGCCAGCGCCATCGAGCAAGTCACCGCCAGCATCAGTTCCGTCGCGGAAAACGCCGAACACGTGCGCAGCCTGTCGCAATCCAGCCTTCACGAAACGGAAATCGGCAACGAAAAGCTGGTGTTGCTGTTGCAGGAAATGGAAAAAGCCGTGACCGCGATGCAGGAAATTGCACAGTCGGTGACGGCATTCGTCAGCAATACCACCATCATTACCTCAATGACTCAGCAGGTGAAGGATATCGCCGAGCAAACCAATCTGTTGGCGCTGAATGCCGCCATCGAGGCGGCTCGGGCCGGCGAGGCCGGGCGGGGATTCGCAGTCGTCGCCGACGAGGTACGCAAGCTGGCCGAGAAATCCGCGCAATCCGCCAACCAAATCGACAGCGTGACCCGCTCCATCGAGGAACAGTCAACCAAGGTGAGCAGTACCCTGGATCGCGGGCGGCAGTTTCTGGAATCCAGTCGCGAATTGACGCAGAACGCGGCGGAGGCGCTCGCGAAAACACGTGCCGCAGCATCGCAGGCCAATACCGGCGTCGACAACATTACCGTTTCGGTGCGCGAGCAGAATCTCGCCAGCGGCGAGATTGCACGTAACATCGAGCAAATCGCAGTGATGGCAGAAGAAAATACCGCCTCGATCACACAAACCGCGGGTGCGGCAACACAGTTGGAAGACCTGGCGCGAAGTTTGAAAGAGTCCGTCAGGCGCTTCCAGATATAAGAACTAAAGCGATGAAAGACGATTTCCCGTTTGCGGATCCTGCGGCTGCCCAAAGCCACGCAATGCCTCCCGACAGATCCTTGCCGGATACGATTACGTCCCTGTTCGATCCGCTTGAACGCATACGCAGCCTGGAACATGCGCTGGACAGCCTGGGCCAGGCACTCGCGCTGCTCGGCCAGAATGCAAGAATTCTTTACGTATCGCCGCATGCAATGAGAATCCTGCAGGAAAATGACGGTCTGACCGTCGTCAACCAAGCTTTCTGCGCCAATCTCGAAGAAGATCATCTCAATCTTTCTTCAGCGCTTGATGCCCTGCTGGAACGCAACGAGGCGCCCATGAAGATGGAGCTCAACATCAACCGTCCCTCGGGCAAGCTGCCGTACAAGTTGCGCGTCAATGCGCTGCTCGATACGCAACAGGCGATGGTCATCATCCATGACACGAACGCCAACCACATGGCCTGGTACGACCGTTTGCAGGCCCGTTTTCAACTCACGCCGCGCGAATGTCAATGCACCATGCTGCTCACCGACGGCTACAGCATGGCGGAAATTGCCGACCGCATGGGCGTCAGCATGCAAACCCTGCGCCAGCACCTGAAACACGCGTTCAACAAGACCGGCACGCACAAGCAGCACGAACTCGTCGGCATCGTGCTGCAAATGCAGCGTAAACGCTAGAGTTCCACCAGCTTGCCGTGCGCCAGGAAAAATACCGCCTTGCGCACGGGCAAGCCCTCTCCTTCGAATAGTCCGGCATAGCGTTCCAACTGGGCGCGATACCGTTCCGCGTGCTGAGACAGGCCAGCGCTATCGGTAGCGCCCTGCAATTGCACGGATTTGTAATCGATCACCCAGCGCTCGTTGTTCTCGATGAAAGTACGGTCGACGATGTGCGTCGCGACACGCTTGTCATCGGAAGTGGAGAGCACGAGTTCGACATCCGCCAGGTCGCGTTTTTGCAGTACCCAGCGGCCGTGCTCGCTTGCCAATGCCGTGATGACAATCGCAGCGACTTGCGCGGCGCCCTCTTCGGCTTCCGCGCCACCGTGGCCGAAGCGCTCCAGCCAGGATTGCATCGCAGGCCGCAACGCATGCAAACGGTTTGCCGTCCAAAGCTCGGGGCCGTCATGCGCGATCATTTCCATGTAAAGATGGCTGAGCGTGCCGCAGCGCGCTTCAAGGCTGCTCTCTTCGGCCACGGCTGCGGATTCCTCCAGGGCAATCGTTGCAACACCGGCGTCGGCCACGGACAGCAATTCGGGCATGCGCGGATGCGGCAATCGCACCAGCTGTGGAATAAAATCTTCGTTATTGCGCTTCGCAAGCGTTTGTACGGGTGTTTCAGCCGCGCGCATGAATTCGCCGCCGACCGCGCCCCAGACCATTTCGAGAAAACTGCCCGACGGCGGTTTGACTCCATCCCTGGCATCCAGGCAGACCGCCCCCACCAAATGCAAGCGGCGTATCGCCCGTGTCGCGCCCACATACAGTACCCGCGCCGCTTCGTTGGCCGTGCGTTCGCACTCCAGGCCGCGCAGGAAATCGTAAGGCGACGGCAGACCGTCGCGCAGGTGGCGCGGCACCCACGGCGCGGCCACCAGTTGCGGCACGCCGCCGTCGATCTGCACTTCTTCCCACAGCAGCAATGAAGCATCGTTGTTTTTTGGCTGACGATGCAGGCCGGGCAGGATCACGGTGTCGAATTCCAGCCCTTTGGATTTATGCAGGGTCATGAATTGCAGACTGCCGTCCGCTTCCACATCGGGCGCGGCATAGAGCTCCGCCAACGCGGTCTCCAGTCGGTCCGGGTCGAAGCTGCCGCTGGCGTCCAGTTGTTCGATCAATGAAAAATACGCCTGCACGTCGCGCACATCGCCCGTATCCCACAAGCACTCCGGCCCGCCGAGCCGGAGCCATGCCGACTCGACCCAGCGCCGCAAGGTCTGCCGTCCCTGATGGGCAAAAGCTTCCTGCAATACGGAACGTACATGCAGCAACCGCTGCTGGCCGTCCTCACTCAGCCGGGCCAGGCGCGCTTCGTCCTGCATCAAGCGCCAGATTGTCGAGTATTGGTCGTCTGCCGCCAGGCCATGCATATCCTGCAGCGTCAGGCCGCACCAA
>Ga0208125_100747_pt1 | contig 15256 bp, 8 predicted proteins | sample LakWasM128_HOW14_2_FD_183938 | JGI IMG/M metagenome (GOLD analysis project Ga0208125, IMG submission 183938) | Freshwater sediment methanotrophic microbial communities from Lake Washington under simulated oxygen tension - Sediment Metagenome... | ecosystem: Environmental > Aquatic > Freshwater >... | reverse complement strand
ACGAAAGCTGCGAACGCGGCCTGCTGGAGCTGACCCGCCCCGGCGGGCAACGCAATCTGCATGCCGAGACCTGGCTGGCGCTGTTCGACCTCTACCGCGCCACCGGCCAGCAGAGCAAGTTCGAGGCCCTGGCGGGCGACTATGCCCACCAGTTCGGGCTCTCGGCACCGCAGTATTTCTCCCTGCCCAAGCTGGTGGCCGAGGCGGCGCGCAGCGAGCGTGTGCCGCATGGCCATGCCGGCGGCGTGACCTGGGCCGCGCCCGAGTATCTGGACCTCGATGCGGTGGCGCAGCTGCGCTCGCGCTGCGAGGTGCAGCCCATGCCCTGGGTGCTGGACTGGACCAAGCTCAACCAGATCGACACTGAAGCCTGCGCCAAGCTGCGCGAGCTGTTCCGCGCCTGGGCCGGCCAGCCGCTGGACATCCGCTGGCTGGCGGGCGACAACTTCCTGCTGCGCCTCAAGGAGCAGGCGCCGGTGGGCGTGCGCGACGTCGATCCGGCGTTCTGGATGCTGCGCCTGGAAGCGCTGCGGGTGGTGAACCGGCCCGACCAGTTCGACGAGGCCGCGATCGATTACTGCGTGACCTACGAGGTCTCGCCGCCCTCCTGGGAGCGCGTGAAGTGCAGCGTGCGGGTGAGCGGCAACAGCCTCTCCACCAGCGCGCCCGCCACCACCACCATGCAGCCCGGCGAGGTGACCAGCTCCTTCATGGAGACCAGCATCACCGACCAGACCCAGCTCGATGGCGCGGCGCAGCTCGAGCTCTCGGGCCAGCTGAGCGGCGACATCAGCGAAACCCTGCGGCTGATGACGCAGGAACTCGGTGCTGCCACCATCGTCAACATCGCCTGCCCCAAGCTGATTCGCCTGGACTTCATGGCCGCGGGCGACCTGCTGAACTGGGTGCTGGCGCGCCGCAGCGAGAACCGCGCGGTGATCTTCAGCGAAACGCACCGCCTGGTGGCGATGTTCTTCGGCGCCATGGGCATCAACGAGCACGCCCGCATCAAGGTGCGCCAGGTTTAAGCTCCCGACATCCAAATCAAGCCGCGGGCCGCATGCTTGGTTGAAGCTGCGGCCCGCGCCCCCATCTGGAGCCCCCATGGACTCTTCATCATCTTCTTCCTTCCCCAGCTACCACGGCACCACCATCGTCAGCGTGCGCCGGCAAACGCCCCAGGGCATGCAGGTGGCGATCGGCGGTGACGGCCAGGTGACACTGGGCACCATCGTCGTCAAGGCAAGCGCGCGCAAGGTGCGCAAGCTCTACCGCGAGCAGGTGCTGGCGGGCTTTGCCGGCGCCACCGCCGATGCCTTCACCCTGTTCGAGCGCTTCGAGGCCAAGCTCGAAAAGCACCAGGGCAATCTGGTGCGCGCCGCCGTCGAGCTGACGCGCGACTGGCGCACCGACCGCGTGCTGCGCCGTCTCGAGGCGATGCTGGCGGTGGCCGACCGCGAGGCCTCGCTGATCATCACCGGCAACGGCGATGTGCTGGAGCCCGAGCAGGGCATCGTGGCGATCGGCTCGGGCGGCGCCTATGCCCAGGCCGCCGCCAAGGCGCTGCTCAACCACAGCCAGCTCTCGGCCGCCGAGATCGTCAAGCAGTCGCTGGTGATCGCCGGCGAGATCTGCATCTACACCAATGGCAACCACACCATAGAGACCCTGGAATGAGCAGCATGACCCCCCAGGAGATCGTCTCCGAACTCGATCGCCACATCGTCGGCCAGCAGGCCGCCAAGCGCGCCGTGGCGATCGCGATGCGCAACCGCTGGCGCCGCCAGCAGGTGGATGAAAAGCTGCGCGGCGAGATCACGCCCAAGAACATCCTCATGATCGGCCCCACCGGTGTGGGCAAGACCGAGATCGCGCGCCGCCTCGCCAAGCTGGCCGATGCGCCCTTCATCAAGGTCGAGGCCACCAAGTTCACCGAGGTGGGCTATGTGGGCAAGGACGTGGACTCGATCGTGCGCGACCTGGTCGACATGGCGATCAAGCAGGAGCGCGAGCGCGCCATGCGCCGCCAGCGCACGCGCGCCGAAGATGCCGCCGAGGAGCGCGTGCTGGACATCCTGGTGCCCCCGCCTCCAGGTGGACACGATGCCGAGAACCCCACCCGTCAGCTGATGCGCAAGCGCCTGCGCGAGGGCACGATGGCCGACAAGGAAATCGAGATCGAGCTGCTCGAGCCCAAGCCCACCATGGAAATCCTCGGCCCGGCCAATATGCCCGGCATGGAGGACATGGCCGAGCAATTGAAGGGTCTGTTCTCGCAGATGGGCGCGGGCAGGCGCAAGGCCCGCAAGCTCAAGATCGCCGAGGCGATGCAGCTGCTGGTGGAGGAGGAAGCCGCCAAGCTGCTCAACGAGGACGAGATCAAGACCACGGCACTGCGCAACGCGCAGGAGAACGGCATCGTCTTCATCGACGAGATCGACAAGGTTGCCAGCCGCGCCGAGCATGGCGGCGCCGATGTCTCGCGCCAGGGCGTGCAGCGCGACCTGCTGCCGCTGGTGGAGGGCACGACGGTGAGCACCAAGTACGGCCTGGTGAAGACCGACCATATGCTCTTCATCGCCTCGGGCGCCTTCCACCTCAGCAAGCCCAGCGACCTGATCCCCGAGCTGCAGGGCCGCTTCCCGATCCGCGTGGAGCTGGGCTCGCTGTCGGTGCAGGACTTCGAGGCCATCCTCTCCAGCACCCATGCCAGCCTGGTGAAGCAGTACCAGGCCCTGCTGGCCACCGAGGGCGTGACGCTGACGCTCAGCGCCGACGGCATCCGCCGGCTGGCACAGATCGCCTTCGAGGTGAACGAGCGCACCGAGAACATCGGCGCGCGCCGCCTCGCCACCGTGATGGAGCGCCTGCTCGACGAGATCAGCTTCGACGCCCCCAATCTGGGCGGCCAGAGCATCACCCTGGACGGCGCCGCGGTGGACGCCAAGCTGGGCGAGCTGGCCAAGGACGAGGACCTGAGCCGCTTCATCCTGTGACGGCCCGCCCGGTCGGCGCTTGACCAGAGTCAACGCCGCCCGGCGCACCAGCCCCTAAGCTCGCGCCATGCCACATCGCATGAGCACGCGCAGCTGGGGGCTGGCGCGGCCCTCGGCCCTGAATCCTGCCGCCACCAGGGTCGAACGTTTCTGGCGCTGGCCGGTGCTGCTGGCGCTGATCGCCACCATCCCGGCCTTCTACATCGAGCTGCTGGAGAACCTGCCGACGCCGCTGGCGATCGGTATCTACCTCGGCTCGGCCAGCATCTCGGCCCTGTCGCTGTGGCGCGTGGCCCGCATGGTCAGCCATCCGCGCCAGTATCTGCGCAGCAATGCGCTGGACCTGGTGCTGATCGCCTGCCTGCTCGGCGCGGCCCTGCTGCCGCCCAGCGCCGAACACAGCTGGGCCCTGGCCGAGCGCCTGCTGGTGGCCCTGCTGACCCTGGTGCGCATGGTCTGGGCCGTCAAGTCCTGGGTCTCGCGCGGCAGCCTCATCTATCTGCTGGCGCTCTCGCTGCTGGTGCTGGGCTTTTGCGGGGTCGGCTTCTGGGCCCTGGAGCCGCATGCCCGCAGCCTGGGCGACGGGCTCTGGCTGGCCTTCACCACCGCCGCCACGGTGGGCTATGGCGACATCGTGCCCACCACCCCGGCGGCCAAGATCTTCGCCGTGTTCGTGGTGCTGCTGGGCTATGCGGTGCTCTCGCTCGTGACCGCCGCGATCGCCGCGATGTGGGTCGAGACCTCGGAGCGGCGCATGGAGCAGGACATCATGCGCGACCTGCACGCGCAGTTGCGCGGCCTGCGCGAAGAGGTGGCCGCGCTGCGCGAGGAACGGCGCGAGCGGGGCTCGCCCTGAACCATTGCGCATCCATTGCACAGCCATGGTGCGCTAACCCACACAATTGCCGAGCTCCCGGGACGTCGGCGTTGCCGCGCTGCGGTCTGCCCACTAGCTTTCACCCAGGGCGGCCATCCGGTCGCTCGCAACGAAACACCTGGGAGCACATCATGAAGACGTTTTCGACTCGAGTCCTGCCGAGCCTGCTGTGCCTGAGCATCCCGGCATTGATGACCCTCACCGCCTCGGCGCAAGAACGTGCCGACACCCGCCTGCAACCGGTGGAACTGCATGGCACCAGCGTGCCGGAGCCGCGCGTGGACGTCATCCGCGCCTGCCCCGACATCAGTGCCTCGCTGCAAGACTCGCTGGCCGGCGCCGTCTACCGCCATGGCGCCAGCGGCGAAATGGAGGTGCACTTCCAGCTCAAGGGCGCGGAGGTGGCGGCCGTGCAGACCAAGGGCGGGCCCCGGGAAATGCGCGCGCCGATGCGCCGCGCCGTTCGCGGCGTGGCTTGCGCCAGCGACCAGCAAGCCAACCAGCACTACGCCTTCCGCGTCGTGTTCAGGCAAGAGGATGAGCTGCCGGCCGATCAGCGCGTCGCCGTGATCACCGGGCAACGCCTCGCCTCCAAGGACTGACAAGGCCCTGCGCCCGCGGCGGCATGCCCTGGCGCCGCGGGCCGCACACCCGACCCACAGGGCATGCAGCAAGGAGTCATCATGAAGCACTTGATCGCCCTTAGCACCGCGCTGCTGCTTGCCGGCCTGGCACAGGCGCAAGACCTGACCCCGGCCAAGACACGCGCCGAGGTCATCGCCGAACTCCAGCAGGCCCGCGAGAGCGGCGAGCTGGCGGCCATGCACGCCGAGATCGGCGTCAATGGCTACCTCGACCTGCGGCCGGCCACGCGTCAGCTGGCCACCGCAGCCCTCACCCGCAAGCCAGCCGACAAGGCCCAGCCAGCCGGCGCGGAGCTCGCCGCGCTGAAAGCCGGCAAGTGATGCGGCGCCCCGCCGGATCACCGGCACGAAGGCCGCTCGGTTCCCACCGAGCGACCTTCCTTCTTTTTGGGAGGGCTTGAAGTCAATGCAACAGCGGCGCAGCGCTTCCCAGCCAGCGCAGCAACTGCATCAAGCAGGGTGCCTGGGTCTTGCCAAGCAGGTTTCTGACATGGGTGCGCAGCGTGCTGACCTTCAGCCCCAGTTGCTGGGCCGCCGCCTCCACGCCCAGACCATCGGCCAGCAGCATCAGCACATAGCGCTCGGTATGGGTGAGCCGGCATTGCTGGCACAGCGCGTCGATGCGCGCACCCTGTGCCAGATCCGGCTGGTCCAGATGCACCATCAGCAGCAGCGCGCCATCGGGCCATTCACCGCTCGCCATGCCGGCCCGCAGTGGCGACAGGCTCAGCCAGCCGGTGCGCAGGCCGGGCGCGAACCACAGCCCGGCTCTTGCCGGCGTATCGCCGCAGGCCAGGCGCAGCAGGCCTTCCAGCCGACAGGCATTGAGCTGGCCGACGCTCATCAGACGCTGCGAGACCTTGCTGGCGAATCCTTCGGCAAACAGCCGCTCGGCCCCATGGTTGCCGAACACGAGCCGCCGGTCGGCGTGAAGAACCATCAGGGGATTGGGCAGGCCGGCAAGCAGCTGTTCGGCACGATTGCTGCCCGGCGCATGGGGACTTGGGTACTGCATGGTGAGTGGACCTTTGCGTTCGACACGATGTGGAGTCGCTGCCCCGCGGTCGAGGCAGTGACTCCACTGTGGGCATCCCCCGCTTTAAATGCTTTGGCGCCGCCTTAAACGTTATTAATTCGGAGGATGGCAGCACCGCCAGGCACTTGCATCCGCTGCGGCACATGCCAGCATTGCTGCGCGCCGAATGCAGTCAGGCGAAGGAGTTGCGATGTCATCCGACCAAGTCAGTCACGGCCTCAACCTGACGCTGGAACTCCGAGACCCGGCCGACATGCCCGTCCTGCTCATGGGCATTGCGCAGATGACGCCGAAGACGCGCGCGGCCCTGGCGCAACTGCACTTCGTGCACTTCGCGCGCTTTCTGCCAGCGCGCGGCAATACGGCCCTGCTGGTCATCACCGAGTTCGACGGCCCGATCGAACCCTATGTGATGGATTTTGCGATCGCGATCGGCGATGTCTTCGACCTCATCCTCAGCTTCGTCAAGCAGGCGCCGCACCTCTCGGTGCGCGACCATCCACGCGAATTCCTCGACTTCGTCACCAAGAACAACCGTGTGGATGTAGGTGTAGGTATGAGCTGGGACGATTACCCGCTTTACAGCTCCTATCCGGAGCGCACGGTGATCGACATCCTCGGCCCGCGCAGCAGCTTGCCGCCGGCGCTGCCGGACGCCCAGCCCTGCAAGGTCGATCTCGACGATGTGCAGGGCAATATCCTGCGCGGCTACCGTGCCAGCCAGGCGCGCCATTTCGCCTTGCAGGTCAGTGATGCGGCGCCGGCCCGCCAATTCCTGGCACTCATCGTCGACGGCGACGGCAGCCTTTGCCCGCTCGTCACCTCCGCCCGGCCCTGGCCGGACAATGCCCCGCCACGCTACGCGCTGAACATCGGTTTCACGGCCAAGGGCCTGGCGGCGCTGGGCGTGCCGGACGCCTTGCTGGACGAGCTGCCCGAGGCCTTTTCCCAGGGCCCTGCCGAGGCGGCGCGGGCGCTGCTGAACGGCGATATTGGAGCAAGCGCGCCTGACAAGTGGCGCCTGGGCCAACCGGGGCAAGCGGTGCACCTGCTCGTTTCGCTCTACGGTTTCATGCACGACGCCGACGCGGCGGAATTCGCTCGCAGAGCGACACAGCTGGACGCCGCATGGAGCAGCCATGGGCTGACGTTGTTGCTGAGCCAGGACAGCAAAGCCCTGCCGGAGGGCCGCGTGCATTTCGGCTTTGTCGACGGCATCGCGCAACCGCGCATCGCCGGCGTGACCGACGCGGCGGCGCCCGACTGGCAGCCGGCGGCCGGCATCGGCCAGTTCCTGCTCGGCGACGCCTACCCGGGCATCTACGGTGGCAGCTCCACATCGCTGGGCCACATGGACAAGGCGCTGTGCCAGAACGCCAGCTTTGCCGCGGTGCGCCTGCTTGCGCAGGACGTGGAGGCCTTCGAACAACTGCTCTTCAGCGCCAGCCGAAGCACCGGGCTCACACGCAGCGAGATCGCAGCCAAGCTGATGGGGCGTGATCGAGATGGCTCCCCACTCGCCGAGGGCGAGCCCGCGCAGGGCAGCAACGCGTTCGACTATGCGCCCAGCATGGCACACCCCGATATCGCCGACGACCACGAGGGCGCGCGATGCCCGATCGGCGCACATGTGCGCCGCATGAACCCGCGCGGCGCGTTGGTGTCGGGCAGGCCGCACAGCCGGCGCCTGATACGCCGGGGCATGCCCTATGGTCCGGCCTGGGACGAGGGTCGCGGACCGGCGGTCGAGCGCGGCCTGTTCGGCCTTTTCTTCTGTGCCGACCTGGCGCGCCAGTTCGACTTCATCATGCAGCAATGGGCCAACGGCAGCATTGCTGCCAGTGGCATTCGCGGCCACCAGGACCCCATCATCGGTGCGCAGAACGACAGCGCCAGCTTCAGCTGCCCCGGCGCCGTGCCGGGCATGACGCTGACGCTGGCGCTGCCGCGCCTGGTGACCACGCGCGGCAGCCTGTACCTGCTGGTGCCCGGGCTGGGCGGGCTCAGAACCCTGGCGCGCGGTTTCGCCGGCGGCTACAAGGGCACCACCGGCCCCTCTTTCGACCCCACCGACTTCAACCCCAGGGATGACGCCTTCCGGGCCGACCCCTATCCCGTCTATGCCCAGTTCCGCAGGCATGCACCCGTGGCCCTGGTTCGCTACATGGACTACCGCAGCTACTGGGTGTTCAGCCATGAGCTGGTGTGCAAGATCTGTGCGGACCCGGCGGCCTTCCCGAAGCGCATCAACGACGGCACCCCCGGGCTGTTCTTCATGGATCCGCCGCGCCACACCCAGGTACGCAGCGAACTCAACAAGCTGTTCCCGGCGGCCATGGCCCAGGTGGCGCAGGACGCCTCGCATCAGGCTTCGACACTCATGGCACCGCTCGCCCTGCGCGCCGACTTCGATCTGATCGCCGAATACACCAACCTGGTCACCCGCAACGTCTTCATGACGATGTTCGGCATCCCGCAGAACCTGTGGGATCAGGCCGGGCAACTGGCTGGCACGATGCTGAAGTATTCGGACGCCATGCTGCCGCGCGAGTTGCAGATGCTCGCCGCGGCCGCAGCCAAGGAGCTCGCCGCCATGCTCGGATCGCTTCGACAGCAATGCCCGGTCCCGCCGACCGGGCCTGAATTGCATTGCCAGCTGGCTGCGCTCGATCCCGTGCTGCACTGGACCCCCAGAGAGCTGGTGGAAACGGTCCAGCATTTCGCGCTGGGCGGCTTCCTGTCGATGGACTTCCTGCTCGGCAGCGGCGTGCACCGGCTGCTGACCGAGCCCGGCGCGCTGCAGCAATACCGCAATGCCAACGCGGCCGCGCGCCTGCTGGCCCTGCAGGAGATGCAGCGCTTCGATGCGCCCTTCCAGATGGCCGACCGTTTTGCTGCCAAGCCGGCGAGGCTGGGGGACGTCGACATCCCCGCGGGTGCCAAGGTCACGGTGGTCTATGGCTCGGCGAATCGAGACGAGGCCGTGTTCGGCGTCGATGCCGAGCGCTTCGACATGAGCCGGTCCACCGCAGCCGGGCTGAACCTGGTGTTCAGCCGCGACGATCATTACTGCATCGGCGCGCCGATGGCGGACACGGTGGTGCCGATCGCGCTGGACACCTTGCTCACGAGCATGCCCGGGCTCAGGCTCGCCTCACCGCCCGCGATGGAGCGGGTCAGCAACCCCTATTTCCGCGCCTTCAAGAGCCTGCGCCTGAGCCCCTGATGCGGCATCATGTCGCATGCCCACGGCATTGTTGAAGTACCAGGACTTCGAGCTGCGCCCGCAGGAGCGGCGCCTCCTTGTGCACGACCAGGAGGTGTCGGTCGGTGCGCGCGCCTACGACCTGCTGCTGGCCCTGGCCGAACGCCATGAGCGCGTGGTGAGCAAGCATGAGCTGATCGATCTGGTCTGGCCTCACAGCGTCGTCGAGGAAAACAATCTGCAGGTGCAGATACACGCACTGCGCAAATTGCTGGGTCCCGCGGTGATCGCCACGGTACCGGGCCGGGGTTACCGCTTCACCGCGGCGGCAGATCAGCCGGCCGAACCCTCGCCGCGGCGCCGTCGCGGCGAGGGCGGAGAGCGCCGCGACGGCAATGTGCCCGACCATATTCCCGAGATCTATGGCCGCAGCGAGGCACTGGAGGCCGTGACGGCGCTGCTGGACAGGGAGCGGCTGCTCACGATCACCGGCGCCAGCGGCATCGGTAAGACCAGGCTGGCGCAGGCGCTCGCGCACCGCCTGCGGAGCCGCTACGCGCATGGCGTCTGGATGGTCGAGCTGGCCGCGGTCCAGGACCCCGCCCACATCACGCCGCTGCTGGCGCAGGCACTGGGCCTGGCGCCGATGAACCGGGCCGTCACCATCGACGATCTGGTGGATGCGTTGAGCCAGCGCGCCGCCCTGCTGGTGCTGGACAACTGCGAGCACCTGCTGGACGGCGTCGGCATGCTGGCCATGCGCCTGCTTGCCAACGCGCCCGGGCTGGTGATCCTCTGCACCAGCCAGGAGCGGCTGCATGTGCCCGAGGAATGCGTCTACCGGCTGGACGCGCTGGCGGTACCGGAGCGCGAGGCGCAGGCGCACGCCGGCGATTACGGCGCCGTGCGGCTGTTTGTCGAACGCGCGCGCGCGCTCGACCGCCACTTCGAACTGGACGAGCGCAACGTCGGCGCCGTGATCGACATCTGCCGCGCACTCGATGGCATCGCGCTGGCCATCGAACTGGCGGCGGCACGCATGCCTGCGCTGGGCGTGCAAGGCATCCGTGATCGACTGGGCGAATGCCTGCGCGTGCTCAGTGGCGGCGCGCGCGTACCGCTCAGGCGGCATCAGACCTTGCGCGCCGCGCTGGACTGGAGCCACCAGTTGCTCGACGCGGAAGAGCAGAAGCTGTTCCGTCGCCTGGCGGTCTTCGTGGACGGCTTTTCCATCGAAGGCGTGCAGCTGAGCTGCGCCGACGACGGAAGCGATCACTGGGCCTGGCTCGATGTGCTGAGCGCCCTGATCGACAAGTCGCTGGTGCTGGTCGACGCCAGCGAACGGCCGCGTTACCGCTTGCTGGAAACCACGCGCGCCTATGCGATGGAAAAGCTCGCCGAGGCCGGCGAGACCGATCTATGGCTGCGCCGCCATGCCAAGGCCACGCGGGCGGTGCTGGAACTGGCGGCCAGACAGCGCGACACCGAATGGTCGCTGGCGGAGGTGAACAATACGCGCGCCGCCTTCGGCTGGGCGATGGGGCCGGATGGCGATCGTCAACTTGCAATAGCACTCGCCGCCTCGTCAGCCACCATGGTGATGGTGCTCGCCGGTCAGGCCCGCGAGGGCATGCAGCGCCTGCTGGAGGTCGAGCCCTTCGTCAACGCCGACACGCCGACGGACATCGCCGCGCGCTTCTGGCAATGGCTGGGGCGTGGCGGCAGCGATGGCCGCCTCCCCACCTCGAAATGCATACAGGCCTTGACGCGCGCCGAGGCCATGTTCCGCGCCGCCGGCAATGGCCGCCATATTCACGCCTGCCTGCGCATGCGCGCCGAGGCCCTGCTGGCTTGTGGTGACCTCGCCGGCGCCGAAGACGCCTTGCGCGAGGCGCGCAGCATGGAGGGTGCGAACTGGCCGCTGGCCGACCGCATGCGGCGCCTGCGCGTACAGGCCCTGCTCTATGCCGCCACCGGGCTGCACGAGGAGTCGCTCAGCACCTTTGCCCAGGCGCACGAACTGGCCAGCGCGGCGTCCATCCTGCGCTACGAACTCACCATCCTGTCGGACAGAGCCGGCTTGCTGCTGCAGATGCGCCAGTATGCGCAGGCCAGCGAGCAATTCGAGTCACTCGCCGAGCGCACACGGCCGCATCGCGCGCAAATGCTCATCCTTGCAAAGGCATTGATCGGATTGGGGGCCGCCAGGCTGGGCCAGGCCCGCATCGACGACGCCGCCCGGGCCTGCGCGCCAAGCATAGCGCTGGCGCAGCGTTGCGGCATCTTCCTCGCGTACGCCGATATCTACGCCTGGCTGCTCGCACAACGCAGCGAGGGTGCGCTGGCGGCCCGCCTGCTCGGCGCTTCCGATGCCTTCCATGGCCGCAGCGAGATCTGCAGGGATCGCGTCAAACAGTTCGCACGCGCCGAGGCCATGCAGGCCCTGCACGCGCGCCACGCCATCGGGCAGATCGACGCATGGCTGGCCGAGGGCGCTGCCGCTGAGGAGTCCTGGCTGGCCGCGACCCTCAGCGCCGCGCTGGCCGAGGCAGACGGCGCAGCGTGACCATCAGCCCCAGCAGCAACATGCCCCAGGTGGCCGGCTCGGGCACCGGTTGCGCGGCGAACACCGCGCCGCCCGCCGCGCTGAAGCTGAAACTCTCGAAGTGGTAGGCGTCGGCGCTGGCGCTGAAGCTGACCTGCTGGAACAGGCCGGCGTCCAGGCCTTGCAGGCCGCCCGCGCCCTGTTGCTGCATCAGGAAATTGCCGATCTGGAAGCCGCCGCCGGCCTGGAATGCGTTCGGGTCGGTGTTGCCGAGGAAGTGGAAGCTGATCTGCAGCGCGCCCAGGTCGATCGCCGTGCCCTGGCCGAAGATCAACTGGTCGGTGACGAAGCCATGTTGGCCGTCGCCCTGAATCTCCAGCACCAGCTGGCTGCCGGCCGCGGCGTCGAACGCGGCGTTCAGCGTCAACGTACCGGGCGAATCGCCGGGGCGCAGGACGCCGCCGTTCAGATGGATCTGCGCGGCATTGAGCGTGCCGCTGCCGCTCACCGTGCCCTGCGGGCCGATGTCCAGTACCTCGGCATTCAGCACGCTGCCACTGGTGACATTGAGCCAACCCTGGCCTCCTGCCAGCCCGCCGGGCTGCGCGCCCACCCCGACCCAGGATGCCGTCGCGCTGCTGCCCTCGCGCAGGCGCAAGGTGCCGATGGACCCCGGGAAGCGGGCCACGAAGATGCCGCCGCCGGCCACGTTCAGCTGGCTGGCGCCGCTGAAGTCGGCCGTGCCGATGCCGGTCTGTCCGATCAGCGCGGCGGCCTCGTGCGGCTGCGACAGGATGTCGATGCGCGAGCCACCGTTCACCATCAGGGTGCCGCTGCCCAGCGGCGTGCTCGTCACCCCGCCCAGCACCAACGCGGCGCCATCGCCCACGCCACCGTTGTCCAGCGTCACCAGGCTGCCGGCGCTAAGGTTCACCTGGCCCATGCCCGAACTGCCGGCGCCGATGGCCAGGCGCGGGCCCAGGGACTGGCTGCCCCATTGCCCGCTCAGCGCGATGCTGGACGCGTTCATGTGCAGGATGCCGCCACCGTTGGACACACCAACGCCCAGGTAGGTACCGGCGATGGCAGCGCCGTCGCGCAAGGCCGCGGTACCGGCGCCGCCATTGATGCCGACCAGCAGGCGCGCATCGCTGCCGCTCAGCTCCAACCGCGCACCGGCGCCCTGCACGAGCAGGTTGCCGCTGCTGCCCAGGCCGTTGCCGATGTTGACCTGGGTGTAGGCCGCACGCGCCGGGGTCGACGGGTTGCCGCCATTCAAGGCCAGCACCGCGCCGGCTGCTATCGTCAGCTGACCGCTGCCGCCGCTTGTGCCCACGCTCAGCTGCGGATTGAAGGTGGTGCTCGCGTCGGCCCAGCCGCCGCTTTCCAGATCGAGCCGCGACCCCACGCCCTGCAGCGTCAGTTGCCCCGTCGATGCCCCGCTGGCATTGCTGCCCGAGCCGACCAGCAGCGTGACAGCCTGGGGCGCCGCGATGCGCCATTGGCCGCCGCCGCTCAGCTGGGCCACGCCCTGGCCGCCACCCGAGCCGATGCTGGCCTGGGCAAAGCTCGCCGCGCTGCCATCGATACGGCTGCCGGCGTCACTGAGCTTGAGCAGGCCCTGGCCACCGGCCGTGCCAATGGCCAGATTGCTCATGCCGGACAAAGCGCCGCCATGGCTGACCCACAGCTGGGCCTGGCCGGCCGCCCGGCCAAGCACCAGCGTGCGCGTCACACCGTCGGCGAAGCTGAGCGCCGAACCGACGCCATCCACCAACATGCTGGTCTGGCCACCATCGCGCGCCAGCTGCATGCCGACGCCACCACCGGCGGGCGCGAACAACTCCATCCTGGCGCCATTGCGCACCGCGATGCTGACCGCGCTGTTGGCCCCGCCGTTCACACCCGTAGAAAAGCCGGTATTGGTGGATCCCGGACTGCCGGGCTGGATGCGCCACAGCGAGCCGGCGCCGTCGAGCCGCAGCGCCACGCTGACGCTCTCGCTGCCGCTGCGCGCCGGCCCCTGCGGGCCGTACCCCAGGCTGACCGCCTCGGTCTCGAGCAAACCGCCGTCCAGCACCTCGATGCGCACCTGGCTGCCGGCGCCGGCACGGCCCAGCGTGTAGGGCGTGTCCGGCGGCGCCGTGACGTAGGCCCCCCCGGCGATCAGATTGGAGAGAAAGCTCGCGCGTGAGCCCACGCCGCTCACCGTCAAGCTGGCATCGCCGCCGGCATTGTTGGCGAGGAAGACGCCGCACCAATGGCCGGTGCAGTCGGCGGCATTGCTGCGGCCGTTCAACACCGCACCGCCGCTCACCAGCAGGCTGCCACGCTCAAGCCCCAGGCGATGCCAGTCCACCGCCACTAGGTCGACCTGGGTCCCCGCCCCCGTCAGCACCACCTCGCCGCGGCCGGCCAGATCCCAGCCATTGCCCACGCCCAGCGAGAAGGCCGAGGCGCCACCGCCGTTGCGCAACTCCAGGCGGCCCGGGCCATTGCCACCCACGATGAGTTGCCCGCTGGTGCCGCCGCTGCGCTGCGTATCCAGCCGGCTGCCGCTGCCGTCGATCAGCGCCTCGCCCTTACCGCCCTGGCCGATGTTGACGGCCTGCGCCCCTTCGAGGCGGCCGCCGCCCAGGATCTCCAGCACACCGCTGGAACCCTCGCCCTGGCCCAGGTTGAGATAGCTGAAGTCGCTGCCCTGCAGCTTGACCAGGGCGGCATCGCTTACGCGCAGACGCGCCCAGCCGCCACTCTCGCCCACGTTGATGCTGGCCTCGGTGCCTGCCAGGCGCAGCTGCGAAGCGCCGCCGCTGACCAGCATCTCCGAGCGCCCGCCACCATGCGCCAGGCGCAGATGGGCCTGGCGACCCGCCGGCGCCTCGATCAGCAATTGCCCCCCATTGCGGATCTGCCAATCGGCCTGCCCGCCGGAGTGCGTGCCACTGCTGACGAAGGCATCCTGATTGGCCAAGGCGCTGCCGCTCACGCGCCAGGTCGAGCCCGGGCCGTCGATCACCAGGCTGGAGAAGCTGCGCTCGCCACCGCTGCCCGAGGGCGAGGCCCAGCCACCCACATTGACGCGCTCGGTCAGCAGCAGGCCTCCGTTCAGCACCTCGACGCGTGCGTTCGTCACGCCGCCCGGCGTGCCTTCGGTCCAGGGCTCCAATGGAGGTCGGTTGACCGTGACGCCACCGACATTGAAGTCCCCCAGAAAACTCGCCTGCGAGCCTGCATCGGTAATCGTGAAGCTCGCCGTGCTGCCGGCCGATTGGCCGATCAGAGCGCCGCACCAATGGCCGGCACAGGCTGCGGCGTCCTGACTGGCATCCAGCACCGCACCGGCGGAGACCACCGCCCCGGCGCTGCCCCAATGACCTGCCGAGAATCTATGCGTGTCGACGCCCGTCAACTCGATGCGCGAGCCGACGCCGCTGAGCGTCAGGCTCGCTTTGCCCTGTTGCATCGCGAGGCTCAGTTGTCGCGCTCGCAGCAGCCCGCCGGCGGTGACGCTGAGCCCGCCTTCGGCGGCGTTGCCGACGCTGACATCGCCGGTGGACCACAGCGCCTGGCTGCCGAGCCCAGTAATCTCGAGCGAACCGTTTCCGCCGGTAAGACCCACCTGTACCGAACGCCCGCCCTCGATCCGACCGCCATCAGCCACCCGCAGACCGGCCGTGCCACCCTCGGCGATGTGGAAGTAACCCTTGTCGGCATCGCCCTGCAGACGCAGCACCGATCCCGCGCCGGCCACCCCAGCTTCCGCAAAGCCACCGAAACCGATGCGCAGGCCATAGTCGCGCCCTGCGTCGGCCTGTACCTGCAGTTGCCCCCCGGCCAAGACGTCCAGATTCGCGCGGGCGCGCGACTCGTAGGCGAAGTCGAGGAAGCTGCCGCCGTTGCCGTCACGACTGTCAGCGCCAACGAACCAGCTTGATCCCGCGCCCTGCACC
>Ga0208125_100746_pt1 | contig 15293 bp, 16 predicted proteins | sample LakWasM128_HOW14_2_FD_183938 | JGI IMG/M metagenome (GOLD analysis project Ga0208125, IMG submission 183938) | Freshwater sediment methanotrophic microbial communities from Lake Washington under simulated oxygen tension - Sediment Metagenome... | ecosystem: Environmental > Aquatic > Freshwater >... | reverse complement strand
CCTTCCAGGTCACCGCACTTGATCCCTTCGAAGATGTTTTCAAAGGCTTCTTCCGCCCGGCGCGCCTTCTGGAAGAGCAACAGCCCCTGCAACTCAAGATGGACGTCAGGGAAGACGACAAGAGCTATACCGTGCATGCGGAAATCCCAGGCGTAAAAAAGGAAGACATCCAGGTCGTCATTGACGGCAACCAGGTCTCGATCAGCGCCGAAGTAAAACAGGAAAAGGAAGTGAAAGAAGGCGAAAAACTGCTGCACTCGGAACGCTACTACGGCACCATTACCCGCAGCTTCGCTCTCTCCAGCGATATTGACGACTCCGCCTCGCAGGCCAAATACCACGACGGCGTACTGGAACTGGTGCTGCCGAAGAAAGCGACGTCAACTTCCAGGAAGCTCACGATCAGCTAAACAAAACATCTCCCCTAACATCTCCTCCATGGGCGGCCGCCAGGCCGCCATTTTTTTGCATTATCGTTGTTGATGCGGCAAGCCTAATCGATCAACTCCAGCCAATGCACCACAGGCACGCCGCTCCCTGCCGCCAGATGCGTAATGCACCCAATATTCGCCGACACAATCACCTCCGGCGCCCCCGCCCGTAATGCCGCCAGCTTTTCCTCCCGCAACTGCAGCGCCATTTCCGGCTGCAATAGCGCATACGTTCCCGCTGCTCCACAGCACAAATGCGCATCCGCCACGGGCATCAGTTCATGCCCCAGCCGGCGCAGCACACTTTCCACCAGTCCCGGCAGTCTCTGCCCATGCTGCAAGGTACACGGCGGATGGTAGGCCACGCGCCGCTTGCGCCCGGCCAGACCGCTTACGTCCTCGCCGCTCAGTACTTCGCCGATATCGCGGGTCAAGGCCGACACGCGCGCTGCTTTTTCCGCATAGGCGAGATCGTCCTTCAGCAAATAGCCGTAATCCTTGACCTGCACTCCGCAACCGCTGGCGGTCATGACGATGGCTTCAACGCCGGTTTCGACATGCGGCCACCAGGCGTCGATGTTGCGGCGCATGAAGTTCCTCGCCTCTTCCGGCGCAGCCAGATGCTGGCTGAGCGCGCCGCAACAGCCGGCACCCCGAGCACGGATGAGGCTGATACCGAGTTTGTCCAGCACGCGCGCGGCCCGGGCGTTGATGTTGGGCGCCAGCGCTGGCTGCACGCAGCCGTCCAGCACCAGCATGCGGCGGGCGTGGCGCGTTTTCGGCCAGGCAAGAAGGGGTTGCTTGTCCGGAATTTTGCCGGCGAGCATTGCGGGCAGGAAAGACTCCGCCAGCCGCCCGAGTCCGAGCAAAGCCTTGAACAGGCGCGGACGCGTCAGCACTTCGCGCAACCAATAGCGCGCGGCGCGCTCTGACAGCGGACGGGAAATGCGTTTTTCGGACACCGCGCGGCCGATGTCCAGCAGCCGGCCGTATTCCACGCCGGAAGGACAGGTGGTTTCGCAATTGCGGCAGGTGAGACAGCGATCCAGATGCAGCAAGGTCCCGGCGCCGGCATCTTCGCCTTCCAGCATCTCTTTGATGAGATAGATGCGACCGCGCGGGCCGTCGAGTTCGTCGCCCTTGAGCTGGTAGGTCGGGCAGGTGGCGTTGCAGAAACCGCAATGCACGCACTTGCGCAGAATGGCGTCTGCCTCTTGGCCTTGGGCGGTTTCGAGCAGTTCTGCGCCGAGTCGGGTCTGCATAAAGGCTACATTCTTCCGGTATCGAACACGCCGCGCGGATCAAACGCCAGGCGGATGCGTTGATGCAGCGCCGCCAGCGGTTCGGGCAAGGGGGTAAAGGCTTGCGTGATCGGCTGATGGCTGCGGAACAGCGTGACATGACCCCCAGCCTGTTTCGCCAATGCGCGTAGCGTATCGGCGGGCATGTCGGTGCCGTACCAGCGTACCCCGCCGCCCCATTCGATCACCGGCTGGCCAAGCGCGGTAAACGCCTTGGCCGTCGTCGGCATCGACAAACGCCATAAGGGGCGCATGGCGAGATCGGGTATGTTCTGCTCGCGCAGCGATTGCCAGAAAGCCGGGCCGTCGGGAATCTTTGCGCCGCCGATTTTCTGCATCGCCGCCTGCACCGCGCTTTCGGTGCCGGAAAGTCGCACATAGAGATGGCCGGCCCGCCACGCCATCGCGGATAGGGGCACCGGGCTGGTCGCCCACAGGTTCATGATCTCGACCGCCCTGTCTGCCGACATCCCCAGCATCAGCGTGCACTCACTCTCGGGGCACGGCAGTACCTTGACCGAGACCTCCAGCAATACGCCCAGAGTGCCCATCGCCCCCACCATCAGACGCGATACATCATAGCCGGCAACATTCTTGATGACCTGTCCGCCGAAGCGCAATACCTGCGCACGACCATCCAGGACCTTGGCGCCCAGCACGGCATCGCGCACCGCGCCGGCATACGGGCGGCGCGGACCGGAAAGCCCGGTGGAGACGCAGCCGCCAAGTGTCGCATCCACACCGAAATGCGGCGGTTCGAAAGGCAGCATCTGGTTGTTCTTCGCGAGCAGCGCCTCGATCACCTCCAGCCGCGTGCCGGCGCGTGCGGTCAGCGTCAGTTCGCGCGGCTGGTAGTCGATGACTCCGGCGTACTCCGCCACCTCCAGCGTATCGGCCGTAACGGCATTGCCGTAGAAACTCTTGCTGCCGCTGCCGCGAATCGAAAGTTTGCGCTGTTGCGCGGCGGCCTGCCGCACGCGCTCGCCGCACTCGGCGAGCCATTGATCGTGGAAAGAACCCATCTCAGACATGATTATGTGATGCGTTGCAACAAGAAAGCGATGGATACAAGCCTTGCAACGCCGCAGACGCGCTTTCTTGTTGCAACCCGCAAGGGCGCAGCACTGTTGGCACATCACTGCGTTGCTCTCCGCTTGTTTGGAATAGCCAAACCGTGCGACTCGCGCCCTGCGCTGCACTCCGCAGGGCTGCGTCGTACACGCGATCATGTCTGAGATGGGTTCTTTTCATCAGAATCTCGGCAGTTCCGGATGCGGCAGCTGCCCTTGATGGACATGCATCGCGCCTAATTCGGCGCAGCGGTGCAGGCTGGGTACGGCCTTGCCCGGATTGAGCAGGCCGGGCGGGTCGAACGCGGCTTTCAGCGCGTGAAAAACCTCCAGCTCGGCGGAGGAAAATTGCACGCACATCTGGTTGAGCTTCTCGACGCCAACGCCATGCTCGCCGGTGATGGTGCCGCCCACCGCGATGCAGGTTTCCAGGATCTTGCCGCCCATTTCCTCGGTTTTTTCCAGCTCGCCGGGCTTGTTAGCATCGTAGAGGATCAACGGGTGCAGATTGCCATCGCCGGCATGAAACACGTTGGCGACCGGCAGGCCGTATTCTTCCGACAGCTTCGCAATGCGTACCAGCACTTCGGGCAGGCGTCCGCGCGGAATGGTGCCATCCATGCAGTAATAGTCTGGCGAAATGCGGCCAATGGCGGGAAAAGCCGCTTTGCGTCCAGCCCAGAACCGAATGCGCTCGGCTTCGTCTAGCGCGGTACGCACTTCGGTCGCGCCGCACGCTTTCACTACTTCATAGACCACGCGCAACCCGTCCGAAACTTCTTCGTTGACGCCGTCCACCTCCACCAGCAGCAGCGCCTCGGCGCCGACCGGATAACCGGCGTGCACGTAATCCTCGGCGGCCTGGATCGCCAGCTTGTCCATCATCTCCAGCCCGGCCGGGATAATGCCGGCGGCGATGATCTGCCCCACCGCGACACCGGCATCGGCAATGTTGTCGAATGCGGCCAGCAGCACCTGCGCGCGCTCAGGCTTGGGCAGCAGCCGCACGGTAATTTCGACGATGACCGCCAGCATGCCTTCCGAACCGGTTATCAGCGCCAGCAGGTCATAGCCCGGCGCGTCGAACGCCCGGCTGCCCAGTGTAATGATGTCGCCGTCTATCGTGATCACGCGCACTTCCAGGATGTTATGCACGGTGAGGCCGTATTTCAGGCAATGCAGCCCGCCGGAGTTTTCGGCGACGTTGCCGCCGATGCTGCACGCGATTTGCGACGAGGGATCTGGTGCGTAATAGAGCCCATACGGTGCGGCAGCCTGCGAGATGGCAAGGTTGCGTACGCCGGGTTGGACGCGAGCGGTGCGGGCCAGCGGGTCGACTGCCAGGATGCGGTTGAGCCGCGCCAGCGACAGCAGCAGCGCGTCTTCGATAGGCAAGGCGCCGCCGGAAAGACCGGTGCCATGCCCGCGCGCCACCACCGGCACGCGGTACCTGCGGCACAGTTTGAGTATCGCGGAAATCTCTTCTTCGGTACGCGGCAAGGCAACAGCGGGCGGACGCCGCCGATATGCGGAAAGTGCATCGCATTCGTAAGGCGCGAGGTCTTCCGGCGCGGTCAGCAAGCCGTCTTGCGGCAACAGGCGACGCAGCTTTTCAAGAAAGTCCGCAGGCAGGGCAGACATAGTTTTATCCTGCGCTCACCTGGCCGCCTCGGGCGTCACCAGGATGGCGCGAAAATCGTTGACGTTGGTCAGCGTGGGGCCGGTTACCACCGAATCGCCCAGCGCCGAGAAAAATCCATGGGCGTTATTATCGTCCAAACTGGCGCGGGCTTGGAGTCCGACTTTCCTTGCACGCACCAGGCTATCCGACGTCAGCAGCGCGCCGGCGATTTCATCCATGCCGTCCACGCCGTCGGTATCGCCCGCCAATGCATGGATGCCTGGATGCCCGTCCAGCGCCAACCCCAGTGCCAACAGGAATTCGACATTGCGTCCGCCGCTTCCGTTGCCGCGCACCCGCACGGTTGTTTCGCCGCCGGAGAGCAATACGCACGGCAGCGCCTGTTCGCGTGCTGCCTGCAGGGCGAGCTGTGCCATCGCCGCACCGACCGTTCGCGCTTCGCCTTCGATGGCATCGCCCAAAATCAGCGGCGTCACACCGGCCTGCCGCGCCGCATCGGCTGCCGCCTGCAGCGCCATGCCCGGCGTGGCAATGATTTTCACTGCACTGCGCGCGAGGCGCGGATCATCAGGCTTGGGCGTTTCGCCGCGCCCGCGTTGCAGGATTTCCAGCATGCGCTCGGGCACATCGATGCGATAGTGGCGAAGGATATCGAGTGCTTCCGCGCAGGTCGTCGGATCGCCTACCGTCGGGCCGGAGGCGATATCCACCGGATCGTCGCCAGGTACGTCCGATATCAGATAAGTGAGCACTTGCGCCGGATGGCATGCCGCGCCCAGCCGCCCGCCCTTGATCGCGGAAAGATGGCGACGCACGCAATTGATTTCGCGTATGGTCGCGCCGCTTTTGAGCAAGGCCGATGTCGCGTCCTGCTTGTCCCGCAAGGTCAGGCCATCGAGCGGCAAAGGCAATAGCGCAGATCCTCCGCCGGAAAAAAGGCCGATGACGAGATCGTTGGATGTCAGTCCTTGCGTCAACTGCAGCATGTGTCGCGCAGCGCTCAGCCCCGCTTCGTCGGGCACCGGGTGCGCCGCCTCGACGATGTCGATGCGTTCGCATGGAACCGCATGCCCATGGCGTGTCACTACCAGGCCGGACAAGGTGCCACTCCAATGTTGCTCCAGCGCTCGCGCCATTGCCGCCGATGCTTTCCCGGCACCCAGTACCAGCGTGCGTCCGCGCGGAGGCAAAGGCAAATGGGATGGCAAGCAATATGCCGGCTGGACCGCCTGGATCGCAGCATTGAACAATTTACGCAGAAGCTGTTGTTCGTGGGTAGATATCATCAAGGAGTCATGATAACGGTTAAAAACTGAGTCCATGCATAAGAAAAATTCCTATTAAATCCGACGAAAAACCTCAAGTATCTGATAGCATTTTCAGCAACACTCTAACTTGCGATGCCCATGCCGAAAAACCTCGAAGCCAATCGCTCCGCTATCCAGGTAATCGATCGCCTCGGCGATCTCATGAACGCGCTGATGGCCAATGGCGGCCAAGCCTCCTTGAAAATATTGGCCGCCGAAACCGGTCTGCACCCTTCCACCGCATTTCGCATTCTTTCGTCCGCTACCGATAACGGATGGATAGACCGCAACGCTGCCGGACTGTATGTGCTGGGCCGTCACCTGATAGGTCTGGCGCAACAATCCCGGGCCGGCATCGACGTGCGGCTCGAAGCGATGCCGTTGATGCGGAAGTTGCGCCAGCAGCTGGGCGAAACGGTCAACCTGACTTTTCGCGAGGGCGATACGGTGGTTTATGTGGAACGCGCGGTTTCCACGCGCACCTCGCATGTCGGCCAGATTATCGGCAGCCGGGCACCATTGCATATCACCGCGGTTGGCAAACTGTTTCTCGGCAGCCGCGGCGAGCAGGAAATCCGCAGCTATGCAGCACGGCGCGGTTTGCAGGAGTTCACGCCCAACACCGTGAAGACGCTCGCCCAATTGATCGAATTGTCACTCGGCGCATGGCAGGATGGATATGCGCTGGACAATGAGGAAGCAGAACTCGGCATCGGCTGCATCGGCGTGCCGGTGCTGGATGCACGGGGTGAAATGATCGCCGGCCTGTCAATTTCCGCCCCGGCCAAACGCCGCAAGCTGGAATGGATTCCGGATGTGCTCGCCTGCGGCCGGGCACTATCCGAACGTCTGGGATACGTGCACTCCCAGTAGGCCTGCAAAGGGAATGGCCCCGCAATCCATCGGGCATTTCCACCGTCTTTCGTATAAAATCCCACCCATTCGGACTGAAATAGACTCTTGGCCTAACGGGATAGTAAATGCTCACCACGACCACAGCGGCGCAAAAGGCGCAAACCTTGGCGGAAGCGCTGCCGTACATCAAACGCTTTTTCGACAAGACCATCGTCATCAAGTACGGCGGCAATGCGATGACCGACCCCATGCTGCAGGACTGCTTCGCACGCGACGTGGTGCTGCTCAAGCTGGTCGGCATGAATCCGGTGGTAGTGCATGGCGGCGGCCCGCAGATCAATGAACTGCTCGACCGGTTGGGCAAGAAGGGCGAATTCATCCAGGGCATGCGCGTCACCGATGCCGAAACCATGGACGTGGTGGAAATGGTGCTGGGCGGCGCGGTCAACAAGGACATCGTCAACCTGATCAACCGCCATGGCGGCAAGGCAGTCGGTCTGACCGGCCAGGACGGCGCCTTCATCCGCGCAACCAAGCTCTTGATGGAAAACAAGGACGTGCCGGGCGAATATATCGACATCGGCATGGTCGGCGACATTACTTCCATCGACCCCAGCATCATCCAGTTTCTCGATACCGGCGATTTCATTCCGGTCATCGCGCCCATCGGCGTCGGCCCGGACGGCGAAACCTACAATATCAACGCCGACGTGGTCGCCGGCAAGCTCGCAGAAATTCTCGGCGCGGAAAAACTCATCCTGCTGACCAACACCCCCGGCGTACTGGATAAACAGGGCAATCTGCTGACCGGCCTCACGCCCAAGAACATCGATGAGATGGTGGCGGACGGTACGCTTTCCGGCGGCATGCTGCCCAAGATCAGCTCCGCGCTGGACGCGGCGCGCAGCGGCGTGCGCTCGGTACACATCATCGATGGCCGCGTGGAGCACGCTCTGCTACTGGAAGTGCTGACCGACGAAGGTGTCGGTACGCTGATCCGCGCCAAGTAAATGGCTTACCCGGCCCGTGCGGAATAAACACCATGACGACGCGCGGCGTGTCTGGATTTTCGATCTCGACGACACGCTGCACGATGCCAGCGCACACATCTTTCCGCATATCAACCGCAGCATGACGCATTACCTGATGACGCATCTCGACCTGTGCGAAGCCGATGCCTGCGCGCTGCGGCGCGATTACTGGCACCGTTACGGCGCCACGCTGCACGGCCTGATGCGCCACCATGGCACCGATCCGCACCATTTTTTGCACCACACGCACCAGTTTTCCGACCTGACGGCCATGGTGCTGAAAGCACGCGGCTTGCGCCACGCCCTGCAACGGCTGCAGGGACGCAAAGTCGTGTTCACCAATGCGCCCATGGCCTATGCCGAACAGGTGCTGCAACTGCTCGGCATCCGCGATCTGTTTCAGACCGTGTTCAGCATCGAATCGACCCGTTTCCAACCGAAACCCGCCAAGCAAGGCTTTCTGCGCATCCTCCGGGCATTGCGCGTGACGGCCCGGCGCTGCGTGATGGTGGAAGACAGCCTGCCCGCGCTGCGCACCGCGCGCGGGCTCGGCATGAAAACCGTATACGTCAATCCGAACACAAAGCGGCCCAGCTTCGTCGATGCGCGCATCGGATCGATACTGGCACTCCCCAAAACAAAACTCTGAGGACCACCATGGCAACCAAACCCGGCGAAAGAAAACAACAAATACTGGAAACCCTGGCCAAGATGCTGGAAACGCCCAAGCGTGAAAAAATCACGACGGCCGCGCTCGCTGCAAAACTGGACGTGTCCGAAGCCGCGCTCTACCGACATTTTGCCGGCAAGGCGCAAATGTTCGAAGGGCTAATCGAATTCATCGAACAAAGCCTGTTCGGCCTCGTCAACAAGATCACCGGCGAAGAGCAGGAAGGTCTCCGGCAAGTGCGCCGCATCCTGACGGTAATGCTGCTGTTCGCGGAAAAGAACCCCGGCATGACCCGCGTGCTGATCGGCGATGCGCTGGTAAATGAAGACGATCGCCTGCAAATACGCATCAACCAGCTTTTCGATCGCGTCGAATCCACGCTCAAGCAAAGCCTGCGCATCGCCGAAACGCAAACCGGCCGCAAGCTCAACCCCGAAGCCCAGGCCAATCTGCTGATCTGTTTCGTCATCGGCCGCTGGCAGCAATACGCCAAGAGCGGGTTCAAGCGCAAGCCGATGGAGTTCGTGCAGGAACAGCTCACGCTGCTGTACGGACTGGAAGAGTAAACGCCGCCGTACACGGGCATGTTGAGGATGCCTTCGCTCAGGGCCAACTGGCCGCTCGCTGCCGCTGTAACCGGCCTGTTTTGGTACTCTGCTGCTGCCGCCGAGCTGCCCCGCGAAGTCGATCTGACGGTGTCCGGAGTACAGCTGAATGACAGCTCCAGCGCCAGGCTCCCCTTCGGCGCGCAAGTGCAACTGGACGATCCCGACAGCGATCGTCCCAAGGCTTTCATTTGCAATGCAGACCGAACCGAGAAGCTGACGCTGGTGTATTACGAAGGCGATACCTCGTACATCATTAGCGAGTTCCAGGTCGAGCGCGTCGAAACGCGTTACGTCGATTGCATGCAGCCTCCCATGCAAATCGATCGCTTTGTTTCCGGAAAAGGCATCCAGCTAGGCATGACGCGCAACGACGTCACGCACATCTTCGGCAAAGATTACAACGAACAGCCGCAACTCGACGAAGTGGTCATCAGCTACCGTATCGACAACAAAAACGAATCCGGATTTCTGCAAAACAACAGTGCGCCGGCTTATTACGGGCAATACCACTTCAAGGAAGACAAGCTGGTCAGGTTCAGCTTCGGGTTCGAATTTCCGTAAAGCACGATAATCGGGGAATTCAGAGCATTCCTCGTTCCGCAAATGACAAGGCCGCATTCCCCGCAATCACAAAATGATCCAGCACCCGCACATCCACCAGGCCCAACGCGTCTTTCAACGCCTTGGTCAGCAACTCATCCGCCTGGCTGGGCTCGGCCACGCCCGACGGGTGATTGTGTGCAAAAATCACCGCTGCCGCATTGTGATGCAAGGCACGCTTGACCACTTCGCGCGGGTAGACGCTGGTCTGCGTCAACGTGCCCGCAAACAGTTCTTCCTGCGCCGTCACCCGGTTCTGCGCATCCAGGAATAACACCATGAAGACCTCGCGCGTCATGCCGCCCAGTTTCAGGCAAAGATAATCCCGCACCTGCTGCGGTGAAGTCAGCGCATCGCGCTGCCGCATCTGCTCGGTCAACGCGCGGCGCGCCATCTCGAATATCGCCTGGACTTGCACATACTTGCTGTCGCCCATGCCATTAACCGCGGTAAGTGCATCGCGGCCAGCGTTGAAAATGCCATTGAGGCTGCCGAACTCCGTCAGCAGATCGCGCGCCAGATCGACTGCGCTTTTCCCGACGACGCCAACGCGCAGAAAAATCGCCAGCAACTCCGCATCCGATAATGCCTGTGGCCCCTGACTCAACAGTTTTTCGCGCGGGCGCTCGCCTTCCGGCCAGTCGGTGATTGCCATAATCCGCCTACCTCGTCTTGACCCACTGGATTTCGCGCGCCGTTGCCGGGCCGATGACAGTGTGTTGCAGGTTTTGTGGAATTTCGGCTTCGGACTCCGAAACCGGGATACGGCCGGCCATCAGCTCGGCCAGTTTCTGCGGATGCCTCGGCGTCTTCTCGGGTTCGGCATAACCGTCCGGGAAAAGCGGCCGATTCATCGCGAGATCGTATTTGTCCGTGGCACCCACGGTGTGCAGCAACTCATGGGCAACAATCACCATGTTCTGCTCATCGGCCGCCGGATCACCAAAGAGATTGACGAGTCCGACACGACCTTTGCTCAAGGCCGTCGAATGCGACAATGCCTTGACCTTGTCAGGGTCGTGATAAAGCAGATAAAGCCTGATTTTCGGTTTCACCTGCATTGCCGGACTATGCCGCCAGGCCCACCAACGGAATTTCAGGCTCCACCACATGGCTTGCGCGGCCGATGCTGCTCTTGGCGGCAAAGGAGGATTGCCTTGGACTGTATCGCCCAAGCGGATTGCGAAAGGATGGTATACCGCGAGCCCGTAACGCTGGGCCTGAGCGGAAAAGTATTCCGTCAGCGGCTCAAACTGCTGCGGAGTCAGCGTCTGGATGTAAGCAGCAACCTTGGCGCTGCCATCGAGGTTGACGGGATACAACGCGACATAGAAGTTATCGCCCCAATCCAGGTCGCGGTCGCTGAGCCAGGCTTGCTGCGCCACCGTGGCAAGGACGAACAGAAGAATCACGATACGCAATTTGCGCCACATCATTACGAGCCTCGTTATTATTGTTGATGCATCATACCTAGCCTGTTGCGGCGAGCCAATCGGTCATCGCCTTTGCCCCCCCATTCGTATAGAATTGAATCAATTAGTTACCGACAAATCCATGGCGCTCTCATCTATCAAACGCATTCTGGTCGGCATTACCGGCGGCATCGCGGCGTACAAGGCGGCCGAACTGGTTCGCCTGCTGGTCAGGCAAGGCATCGACGTGCAAGTGGTGATGACGCAAGCCGCCTGCCATTTCATCACCCCCGTTACATTGCAGGCCCTCTCCGGCAAACCGGTATTCACCGACCTGTGGGATGACCGCATCGACAACGGCATGGCGCACATCGAGTTTTCGCGCGACGCCGACGCCATCCTGATCGCTCCCGCCAGCGCGGATTTCCTGGCCAAGATCACCCATGGCATGGCCGACGATCTGCTTTCCAATATATGCCTCGCGCGCTCCTGCCCGCTGATGGTCGCGCCCGCGATGAACGTGCAAATGTGGGAAAACCCGGCCACCAGGCGCAATATCGCGCAACTGAAGCGCGACGGCGTGATCGTGCTGGGCCCGGACAGCGGTGACCAGGCCTGCGGCGATACCGGCATGGGCCGCATGCTGGAACCGGAAACGCTGCTTGATGCCATCGATGCCAGCCAGCAACCCAAACTCCTGGCCGGCAAAAAAGTCCTCATCACCGCCGGCCCGACCTTCGAAGCCATCGACGCCGTGCGCGGCATCACCAACCTGAGTTCCGGCAAGATGGGCTATGCCATCGCCCGCGCCGCCATCGAAATGGGTGCGGAAGTCACGCTAGTCAGCGGGCAAACCTCTTTGAAATCGCCCCACGGTGCCAATCTGGTCAAGATCACCACCACCCAGCAAATGCTGAGCGCGGTGATGGAAAACCTGCAAGATCGGGATATATTCATCGGCGTTGCGGCCGTGGCCGACTATTATGTGCTCAACCCGAGCGAGCAGAAGATCAAGAAAGATGCGCATATCCTGACGCTGGAACTGGCGCCCAACCCCGACATCCTGGCCAATGTGGTCAACCTGCCCGACCCGCCATTCTGCGTCGGCTTTGCTGCCGAGAGCGAAAACCTGTACGAATTCGCCGAGCACAAGCGGCGGCGCAAGAATCTGCCGCTGCTCGCCGCCAACCTGATTCAGGATGCCTTCGGCGGCGATGAGAGCGAACTCATCCTGCTGGACGACAAGGGAGCGCATCCCTTGCCGCGCGCACCTAAACTGACACTGGCAAGACAATTGCTGAAACATGTGGCCGGTATGCTCAAGGAGCAGAAATCGGCCACCGCCCAACCCATTACGGAACAGTCATGACCATCAAAGTCGATCTCAAGCTACTCGATCCGCGTCTTCATACCCATATGCCCGCCTATGCCTCGCCCGGCTCTGCCGGCCTGGATCTGCGCGCCTGCATCGAGCATGTAATGACGCTGCATCCGGGCGAGACCGAGCTGATTCCCACCGGCATGGCGATCCATATTGGCGATCCTGGCTATGCGGCAATGATATTGCCGCGCTCCGGACTCGGACACAAACACGGCATCGTGCTTGGCAACCTGGTCGGATTGATCGATTCCGACTATCAGGGTCAGTTGTTCATTTCGTGCTGGAATCGCGGCCGCACCCCTTTCATGCTGAGCCCGATGGAGCGCATTGCGCAATTGGTCATCGTGCCCGTCATGCACGCCGACTTCAATGTAGTCGAGGAGTTCCCCAACAGCGAACGTGGGGAAGGCGGCTTCGGCAGCACAGGCAAGCATTGATTTTCCTTGAATCTTTTAGTTGTTTTATGGTATAAAAGCGGTTTTTCGAAATTCGGAGACATCCATGGCACGCGTCTGTCAGGTAACCGGCAAAAAGCCGATGGTGGGCAACAACGTTTCCCACGCCAACAACAAGACCAAGCGCCGCTTCCTGCCGAACCTGCAAAATCGCAAGTTCTGGGTTGAAAGCGAAAACCGCTGGGTCAGCATGCGCATCACCAACGCCGCGCTGCGTACCATCGACAAGAACGGCATCGATGCAGTTCTGGCCGAGATGCGCGCCAACGGCGAAAAGATCTAACAGGAGCCTATCATGCGTGAAAAGATCAAGCTGGAATCCAGCGCTGGTACCGGTCACTTCTACACCACGACCAAGAACAAGCGCACCATGCCGGAAAAGATGGAAATCAAGAAGTTCGATCCGGTTGTCCGCAAGCACGTGATGTACAAGGAAACCAAGCTGAAGTAAAAGCTAGGTTGACCTATAAAAAAACCCGCTTATGCGGGTTTTTTGTTGTCTGGCGTGGACAGAGCCTCTCTTAGAGAACTGCCCACGATGCGGATATCGCGTTGCGGGTATGGGATGCCTATGCCGTGTTTCTGAAAGGCGTGCCAGATTTCGAGATAAAGCGACGATTTCAGACTGGCGGAGCCTTCTTCCGGATCGGGAATCCACAATACCAGTTGAAGGTCGATACCGCTCTCGCCAAACCCCAGTATCTGCGTTTCCGGCCCCGGATCCTTCATCACGCGAGGATGCTGTCCCGCGACTTCACGCATGAGGTTCATGGCCTCTTCCAGCCCGCTTTCATAACTGATCTGTATCGGCAGATTGATACGCGCCTTGCGATCGCTGAAAGAATGGTTGATAACCGCCGAGCCGATCAGCGTTTCATTCGGAATGACGACCTCGGTTCCGTCCAGCTTGCGCAGCACAAGATAACGCGAACGTATCTGGTTGACCACGCCGTAGTGGCCGTCTATCGTCATCACATCGCCCAGATGCACCGATTCGTCGAGCAGGATAATGAATCCGCTCACGTAGTTGCTTGCGATCTTCTGCAAGCCGAATCCCAGGCCCACACCAAGCGCGCCACCAAACACGGATAACAACGTGATATCGAACCCTATCGCAGACAAGGCCGCCAGCACACCCACCAGTGTCAGCACGACACGCAGCAGCTTGGTGAGCACAACGCGCATGTTCATGTTGATACGCTCGGCGCGCATGACCCGGTTTTCAAGCAGGCGGCTCAGCCACAGCGCGATGATCACCGTCACGATAACCGTGGTCATCGCCTGAAGAATGAGCAGCAGGCTGACACGGTTTTTACCCGCAGTGAAACTGATGTCGTCCAGTGCACGCAGGATTTCCGGCAAAAAACCTATCAGATGCAGCGCCACGCCCAGCCAGATGACACTGGCGATCGCGTTTTCCGTTGTCTTGAGCCATGCGCTGGGCGAGAAGATATAACGCAGCGTATAGACCGCCAGCCGTACCAGAGCCATGGCCACAAGCAAGGTACCGGCCAGCGCCAGGATGCTCGTATGTTGCCAATGCTGGAGCACAAGCTTGCCGAGATAGACGAATGCCAGTGAAGTCAGGGGGAACAGTATGCGTTTGAGCCCGCCGACGCCCACCTTCCAGGTTTCCGGTGCCTTCTGCATCAACTGCATCTGCACAAGTTTGTTTATTGTCCAGGCAAGCAACAGACTTACGCCTACAATCGCCAGTTGCCAATAGGCGGCATCGCTGCTCAGGTCGGAGGCAACTTCAGTCCATATTTCACGCATAGTTTTCCGATCAGAGCAGGAACAGGGTCGCCAGACCAAGGAAAATAAAGAAGCCGCCGCTGTCCGTCACCGCAGTGATCATCACGCTGGAGCCGACAGCCGGATCGCGTCCGAGCTTGGTCATCACCAGGGGAATGCCCACGCCCATCACGGCGGCCAGAAGCAGATTAAGCGTCATCGCACCGGTCATTACCAGACCCAGTGCAGCATTATGGTAAAGCGCGAAGGCCGCCAAACCAAGCACGCTGCCCCAAACCAGTCCATTCAGCAGCCCAACACCCATTTCCTTCATGAAGAGATTGCGCATATTGTGTGCGCTGATCTGCCCCAGCGCCAGACCGCGCACGATCATCGTCGTGGTTTGATTGCCGGAATTGCCGCCGATACCTGCCACAATAGGCATCAACGCCGCCAGCGCGACGATTTTCTCGATGGAACCTTCGAACAACCCAATTACGCGCGAAGCGATGAATGCGGTAATCAGATTGATCGCCAGCCATGTCCAGCGGTTTTGCAGCGACTTCCAGACCGAGGCGAATATATCTTCCTCCTCGCGCAAGCCGGCCAGTGACAGTACTTCGCTTTCCGATTCCTCGCGAATGAAGTCCATCACCGCATCCACCGTCAGCCGGCCGACCAGCTTGTTGTTGTCATCCACCACGGGCGCCGTCACCAGGTCGTACCGTTCGAATGCCTGAGCCGCGTCGCTGGCCTCTTCCTGCGGGTGGAAAACCACGGCGTCGTCCGCCATGAC
>Ga0208125_100744_pt1 | contig 15298 bp, 11 predicted proteins | sample LakWasM128_HOW14_2_FD_183938 | JGI IMG/M metagenome (GOLD analysis project Ga0208125, IMG submission 183938) | Freshwater sediment methanotrophic microbial communities from Lake Washington under simulated oxygen tension - Sediment Metagenome... | ecosystem: Environmental > Aquatic > Freshwater >... | reverse complement strand
TCACCGCTTGTGAGCCGTGCACGTTTACTGCGGTGGTTACTCAATATGCATGGATGAGTCGGCTTGTGGATTGCAGCTCTTGATTATCCGAGCATGGCATTTAATTTAAACCCGTTTAGGTAAAATTTGCCTAATAGACCTAGTAAGCATTGCATACCAATAAATAAATTATTGACAATAGTAATGAGAATAATTATCATTTACAAATTATTAAACGATTTATTCCCTAACATGTTGAATCATTTAATAAGTCAGCAATGCGTGTGCAGTAAGGCACAAGTTAGTTTAAATCTCCTTTAACTAACACTTAAGCCGCATGGTGAACTCACCTGTTAGTCGGCTATTTTTTATCAATTGAGCATTAACTTTCTTGCGTATGTACACATCAAGTTAACTAGCTTTGTGCAAAAAGGGTCACATTTTGAATCGCCATAAGAAAATTTTATTAGCCTTGTCTTTTTTTTGTCAGATAGCTTATGCAGATGAAGCACTCACCTTAGACGAAGTCGAAGTGAATACCAATAACCGTAATAGCTTTAATTCTAAAACGGTACAGGTAGGTACTTTCAGGGACATGGATCCATTGGACGTGCCTTTGACAGTGAATTCCGTGACACGCGAAGTGCTAGATGCCCAAGCGACTAACAACCTATTCGGTGCGCTTAGAAACACAGCAGGTGTTACACGCTCACAATTAAATGGATCTACTTACGACAATATCGCGATTCGTGGCATTTTGGTAGAAAACCGCGGTAATTACAGACTTAATGGCTCATTGCCAATTATCAACCTGATTGACACACCGCTTGAAAACAAAGAACGGGTGGAAGTGCTTAAAGGTGCGTCGTCGCTTTATTATGGCTTGGTTCCACCCTCAGGTATTGTTAACTTGGTAACAAAGCGCGCTGGCAGCAAGGAAACAAAAAGTCTTACCTTATCAACCAATGAATTTGGCGGTCGTAGCGCACATATTGATTATGGAAAACGATTCGGTGCAGAAGAGCAGTTTGGTGCCCGCATTAACTTGGTAACTGGCAGTGAAGATATTGGTGTTGATAATTATGAAGGTAGCCGTGGTTTAGCATCTGCTGCGCTTGATTGGCGATTTAATGACAAGCTATCGTTCAAACTGGATCTGGAGAACTATCGAAAAGACGTGTCTGAACAAGCAGCTATCGCATTGCCAGCTGCTGTAAACGGCAAAATTACCTTGCCGCCGGTGCCGGACTCGACACAAAACCTTGCAGGTAAATGGCAACGTTATGACGCCGAAGCCACTAACATGCTTTTTAGAACAGATTATGCATTAAGCGAGAACTGGAATTTATTGTTCGAAGCTGGCCGTGCCAAAACCGAGAGAAATCGTAATTTTTCACAATTTCAAAATTACAATATCGCAACTGGCGAAGGTCAACTGCAAGTATTTTTTACACGTAATCAGGAGTTCACCAACACAAACTATCGAACAGAATTGTTTGGTCTGGTAGAAACTGGCCCAGTAAAACACCAGGTGACTTTTGGCTACACCAGCAATGAGCGCGAAGGCATTACACCAGGTTTTCTAAGGCCGGGCGTGATAGCTCAAAATTATTACAACCCTAGGCCAATTTCGGAATTAGCTGCAGTATCAGCCAACACTTTGTCTGACCAAACTATTAATGACCGTGGTTTGTATGTATTTGACCAGATTGCACTTACAGACAAATGGAATTTAATGCTGGGTGCGCGCCAAAGCCGGTATGAAACGACATCTAAAAATATTAGTGCTGCCGGAACCAAAACTACACGCTTTAATGCAGATGAAATTACCCCATCTGTAGCAGTGATGTACAAGCTACAACCTAATATTTCCTTGTATGCTAGCTATATAGAAGGTTTTGAGGATAGCGGCCAAGCCCCGGCAAATCGTGCAAATGCAGGCGAACTGCTGGATCCTGCAAAATCGAAGCAGAAAGAAATTGGCTTTAAAACTCAAATATTTAATAATTTCTTAATTCAGTTAGCATATTTCGATATTGAGCGTGCAGCGGCATTTACAGACCCAGCCTCAAACACTTTTAAAGTGAACGGTGACGGCAATTATAAGGGTCTGGAATTTGCAGCTACAGGCGAAATTACTGATAACTTGTCAATTGCAGCCTCTGCGATGTTAATGGATGCTAAATTAAAAACACCAGATGCCAGCACTGATGGCAATACGCCTGAGAATACACCGGAGAAAACAGCAAGCCTGTTTGCTGAATATCGAATCAATCAGCTGCCGGGATTATTTTTAAGCGCGGGCCTCTACTACGGTGGCAAGCAACAAGTGAATGCGCTCAATCAAGCAAGTATCGATAGCTATACCATCGGCTCATTGGGTGCTCGGTATCAAACCTATCTGGGAAAACAGAAGACCACATTTCAGGTTGTTGTCGATAACATAACAGACAAAGAATACTGGAATACTGCTGGTAATGGTTTTCTTGGCGTTGGCAGACCACGTACAGTGCAGGCTAATGTGCGATTTGATTTCTAGGCAAACCTTATCATCAGGTAGTGCAATATGCTCAAAGTAATACACAGATGGCTAGGACTATTCGTCGGCCTGGTTCTAGTCGTTGTGTCGCTATCTGGATCCTGGTTAATTTATCATCGAGAATGGCGTCAACCGGAGTTCGTTTTAAACCAAGAGCAGCAAAGCTTGCCGCTAGAATTGCTATACACAAGCGCTATGACAGTTCTAGACAAATCTGCTGGTGTAGTGATTAGATTCCCTCAAAACCCAGAGCTGCCATATCAGTTCTGGTCTATGGGCAGTTCACATGAGCGAGTATTTATTAACCAGTATAGCGGCGAAGTACTAGCTAAACGGGCGCCAGATTATTGGCCATATGGATGGGTCTTTGAATTGCATACTGAATTTTTTGCAGGCAATACAGGCGAAACCATACTCGGGATATTTGGCTTTGGTGCGCTGATCATTTCAATAATCGGCATCTTTTTATGGCTACCGAAACCAGGCCAAAAGTTTAATAGAAATCTTAAATTAAGGCTCAACAAAAACAGATATGTACGTAACTATGATTTGCATCGGCACATAGGAATACTAACAGTACCCATCTTTACAGTGATCTTTGTTACAGGCATTTGCTTGGTGTTCAATAAGGAATTCAGTCAACTGGTAAATTGGATTACACGCTCAAAGGTTATTGAAACGGCTAAATCCGCTCCAGATGTCAGATTGACGCGTGCTAATTTAGATTCAATTGTAGAATCGGCAGAAAAAGCCATGCCTGGCGGCAGGTTGGGCATAATAATTATCCCTGCCGAAAACAAACCTATCGTTGTCAGAAAACAAATGACTCAAGACCCGCACCCTAACGGTCTAAATTTTATTCATATAGATGCAAACACTGGCAAACCATTACAATTAATTCCGGTTTCAGAAGCAGATTTTGCACGCAAACTGTTTAATTGGATTTACCCACTACATACTGGACAGGTTTTTAAAGAATGGTATTACTGGGTGTTATTTGCCATAGGTTTTGTACCCTCCATTTTACTGTTTACTGCTTGCACGACATTTGCAATACGCAAGCTTCATACAAGACCAACTAAGACCGTGGTTTAATTTGTTATGGTGTAGCCAGCTTAGAGCCAGCTAGACCAATGATCTTAAATATCATCGTAATTATTCATCCAATTCATTTGCAATATTCATGCTATCCAGTTCGTTATGTGTTGAGAACCAAGGATTCCCCACTCAATCGATAGGGACACTCTCTCTTGCATAATGGTCGTTAATCTAGCTCGATCCCAGCAATTCAATTCGTGACAAAACCAACAATCTATTTATTTCAGGACTTAAAACATTGACACTTAAAATGATAATGATTATCATTTACAAATTGAATAATCATGAGTTCATAACGAAATTTACAAGTAAATAGATCATTTTGTAATACATGACACATTTAGCAAAGCTGCTACACGAATCGGACTGGAAGCAGAAATAATGCCAAATTAATTGAAGGGAAAATTTTAATGTCAGCAAAAAAACACCCTCAAATCCTACTATCTGAAAACCAATCAGGATCAGTAGGTTATTGCGAATCTTGCCATGTCGTAGAGCTGGAAATTGGCGCGATTAGTTTGCGTGTAGACGAGCAATCTTTAGAAATGCTGAGTGTATTGCTTAAAGATGCAACTTATCGACTAAATGTCTATAAAAAAGAAAAGTATCGTTTTACTCAAGATTTACCAGAAGAACTGATGTTTCACTAAATATTATCGAGAATAACCATGATGCAACTTCAAATAAAAGATGAAGCAAAAAGTTTATACGACCCAGACTTGCCAGATGCCAACGCAGTTCTGTCAGCCATTAGCTGTGTAAGTGTTCAGTATGTGATTAGCCCGTCATTTGAGCTGGCTAAGCTGGCATTTAGCTTAGCCAGCAAACTATCCGCTCCACAATATGCAGAATCAAAACTTATTCCACAAATTGCCAAGCAATTGCAAAGCCAGTGGGATGTAATTTTGAATGACCAGATACACGCTTTGGCAATGACCATGCCAAGCAATGACACCTCACATTAAACTTAAAGATTAATAAGGATAAAACATGTCTAGATTTACCGCCCCGAGATTAAAAGTAATGCGCTCATTAGGCGTCAATTTACCTGGAATTTCACGAAAAACGATTGAAACCAGACCTAATCCTCCAGGTCAGCATGGTGCAAAAGCCGCTAGGCGCAGGCTTTCAGATTTTGGTGTGAAGTTAAAGGAAAAACAAAAACTGCGTTTTAACTATGGCTTAACAGAGAGCCAAATGCGCAAACTGATTATGCATGCACGTAAAGGTAATAACCCAACAGGTGAGCAGTTATTGCAATTACTGGAACGCAGACTGGATAATGTGCTGTTCCGAGCCGGATTTGCACCCACGGGTATTGCCGCACGGCAATTGGTTTCACATGGACATGTGTTGCAAAATGGCAAGCCTGTGAATATTCCATCCATTCGTGTAAATGTAGGTGATGAGATAACACTTAAAGCTACCTCTCTGAAAATTCCCTTAGTAATTGAGACTCTAGAGAAAATAGTGCTAGAAAGACCGGACTGGCTGCATTGGGATGAAACGACCAAAGTGATTAAAGTCGCTCATTTACCGGATGCAGACCAAGTACCATTTCCTGTGGATGTTCAACAGGTAGTTGAGTACTACTCAAACCGAATTTAGATCTAAACGATGTGGAAATTATTAAACCCTAGTGTGTGGCTGGGGTTTGATAGTTACTTAAAGTAAGTATCAATATTTTTGAATTTATTTCTGGGGTTACTTATTTAATTGACTGCAAGATGGATATTACTGATATTGCATTGCAATATTTTAGAGTCAGCTTTGTCCCGCTAATACACACAAGACGTATTGATCCACATAGGAGACAGCCAACATTTGAGTTAAGGGACTGGCTTTAGTCAATAAAACCTTAACTTCAAGGTTTTAATTAATGTGCAGTTTTATATTTGCATATCATCAATAACTTCACGAGTAGATTCACTGAATTGTTTCAGTCGTCAATAATGCCAGTTCTACTACTAGCCTAAGATTGAGCAAGATACTTATTTTTTCTTAGGAAACGGAAAAATCATCGACACCTGTTTTTGATACTCTTTATAGGTTGCGCCGTAATGATTTGTTAAGTCATGCTCCTCAAATTGCAGCGCAACCAAGATATAAATAGTTGTAACAATAGCAAAGACCAAATGACCAGAAGTCATGTTTGGTGTCGCCCAAAAAGCAATGATAAAACCCAGCATAATTGGGTGCCGCACGAACTGATAAAGAAATGGTGCTCTAAACACAATATGCGTGTACTCCTGACTTTTCATGTACAGGTATACCTGTCGCAGCCCGAATAAATCAAAATGACTGATTAAGAATGTACTTACCAGTACAATCACCCATCCTATACAGAACAACGTCCATAATGCATAAAATCCGGCGGTGTTTTCGACACTCCAAATCACTGTGTCCATTGGCTGCCACTGCCAGTAAAGTAGAATTAATGCGAGACTTGATAGTAGTACATAAGTACTACGTTCAATTGCAGGTGGCACAAACTGGGTCCACCAACGCTTGAAAGCTGGTCGAGCCATGACACTGTGCTGTATAGCAAAGATGCTGAGTAATAACAAATTGATGATTAATGCTTGACCGAAAGAACCCACTGATCCCGAGTCAATTGACTTTGGCACAACCAGATTACTGACGAACCCAATTGCATAGAGAAAAGTGGTGAAAAAAATTAAATATGAAACTGTACCGTACAAGAAAGCTAGAATGCGACACATGGTATATACCTCCTCGCGGAAACTAATTCATGACCTAACGCTGATTTATAAGTAAGCTTTCCGAAACCAACGTACTATTTTAATTAGGGTCAGGAATGCTGCTTAAGTGCAATTGCTTCTATTCAATCCTGTTCTTTCTTCAACAGGAACTATTTGACATGTACTTAGTTTCCAGTAAATCCGAATAACTAGCGTAATAGCAAAATTGACTTAATGCAAGTTTTCTATGTTTTCAAGTTTGCTTAGATTTATCTGGTTAAATATTGGCCATTAGCGCACCTAAATATCTCTAGAAATAAAATTAACAGGTTTGCAAAACTACCCTGATAATTTGATTCCATTCAGTTGAGAGGCGCATGTGCTCTTAATAATATTCACAAAATCAGTGGTATAAGGGCGTGAAATGGTATCTTTGGTACCTGTAACATAGAGCTCTGACCAGAGCCCTTTTTTTCCTATCGACTTTGAAATTACATATTCATGATCCACATAACTCTGGATTCCCCAACTTGGGAGTGAAGCAATACCACGCCGACTGGCAACCAATTGCATAATTGCAACTGTCAATTCTGCTGTACGCCGCTCAAATGCAATGTTAGCTGGTTTAAGTACATTTCGAATGATATCTATGCGATCTTCAGGCACCGGGTATGTAATCAGAGTTTCATTACTAAAATCTTCGGCAAGTAAACACGTTTTATTACGTTTGCTATGGCCGGGCGATAATACCGCCATAATTTCAAATTGAAATAATGGTTGATATTGCAGGTCACCTAATTTTTCGGGCAGGCCACCAATCACTAAATCGGCTTTGCCTTCATGAATAAGTTGCCAGGGGCTGCTATGAAACCCGGCAACTAGATCAATCTCCACCTCTGGCCATGCACGCCTGAATGTATCCATCACTGGTGTTAGCCAATCAAAACAGGTATGACACTCTAAAACAAGGCGCAACTCACCTGACTGATTATGTTTTAAGCGGATTAAATCACGCTCAGATTTTTCTACTAGCGGTAGTACCTCATGGGCTAAATCAAGTAGCCTTTGTCCTGCCGGGGTAAAAGTCAAACCATGAACATTACGTGTGAATAAGGTGATGCCATAGTGTGTTTCCAAAGCACGTATCTGATGCGAAAGTGCCGACTGTGTTAGGAATACTCGTTGCGCTGCCAAACCTAATTTACCAGTTTCGGATATGGCTTTAAGCGATTTTAAATGGCGTATTTCTATCATGGCAGCTTGGGCATCAAAAGTAAGGTATGAATTAAATTCAAATTTATCACAAAAACATTCGCTTTATTAAAATTTATTGTAGCGTGAAAATGCGTTCCTCAATTATTTAAGAGGATTTATATATGACCAGAGGTTTAATTAAAACCCATATATTGGGCTACCCGCGTATGGGTGAAACCCGCGCACTGAAGCTTGCACAAGAATCATTTTGGCGTGGTGAATCATCCCCCGAGCATTTACAACAGACTGCTCGTGATTTACGCTCATCGCACTGGAAAAAACAAAAAGATGCAAACCTGGCATTTCTAACCAGCAATGACTTTTCATTGTATGACCACGTGTTAGATCACGCCGCCTTATTTGGTGCGACGCCAAAGCGTTTTGACAAAGTGCCATTTGGTGCAAAAAATATTGCGCCAGAAACCACTTATTTTGGCTATGCCCGTGGCAATACTGAACAACCAGCAATGGAAATGACTAAATGGTTTGACACAAATTACCATTACATTGTGCCTGAGCTCAATGCTGAAACTAACTTTACAATCAATGCACACGACTTTCTAACGCAGTTGGATGAAGCTCTACAATTAACAAAACAAGTAAAACCTGTACTACTTGGTCCGGTGAGCTTTCTATATTTAAGCAAAGCGCGTGGTATTAACAAGCTGGATTTGTTAGATAAACTTGCACAGCAATATGCTTATCTTTTACAAGAACTGGCTGCCAAGAAAATTGAATGGGTTCAGATTGACGAGCCAATTTTTGCGCTGGATTTAGATGAAAGTTGGCTAAAAGCTTTCAAAACTGCCTATGCCTGGTTTAGATCATCACGCCCTAAGTTATTACTGACTACATACTTTGCAAATGTGATTCAGTATCAAAGTGTAATAAAGGATTTACCTGTAGACGGCATACACATTGATTGCGTGCGTGCGCCTGAACAACTGATGCCTTGGGTAAATGCTATCCCTGCGCACTGGGTATTATCTGCAGGAGTGATTGATGGACGCAATATATGGCGCAACAACTTAGACAACACATTGTCATTATTGGAAACACCCGCCGCGCGCCTTAAAGATCGCCTGTGGTTAGCGCCTAGCTGCTCGCTACTGCATACACCGGTCACTTTGGCATATGAAACTCAGATTGATGCTGAAATTAAATCCTGGTTAGCATTTGCTGATGAAAAACTGGTCGAATTGAATATCCTCGCCCAAGCCTTGAATCAAGGCATTCAGTCGGTGGAAAACGAGTTAACAATTTCGCGTGCAGCTATTTCGAGCAGAAATAACTCAGGCCGCGTGCATTCTGCTGGTGTGAAAGCACGCATTGCATCACTGAATTCTATCAATGAAAATCGTGAGAGCCCATTTGCAATACGCCAGGCAAAACAAAAGTCTCGTTTAGACTTGCCACTATTACCCACCACAACCATAGGCTCATTTCCACAAACATCTGTGATTAGAGCCGCCCGTGCTGCGTTTAAAAAAGGTGGCATTAGCCAAACGCAATATGACGCTGAGATGCAGTCACAAATTGCATATGCCATTGCTCAGCAAGAAGAAATTGGCCTGGATGTGCTGGTACATGGTGAAGCAGAACGAAACGATATGGTAGAGTTTTTTGGTGAGCAACTAGCCGGCTATGCATTCACCCAGAATGGCTGGGTGCAAAGTTATGGCTCACGTTGTGTAAAACCCCCTATTATTTATGGAGATGTGCATAGACCTGATCCCATGACAGTTGATACGGCAAGCTTTGCTCAATCACTCACTACAAAGCCAGTCAAGGGCATGTTGACCGGGCCAATCACCATGTTGCAGTGGTCATTTGTACGTGATGACCAGCCGCGTGAAACAACTGCAATGCAATTAGCGTTAGCGATACGTGATGAGGTGCAGGATTTACAAAATGCAGGAATTGCCATTATTCAAATAGATGAACCAGCCTTACGAGAAGGGTTGCCACTACAAAAAGCTGCTTGGGATAAATATTTAAGGTGGGCAGTTCGTGCATTTAAACTGAGTGCCAGTGTGGCGAGCGATGACACGCAGATTCATACTCATATGTGCTATGCAGAATTTAACGATATTTTGCCAGCCATCGCCGCGATGGATGCCGACGTGATTACCATTGAAACCTCACGTTCAGCAATGGAGTTGCTGGATGCTTTTGGTGATTTTTCATACACAAATGATATTGGCCCTGGTGTTTATGATATTCACTCGCCACGTGTGCCGTCAATTGAAGCCATGGAAAAACTCATGCTTCGCGCTACCCAAGTCATTCCAATTGAAAGGCTTTGGATTAACCCGGATTGCGGACTTAAAACACGTGGTTGGAGTGAAACAGCACAGGCACTAAAAAACATGGTGAGCGTAGCAAAGAATTTGCGAAATGAACTAGTTTAAAAAAACTACTTAAAAAACATAGATATAGTAATTATCATACAAAATATATCTATATGTTGTGTTTTTACTATTGAATTAACTCCATATATTGCGTTATAGTTCAGTCATACGGTTCTTAAGTTTTAGTCAAAACTTAAGATAATAGGGAATCTGGTGCACGGTTTTGCTAAGTGATAAACGATGCAAACTGTTATGCCAGAGCTGCCCCCGCAACTGTAATCAGCGAGTCACCTTTCATCACTGCCACTGCATAAATCATTATGTGGGAAGGCTGAAAGACGATATAGACCTGAGAGCCAGGAGACCTGCCGTAGACATTTTTCACAGGCTATTTAAATGTGAAATTATTTTTTATAACGTTTGAGGCGGGGTGTCCTCGGCAGATGAAGTGATGTATTTACATCATTTTGACATGCTGTTTTTATTCAACAAAAATTGATCATCATGAATGATGTTGAATAAAGCGACCTGCCCTTTAAAAGAGGGAGTATTCCATGGATGACTTAAGACCATCAGCTGGTGGGCCACTGGCAACCTTACAGGTAATTCGCCGTAATGGTGCAGCCGTTGAATTTAATCTGGATAAAATATCAATCGCCATCACCAAAGCTTTTCTTGCTGTAGAAGGTAATCAAAGTGGCGCTTCGCAGCGTATGCGCGATCAAGTGACCGTTTTAACCCAATTAGTGGGCAATGCGCTGATGCGCAGATTACCTACCGGCGGCTCAATTCATATTGAAGATATTCAAGACCAGGTAGAGCTTGCGCTGATGCGTAACGGAAATCACGATGTGGCACGTGCCTATGTGCTTTACCGTGAAAAACGCAACGCAGAGCGTGCCGCAGAAAAAGCAACGACACCGGCGCCAACTCACGCACTTAATGTCAATATCGAAGGCAAATTAACACCGCTCAATATTGCTGAGTTAAATGCCATGGTGGCAGAAGCCTGCCTTGATTTAGGCGAAGCGATAAACCCGAATCTGGTGGTTGAACAAGCTGTGCGCGACTTATATGATGGCATTCCATTTGTAGAAGTCTACAAGGCATTGACATTGTCAGCGCGTAGCCTGATTGAAACTGAACCAGCTTATAACTATGTCACAGCACGCTTGCAGTTGGACTTAATTCGCTCAGAAGTATTAGGTGGGCGTGTGAGCCATGCTGAGATGGATATACATTACGTTGAGTATTTCCCCCGTTTTATCAAAATAGGCATTAATGCAGAATTACTTGATCCGCGTTTAGCGCAATTTGATTTGGATAAACTAGCAAAGGCACTGGTAAAACAGCGTGATTTTCAATTCGGTTATTTAGGTATTCAAACGCTGTATGACCGCTACTTTTTACATATTGAAGAACGCCGTATCGAGCTGCCACAAATTTTCTTCATGCGCGTGGCGATGGGCTTGGCAATTAATGAGATTGACCGCGAGGAACGCGCAATAGAATTTTACAATGTATTGAGCACATTCGATTTCATGAGTTCAACGCCAACTTTATTCAATGCAGGCACATTACATTCACAGCTTTCTTCTTGCTACCTCACAACAGTGAGCGATGACTTGGACGGTATATACCAAGGCATCAAAGAAAATGCCTTACTGCAAAAATACGCAGGCGGCCTGGGTAACGATTGGACGCCAGTACGTTCACTAGGTGCACGCATCAAAGGTACCAATGGTAAAAGCCAAGGCGTCATTCCGTTTTTAAAAGTAGTCAATGACACTGCGGTAGCGGTGAACCAGGGTGGCAAACGCAAAGGTGCTGTGTGTGGCTATTTGGAAACATGGCATTTGGATATTGAAGAGTTTTTAGATTTACGAAAAAACACTGGAGATGACCGTCGCCGCACTCATGACATGAATACAGCGCATTGGATTCCTGATTTGTTCATGCTGCGCGTTATAGAGAATGGTGAGTGGACATTGTTTTCCCCATCGGACGTTCCAGACTTGCATGACAAATATGGTAAAACGTTTGCGCAAGCCTACATTGAATATGAACGCCGTGCGGATAACGGTGAGATCAAACTATTTAAGCGCGTGCCTGCCGTGCAGCTGTGGCGCAAAATGCTCTCAATGTTATTTGAAACCGGTCACCCATGGATCACTTTTAAAGACCCATGCAATATTCGCTCACCACAACAACACGTGGGCGTGGTGCATAGCTCGAATTTATGTACCGAAATTACACTCAACACTTCAGATACTGAAATTGCAGTATGTAATCTAGGTTCTGTAAATTTGTTACAGCATTTAACTGAGGCTGATGGTCGCTTAGGGTTAGATTATGAAAAGTTAAAAGCAACCATTCAAATCGGCATGCGCATGCTAGATAACGTAGTTGATATTAACTTTTACCCAGTGGGTAAGGCACGCAATTCCAATACACGACATCGCCCGGTAGGTTTGGGCATTATGGGCTTCCAAAACTGCTTGCACGCGTTACGCTACCCATACGCAAGCCAGGAAGCGGTTGAATTTGCAGACCGTGCCATGGAGGCCGTCTGTTACAACGCTTATTACGCTTCTACCCTTTTGGCAGAAGAACGCGGCCCATACTCCAGCTTTAAAGGCAGCCTGTGGGATCAGGGTATATTGCCATTAGATACTCTTGATTTGCTATTAAATGAGCGCGGCAGCCATGTTGAAGTGGATAGAAGCCAGACTCTGGATTGGGATGCATTGCGTAGCCGTATTCAAAAAGTAGGTATGCGTAACTCCAATTGCGTTGCAATTGCACCGACTGCGACAATTTCCAACATTGTCGGCGTATCTGCCAGCATTGAGCCTGAATACCAGAATCTATACGTTAAATCAAACTTATCTGGCGAATTCACTATTGTAAATGAGCAATTGGTGAACGATTTAAAAGCTCGCGCACTATGGGATGCGGTGATGGTAAGTGACCTCAAATACTACGATGGATCACTACAAAAAATTGAACGCGTACCTGCTGAGCTAAAACAGCTGTACGCAACTGCGTTTGACGTTGACCCAAGCTGGCTGATCGAGGCGGCCGCACGCCGTCAAAAATGGATAGACCAGGCACAATCGCTCAACCTCTATTTTGCCGTGCCTTCAGGCAAAAAACTAAACGACACCTATTTATTGGCTTGGGAACGAGGCTTGAAAACCACCTATTACTTGCGGTCACTAGGTGCAACAGCGGCCGAAAAATCAACCGGTTCTGGTGGTGAATTAAATGCGGTATTAACAGCACCAGAGCCAGCGCCAAAAATGTGCAGTATCGATAATCCAGATTGTGAATCTTGCCAATAGAATTTATCGATTAAGAATAGGAAAAAAATATGCTTTCATTTGAAGAAGATACAGTCATCACACCAAGCAAACCGGAGTCACATCCTCACTTAACAGTAGTGACAGAAGCGCCCGTTAAATCAACTGCTGCCAATCAACCATCGCATTCAGGTCGGGTCAACGCCTCTGACAAGCGCATGATAAACGGCCAAACCGATGTAAATCAACTCGTGCCTTTTAAGTATCACTGGGCATGGGATAAATATCTGGCAGGCTGCGCCAATCATTGGATGCCACAAGAAGTTTCAATGAGCCGAGATATTGCTCAGTGGAAAGACAGCACAGCACTCACTGAAGACGAGCGTTTGATAGTGAAACGTAATTTAGGTTTTTTTACGACCGCTGATTCACTTGCGGCAAACAACATCGTGCTTGGCACATATCGCCACATAACCGCGCCAGAATGCCGCCAATACTTGTTACGCCAAGGGTTTGAAGAAGCCATTCATACCCACGCGTATCAATATATCGTAGAAAGCTTAGGTCTGGATGAAGGAGAGGTATTTAATGCTTACCAGGAAGTCGCGAGCATTAAAGCTAAAGATGATTTCTTGATTCCCTTTATTAACACCCTCACCGACCCCGCCTTTAAAACGGGAACGATTGAAGCAGACCAGCAATTATTGCGCTCGCTTATCGTGTTTGCCTGCATTATGGAAGGTTTGTTTTTCTATGTGGGGTTTGTGCAAATTCTGGCACTCGGACGCCAAAACAAAATGCAAGGTGCGGCAGAACAATACCAATACATTCTGCGTGATGAGTCCATGCACTGCAACTTTGGTATTGATGTCATTAACACCATCAAACTCGAAAATCCGCATTTGTGGACAATCGCCTTCCGTGAAGAAATCAAGCACTTGATTCAACAGGGAGTGGAGCTGGAGTATCAGTACGCTGAGGCAACCATGCCACGTGGCGTACTAGGCTTGAATGCTGCCATGTTTAAGGAATACTTACGTTTTATAGCCAATCGTCGCTGTACGCAAATTGGTTTGGATGTCATGTATACAGGCGTGACCAATCCTTTTCCATGGATGAGTGAAATGATGGACTTGAAAAAAGAGAAAAATTTTTTCGAAACCCGCGTTACTGAGTATCAAACCGGTGGCGCACTAAGCTGGGATTAAATAATCCAAACCGACTGCCTACCATGGAGGCAGTTGGCTAAAAATTAAAATTATCTTTTATCTCTTAAATATTCCAATATACCCAAAGAATGAAGCATGTAACTTCTAAGGTAATTTAGAAGTTACATGTCTGCTTTGTCCCGCTTAGTAGCCGTTAACTGATTACTATCTAGATTGAAGAAACAACAACGACCACCGAAGTGGTCGTTGCATGCGAGACTCTCTTAGTGCTTTCACACTTAGCCACTCCAGGTGGCATCAGGTTTCCCTGACGGCGCTACGTTTTTTCACTCGCTATAACGTAGCTTATAGAAACAACAATACCACTTTATAAAATTATGTAAATATTTATTTGGCTTTTAACGGAACATAGGTGACATTAATAGTATTTTACAGATCACTTACTAAGTGGCTTAGTTGAGATAATAACGAGTGGCGACTTTGAAATAATTCTTGTTGGCTCTTTTGAATAGAATACTCAGCAAATACTGAGGAAGTATTTACGATTAAAATAAGGCTCAAGACAATACGGTTCATATCAGGCTCTAACGTTTGAATTCAGTGGCCGCCGTAAGCGGTCCGCTGGAATGAATGGTTATGCGTCAGTTTATCCATATAGACAAGCTGGCAAACTCGCCTATCAGGCGCTTAATGTTTGCGTGACCAATTGCCATTCCAACGCTCGTGAGCGTAAATGACTTTATCGAGGAGTCAGACCACGTGTCAAAAACCTTCTCCATGTACGGGCGCAACTTTATGCATGTTTCTCGTATTTCGGCATGACTCATTTTTTCAACATCAAACAAGGCAAGTATCTTGGCCTTGTCGTCAGCGCTGATAGCGTTGGCATCAATGCTTTGCTCAA
>Ga0208125_100735_pt1 | contig 15531 bp, 14 predicted proteins | sample LakWasM128_HOW14_2_FD_183938 | JGI IMG/M metagenome (GOLD analysis project Ga0208125, IMG submission 183938) | Freshwater sediment methanotrophic microbial communities from Lake Washington under simulated oxygen tension - Sediment Metagenome... | ecosystem: Environmental > Aquatic > Freshwater >... | reverse complement strand
CCTCATCCCAGTTTTTCATGCCCATTTCAATAGGATTGGTCACGGGACCCGCGGCCTGCGCTTCCAGGCTTGCCGCTCTGCCATCCCAAAACTGGACGGTATTAAACGCAGCATTCCAAACTGTCGGCGCACTACGTCCGCCTGTTTGACCGTTAACGCCCATAGAATTCGGCCTGTTATCTTCACCGCCCAGCATGGTGTTATGGCAGGAAGAGCAAGAAACCGTGCCTGTAGAAGACAGGCGCGGGTCGTGATACAGCATTTGACCCAACTCAACCTTAGCAGGCGTTGTAGCATTATCGGCCGGTGCCGGTGCTTCTGTGGGCAAAGTCTCCCAAGCCGAAGCCACCGAAACCGAACTTGCCAACGCCAACGCTGTAACCAGCGAACGAATTTTAAACATACTATCCTCCAAAATATTTTTTAATATTATTAATGTGTGGGGAACCTACACGCCCAGTAACCTTACTGCACACCCGGTGGGATTGTAAGATATGAAGCGGACAAGGTACAACCAAATTTCCCTTGCCGTCTTTAAACTGCTCAAAGTAGCGATGAGATTAACGGTATGACGATGAAAAAATCGATTTCGCGCGGCACTATCGCAACTATTCGGCAATGAAAAATAGAACGCGGATGACAGGGATTCGACTGATAAAGGCGGATGAAATGGAGTTTATTCATTAGACGGAGGTGGGGGACACGCTTTCCACAACTGAGCTACATCGACCCCAGTCGGTTCATCCCCATGGGTATGGGGAACACTCTTCCTCCAAGCCTCGAAGGATATACGGTTTCGGTTCATCCCCACGGGTGTGGAGAACACGTTTGCCCGGCCATCATGTTGATCCAGTCGGCCGGTTCATCCCCACGGGTGTGGGGAACACAGGTACAGATAATGGATAAAATACCCGAACAACGGTTCATCCCCACGGGTGTGGGGAACACGCCTTCTTTGGCGATTATTTCGGCGATCATTTCGGTTCATCCCCACGGGTGTGGGGAACACAAACGGTATCAATCATAAACGCCAATCAGATGCGGTTCATCCCCACGGGTGTGGGGAACACTGACGATGTGCCGCTCAGGTAGGTAGAGCTTACGGTTCATCCCCACGGGTGTGGGGAACACTTCTCCGCCTTGTTCAGCTTCCAATCAAATGCCGGTTCATCCCCACGGGTGTGGGGAACACGATGGACTTGTCCGCGTTAAAGCCCCCTATACCGGTTCATCCCCACGGGTGTGGGGAACACGTTTGGTGACCCCGGACAGGAATCGAACCGTTCGGTTCATCCCCACGGGTGTGGGGAACACTCGTTCTGGCACAGGTCACGGATGACCAGACGCGGTTCATCCCCACGGGTGTGGGGAACACTCCTGTTGGTGTTTTTTGCCCGGACGTTTGTGCGGTTCATCCCCACGGGTGTGGGGAACACTCAATGGTCGTTCTGCTCATCAGCATTTTTACCGGTTCATCCCCACGGGTGTGGGGAACACCTCATCAGCCGTCGGCTGGCTAGAAGCTCAAGCGGTTCATCCCCACGGGTGTGGGGAACACCCATATATAATTTAGGAGCGTTAGCAATCAACCGGTTCATCCCCACGGGTGTGGGGAACACCAAACATAACCGTCTGGAAACCACTTGGGTTTCGGTTCATCCCCACGGGTGTGGGGAACACTCGACAACACCAGTCATTGATCTATCGTGAATCGGTTCATCCCCACGGGTGTGGGGAACACTAGTAAATCGCCCAGCTCATTTCATCCAATTTCGGTTCATCCCCACGGGTGTGGGGAACACTGCAGCGAAATAACACCAGAGCATGATGAAGGCGGTTCATCCCCACGGGTGTGGGGAACACTAGTAAATCGCCCAGCTCATTTCATCCAATTTCGGTTCATCCCCACGGGTGTGGGGAACACTCAAGCTGTCCCTCGGCGGCGATATACGGAGACGGTTCATCCCCACGGGTGTGGGGAACACTAGCCGAAGCCGAGTCGATAACTCAGCGTCAGCGGTTCATCCCCACGGGTGTGGGGAACACGTCGGCCGCTGATAAACCACTGATCATATTTTTGGTTCATCCCCACGGGTGTGGGGAACACAAACCGGCGGCGCTGTTACGGTTTCGGATATTCGGTTCATCCCCACGGGTGTGGGGAACACCTCTTGTCAGATAGATCAGGTTAACGCGGGAGCGGTTCATCCCCACGGGTGTGGGGAACACGGTGTTGCAGCTGGCAACGCTACCCTAGCCGACGGTTCATCCCCACGGGTGTGGGGAACACAAAACCACCGATTCGTTAGCGCTGTCGTTCAACGGTTCATCCCCACGGGTGTGGGGAACACTTTCGGATTTGACGTACGTTTAACGATGATGCCGGTTCATCCCCACGGGTGTGGGGAACACACGCCGATCTATCGGCCAGTAGCATCGGCAGGCGGTTCATCCCCACGGGTGTGGGGAACACCGGTGCGTTAGTTGTTATGGCTATCGATATGGCGGTTCATCCCCACGGGTGTGGGGAACACATCATGGTGACAAGCTCAAAATACTGATTGTGCGGTTCATCCCCACGGGTGTGGGGAACACTGCAATTCGGATAGTTTGACCGGTGGTAATTTCGGTTCATCCCCACGGGTGTGGGGAACACTTACTGATCGATTTCGAAACGCCATCGACGGCCGGTTCATCCCCACGGGTGTGGGGAACACTTATGCGCACCAGCTAATTGCAGCACCTTGGCCGGTTCATCCCCACGGGTGTGGGGAACACCGCTATGCAAGTCCGAGATGCCCTGATCAATACGGTTCATCCCCACGGGTGTGGGGAACACGTCGTTTAAAGCATCAATTTCTTTTGTGATCGCGGTTCATCCCCACGGGTGTGGGGAACACATCGGCTATCGATGTCGCACCGGTTGATATGCCGGTTCATCCCCACGGGTGTGGGGAACACAACTCATACGTCACCCTGGCATTGTGCAGCTGCGGTTCATCCCCACGGGTGTGGGGAACACCTGAACTGCGACCGGCGTACACACTACGCAAGCGGTTCATCCCCACGGGTGTGGGGAACACCTCTTAGCAATTCCGCTGCTTCAGCGCCATCCCGGTTCATCCCCACGGGTGTGGGGAACACGCCTGTCCCTGGCTGTAATGCTCCGTGATGTACGGTTCATCCCCACGGGTGTGGGGAACACATAAGATTTTCTTGGCTCATGCTAGAAAAATACGGTTCATCCCCACGGGTGTGGGGAACACATCCTATCCCTATCTACAGGGCATAACCAGGGCGGTTCATCCCCACGGGTGTGGGGAACACCGAAGGGACCTATAAAGTCCCGGATAGTAAGGCGGTTCATCCCCACGGGTGTGGGGAGCACTTAGGATAGCTGTACGTAAAAACCTACACTATCGGTTCATCCCCACGGGTGTGGGGAACACACAAGGCTTTGCCAGTACAGTCCAGCGACCAACGGTTCATCCCCACGGGTGTGGGGAACACCATCCAGTGCGGCAAGTTCGGCGTCACTTGGTCGGTTCATCCCCACGGGTGTGGGGAACACCCACGGCGTTATCTGCAACCGATTTCGGCACACGGTTCATCCCCACGGGTGTGGGGAACACTAGAAGGTAATGGTTTAAGTGTTACTTGCCGGCGGTTCATCCCCACGGGTGTGGGGAACACTGCAATTTGAATAGTTTGACCGGTGGTAATTTCGGTTCATCCCCACGGGTGTGGGGAACACGGCCGGACCGTCATAAGGAGACAAGCACCACGCGGTTCATCCCCACGGGTGTGGGGAACACACTGATCATAACATATTGTTAATCAACCGAAATAACCACTCCGATTTTTCCACCGAAAAAACAGCCGTTTTTTACCATTAAATTGTTAAAGAGCATCGTTATCTTTTTGGTCTTCAAGCGGATAAAAAGAAACCAGTTTGAGTCCGTCAAACTCGACCGGCAGACGACGGTTTTTACCCAAAGTAACAAAATCAAAACCCGATTCGGTATTGGTGCTCCAGGTCATAATCGCATTGCCTTCTTCAATGCCATCTACAATTTGCGCCCAGATCATCTCCCTGACTTTAGCCGATAAATCGCCGACATAAACGCCCGCCCGAATCTCGATCAGCCAAACCGCTAATCGCCCTCTTAATCGGTGCGGGACGTTTTCAACTACGATGACCAACATCGCCGATACTCTCAGGGTTAGGAATGGCCGGAGCGATATTCTCTTCAGCAGGTTGGGGCAGTTCAAGTTCACCGGCGGCCAGCACTTCTTCTATGGTGGGAATGATTTTTCTGAGGATTTTGCTTTGCCGGAAAATATCGCGACACATCAAGCGTACTTCCCGTTCCGGGTTGTGATAATTTTTGGCGGCGATTTTAAAAGCATGGGGAATAATGTCGTCAAATTTGAATAAGTCGGCGATGTCGTAGACGAACGACAAGGGTTTGCCTGTATGAATAAAGCCGATGGCGGGCGCGTAACCTGCCGCCAGCACCGCCGCTTCGCTGATACCGTACAAACAGGCCGTTGCCGAGCTGATGCAGCGGTTCGGCATATCGCCGTTATCCCAGTCGGTCTGGTCGTATCTGCGGCCTTTCCATTCCACACCGGCCTGTTTGGCTAATAACTGGTAGATTTTTTTAACGCGAGCGCCTTCTATGCCGCGCAGTTGTTCGACGCTACGCCGCTCCGGCGGCTTTTCGCCAAAGCGGATTTCGTACATTTTACGCACCACTTTTAACCGAGCCACATCGTCCAGCGCCAGTTTGGCCTGATACAGCAAGCGATCGGAGCGCGCACCGCCCGGCTGGCCGGACGCATAAAGCCGAACCCCGGCCTCGCCGACCCAAACCAGCAAAGTTCCGGCTCTGGCGGCCAAAGTGACGGCCTGATGAGAAACCCGCGTCCCCGGTTCGAGCATGATGCAGGCGATACTGCCGACCGGGATATGAGTTCTGATGCCGGTTTCGTCGATGACTACGAAAGCGCCGTCTTTAACGTCGACTTGGCCTTTTTCGATAAAAGCCATGGAGACACGTTCTTTCATGGTGATGGGTTTTAGGGGTGGCAGCATGATTTTAATCCAAGGGTTTGCTCGTTCCCAAGCTCCAGCTTGGGAACGAAGTCGGCGAAGCTCTCGGCAACCGCTCCCTGCGTCGCCTAAAGCGCCTACTGTTGGTGCTCTACCTCCTGCATCCATGCAGTCCAGCTTCGCGTGAGTTTCACCGCCATTAAGTTAAGAGACCAGTCCCTTCTCCACTGGGAGAAGGTTAGGATGAGGGGGATCCAATAAAGCATTTTTCTATATTTTAATTCTCCTCACCCCGACCCTCTCGGCAATTGCTCCTGCATTGCTCTACTACCTACATCCATGTAGGCATCCAACAGGAGAGGGAGATTTTCTCCTTAGCATAATGGCTGTGTAGCTGGAGCTTGGAAACAAGCGGAATGAACAGACCGAGCCTCAAACACGTAAAATACGCTGCATGAGTAAACTTTCCATGTCGCGCCGTCCATCAAGTATTGCATGGACTACAATTTTATCGGCAAATGTTTCATAAATAATCCGATAAGGCTTTTCAATCACCCGCCGATACTGCCGAATCCCCAAAGACAATAACTCTTTGGGGATGCTGCCTTTATCGGGAAACTCAGCTAAATTATTTACCGCTGCCTCCAAACCATCAATGATCTTACCCGCAACGCGATCGCTGACTTCCACAAGGTAATAATCATTAATATCCAGCAAATTAGCCAGCGCCGGTTCCGATAGAACAACCTCCAGCGTCATGTCAACCCGCGCCGCGCCCGCAATTGGCTAAAAGCATCGGCACTGGAGACGGTTTTTCCTAAACCGACCGCTTGCTGGCTTTGCGCCAACATTTTCAGCAATGCCAAGGTTTCCTGCATGCGCTCATACTCGGCAACGGACTGAACCACTATAGTGGCTTCGCCGTTTTGAGTAATAATCATCGCTTCGCCGGACTCTTTTAATTCCAAAGCAACCTGCGCGGCATTAGCCTTGAGATAGCTAATCGGTTTAATGTTTTTTGATAAATTCATACTGTTCTCACGTATTTTACAAAGACCTAAATATAAACCAAATTCGGTTTATTTTAAATCCTTGCTAAGGAAAGCAGGCATTCCTAGTATGAAAAAGCTCATTGCGTTCGCTTGAGAACGTGCGTAAATAAGGCTGCTGGGAACGCCGAGCCCCAGCTCGGCAATGCCGATAACTGTGGCTGCTCGCCAAGCTAGGGCTTGGCGTTCCCATCTGACCATTTAAATCCTTGCTAAAGAAAGCAGGCCGCAACCGAAGGCTTTGGCGGGGCCTATGCCTTTATAAAGCGCTTCTCGAATAAATAACTCCGGTTCAGTGACCTCTAAAACACCTTGAAAATCCAGGGTGCTGATTTTGATGCCGCGTTTTTTAAAATGATGCTGTTGGTAACCGTCGGCGATGACGGAAAGCAACTTAAAGCCATTGTTTTCAGCTTTTTTCTCCAACCATGTTTCGCCCGCCAGCTGTTCTAACTCAGCCTGGGAATACTGCCCCGCTTCATCCAATAGCGTCTTTTTCAGCTGCATGACCACATCATGACGAATCCTTTTCATAGGGACTGTTTCCTTGTCCCTTAAGCCTTTTTTTTGCCGGTCAGTCCGCAACAGTTCTTGTTCTTCTGTCGTTCGCGCCTTGGTAATCTGTGCTACCGGATTCGCTCGTAAAGTGAAGCGCAGTTTGTCGCCCGCTTTGAGCTGCGGGTTAAATTCCTTGGATTCAACCGCCAAAATACCAGCCAATGGGTTTGGTTCGGTTGGCGACTGCACATAAAAGACCGGAAATCCTTTGTTCTCATCCTTGCGAAATAAAAAGTCGCGCGGAGCATTTTCTGGTAGCTCAGGAAAAATCCGCCATAACAAGCGGTGAAGCTCGTAATGATCGGCTTTTAATATTTTCGCCAGTTGATCGGGGTGTTCAGCCAACACATTAACGCGACTCAGATACATGACTTTCTCCTGTTGCTAACAATACATATTCATCGCGTGAGCAAAATTGCCAATGCTTGCGGTTTAATGGCTGATCGTAACGCGGCACACGATAGCTGTAGTTTTCAATGCCGCTACGGGGGCTTTTCTCCCAATAATAGGTGATATTTTCCAAACCCAAATAGCGTTTCTTTTCGGCTTCAAACGGTGGCGGATATTGCTCTAAAGCCGATATAAACGAATCGGCTGCAATAATTTTAGGGTTAACCGGCAGGCTTAACGGGCAAGACTTACGCCCTAAATAGAGGTGAAAGTTTGGCTGTTGCAACGCTTGCTTCAACTGTTCTAGGCTGTAACCGGCTTGTTCATTTAACCAAACGACGGCTAAAGCCAAGGCATCTTGGCGATATTCACGACTGGATAAGACTGTGCCTAATTTCCCGGAACGCAATTCATCACGGCGGGTATAACGGTGCTTGTTTTTTTTGTCCTCGGAAGGGATTTGTACAGTGTGATAATCCTTAAGCACTAAGCCGCTGTGCATCACTTTAAAGCCCATAGCCACCGAATCCGACAAGCATTTTAAAGCTTGTTCTTGTTCGCGCTTAATGCCCAATGCCGCCGCTAATAAGCCCAATATTGCCGAACGTGACGTATGCGTCGCACTGTGCCGCGACTCGCCTACCGCTTGCTCGCCCCATGAGGCTAATACGCCGTACAGTTGGAAGCTCAAGTATTGCTGCATGGCTCACCTGCTGTCAAAAAACCGATAATTTCACTTAAGCTACCTTCGCTTTTTTCCGTCGTAACCAGGCAGAATTTCCTGTCATCGGCACACACACCGTAAACATTATCGAAATGCTCATACTGTTTGTTTAAGCTTTTAATCGCTTCGTCCAATATGTCGTTACCCTGCACCGGCTTTAAAAAGGCAACCGATAATGAACGCGGCTGTTGCGGCCCTTTTTCTGCCAACAAATAAGACGTGTAAGCCCTGGAAGCGAAACTGTTTTGTTTACCGGTGGGCGATACTTTAGTCATGGACTCGATGAAGGCGGTTAACGTTTTACTGACCAATTCGCTGTCATGTTGGAGGTTCTCGCACAGCAAGGTTTTGTTGATGCACACATATAAATAAAACACGCCCGAAGCAAAGCCTGTTTCGCCGATATGCGCCGCACCGGCATCTTCATCGTGTTTATTCAGGTCATCAACAGCGGTGAAATAATCGTCATCGACTTTGACCGCATGTACGGTGATAGCGTGTGCGACTTGGGCTGCGGCTTCTACGTTATAGGCCGGACTTGACGCCAACATTCTGCCGAACAGGGCTATGTCGACGGCTTTAGGTTTTTGCCGTAATAACGTTAATTCGGCCTCTTCGGGCACTCGTTTTTCTGTCGCTAATTTTGTCACTAAAGCATCAATCAGTCGTTGTTCTTCAGGTGCGATATGCGCCAGTTGTTCAATTTCTAACGGTTCGCCGCCCTCTTTATCTTTTTTGGTTTTTACTTTGCCAAAACAAGCCGCCATCAGTGCAGCCCATTCAAATGCATGTTTTTCTTCTACGCCTTGAGCTATTAAAGCGTTTTTAATTTCAATGCCGATACGTTTGGTGCGTATGCCCTTATGCTCGCCCAACGCGCTTTCAAACAGTTCCGAAGTTCGCCACGCTCTTTTTAAGCTCTGCGACGAAATACGCAAGCGTGTCGCGCCACCCATAATCGCAGTTTTAGGCCTACCTAAATCATCGCGGTTAAGATTAGACGGCGGGTAAGAAACTAAAGCATGTAATTGGATAAATTGTGTCATGGTGTATTTTCCTTATGTTTATTTGGAATAGGTTAAAACTTCACTGAAATATGCTTTTGCCCAGGCAAATTTAAAACGTTGTTCCGGGCGCTCAGACAATTGATTTTTGTCGCGCTGTTCTGTCGACCACTGCAATATGCCATCGGCCAAAGACAGGATATTAGCGCTACGGTTTAGTTGCATGATGGCGCGGCGCAGGTTTTCATAGAGTTCGTCTAGGTCATGACTGGCGAGTAATTGTTGAAAGCGCAGCTCGCTGAAAACCGCTTTACCGCTATGCTCTTTTTGTTGGCCTAATTGTTTGGGAAAGCTGTAGTCACTGTCGGTTTTAACGTGAGCTATCAATCCTGCAACGCTGGCTAATGCTAACGCGTCAGTGATATTGGGCAATTTTTGTTGTAGCTCATAAAAATAAGGCTGCAACAAAATGTCTTCGGGTTTTTCGCAACGACGCAACTTTGCCCGTTCGCCGAGATTGACGTTTAATTTATCCCACCATTCTCTTATGGCCCGTTGTTCCGGCTCTCGCCACAGTATGCTGTAGTAAACTTTTTCGGTTTTCTCTTCTTTATTTTCATCACTCATGCTTATGCTCCTGTTTTAAGCGACTAATGCTTTGATGTTTTTACCGGCGTTTAGCCATATTTCCAGCTGGCGACGCGCAACGACGACCCGTTTCATATCGCCGTCTTCGTTATTGCTGGATAACGCCCAATGGTCGAATAGCGTCAAAGCTTGAGTTCGCAGGAGTCTTTTCCACTCATCAAAAAGCGCGTTGACTTGTTTTTCGTCTTCGCCGCAGTTAATCAGTTTTTCCAATAAACGATAAAACTCTGTCTCGGTAAGTTGCCAAAACTGGGCATCGGTAAATGAAATTTCGCCTTTCGCTTCTTTGGGTTTTGAAAACCAAGCCTGTTTTAAGGTGGAACGGACATCTAAAGCCACTTCGGTCGCGGCATCGAGCATTTGACTAATAAATCCCTGCATACTAATTCGACTTTGTTGCGGAATAGGAAATACCGGCATCGTGGTTTCATACCAACAGCGGGCTTTCATATTGTCCATATCGTAGCCGAATAGCCATAAACGCGGTTGATAGTCGCCTGAAATGAGTTCCAGACGACTATCTAAATAAACCTGCACCACTTTAGCAGCCTGCTTATGGTTTTTTTCATCTTTTAAAACCAGTCCTAGCCAATGGCGATAACTGAAACCGCCCACTTGAGCTTTGACCGAATAGGCTTCTTTTTGGGGATCTCTGACATAAGGCGTCAAAGGATGCAGCCAAGTACTGCTGTAATTGACGCCTAGATTTTTAGTCCGATACCGGAAAATTAATCGTTCAGTGGCTTCATGGCTAATGTCACAGGTTCCCGCTTCAGTCGCCTTAAAATCCAATCGAATCCGGCGCGGCATTCCCCAATACATTTGATACGGATGCCCTTGTTCCGGCTGGGTAATGAAATCCTTTTTACCCGCTTCGCTGGTGCGTGTTGGCGCTAACCAAGGAAAAATATGATGCAGGTCTTTTAACTCCGTGTTTCCGCTTAAAGCCGATACTTCTTTTTGGGTGAAAATATTAAGCCATAACTTTTGCCATAAACTTGCGGCTTGTTTAGTTTCGTCCGGCAATACCAAGGTAGTTAAGGGCCCGCCGCCGCGTAGACTGGTTCGATGACCTGAACCGCCTGACGGGGCATTGATTTGCAAAGTAAACAAAGCAATGCTTGCCCAATAGGGTGAAATATTTTCAGTTGTGCCTTCTTTAACAAAAAAGGTTCCGCCGCCGGAGGTATCAATCAACAAGGAGGCAATATCAACATCTTGCCTGTCGCTCAACAGCTCATAATCCTGCATGAAAGCAGGTTTATCGGTATCTATCGAAAACGCCTCCGTTACTGTTAAAAAGGCATTTTTTAATGTGTTCGCATCCGGCGGTGTAAGCCAGTATTTCTCCCATTCCGTCTCGTTTTTCGGCGCGAAAGAGGTTTGCACCAGACCGATCAACAGCTGATAAAGTGCGCCTTTAAAATCCGCCCTTGGTGAAATCACATCGACAATCGGATTACCATCGCCCTCGGTAATTCGCCATAAGCCCTTTAGTTTTTCCTGTTCGCCATTAAGGCGAATTACGCTTAACCATTCATCTTCCAGTAAATGCATGCTGCATTTTCTCCTTATTGAGTAAATTTTAAATTGTTCTCAAAAAATCAACGAAAATAACCCTCGCTAAAATTTAATTAAAGCCAACAAAGCTACGACCAACCCTAGAGCTATCAAACCTTTAGGCGTTATTTGATTTAACGTTGCTATAAATCTTACAATTTCGTTTTCGTTTAACATGCTTTTCCTGATCGGGTTAATACAAAAATTCATAATAACGCGACAACTATAGATCGTCAATAAATATAAGAAGCTCTTATGTATGAATTTATTTTTGTAATTCTGAATTTTAGAAAAGCTGATTAAGTTCCATGTACAATAAACATTTCCCCACGTCCGTGGGGATGAACCGCTCTTTTGTAGTTTTGAGAGCTAATTAATCCAGCGTTCCCCACACCCGTGGGGATTTTAAAAAACTATTCGCCATTAAGGCGAAATTATGTATCCAGCGTATGCGCTCGACCAAGGCCAATCATGCGCCTCCGCACAGAGTCCGGCTTTTACCGGGTTGTTGTGAATATAATTGACTGTAGTGTGAAAGTGCTTTTCATCACGAATATAGCGATCCCAATACTCACGCATCCAAAACTGATTTTTAGTCGCTCCAGTAGCTCTGGGAACGGGAACGCCGAGCCCCAGCTCGGCATTATGCGAAATAGCCCAACTCCCGGTAAAAGACTTCCACGACTGTAAAATATTCGGCAAACTAATCGTAGGTTCAATCAACACATGAACATGATTGGGCATAACGCACCAAGCGATCAAACGATAACGTTCACCATCAAATATTTGCAAGGTTTGCTGCATCACTTCCGCCATGCGTGGATGACCCAAGGCGCAGCAGCCTAAACCCGCATCCAACCATTGTTCTATTTTTTTGCGGCGCTCACGTTCACGTATGGAAACGGGGATTTGCGTAAGCTCTTGCTCCACTTGTTTCAGCACTGTTTGCGGCAGGCAATCGGCAAGACGAAAGGTTATGAATTGCAGAGTCCCCGGCGCATCTAAATGCGGCAAATAGCCACGGCTATACCAGCCCTTGGGAGCGCCGAGCCCCGGCTCGGCTTTTCCATTTTTAGGTGTTCGGCTGTTTGCCGCGCCAAGCTGGGGCTTGGCGTTCCCAGGACTCATCATGCTACACGGAGAAACGTATCAATAAATTTAAGCATTTTTTACTCCAACGAAACTAACAATGCCTGCATCATACATTTTTAAACCTTGTTATCACCTGCAAACAATTCAATCTCTCCACCCACCAGCAAACCCTGTTGACAGCTGTAGCTCACATTAACCGTTTTGCCATTGTTATCAACTGCCTGCCCTTGCCATTCAGTATCCGATAACGGACTCAATGGCAAAATAAAACTGTAATCGTCAAAGATTTTTTCTTGTTCCCGTAACTGCTTGAGGGCTTGCGCCAAATCTGCCGACAATTCGGGCAACCCTTTAATCCGTTTGGCATTAATGTTGACACTGCTTAAATCCCAGGCAAATCTTTCGGCATTTACCAAGGACGATAATTTACCCTCTTGCCAAACCGCCAAATAAATCGTCACAGAATCTTCCGATAACCGTGTCGGAATACGCGAATCCTCATCCCATGAATTGTCGCTGAGGGTATAACCTTGTTCCAGTTTTAACGCATTCATATTTGCCAGACTGATTTTTGCCCAATGTTCGCCTTCGGCTTCATTGCTGGCTTTTTTAAGCGGTTCGGGTATATCGGTATCGTCTTCCGAATAAACCGTTTCTATCAGCTCCCTGGCATCTTCCGGCATTCGCCATTGTTTCTTTTTATCTAATAACATAGCGGTGCGCCATAATTGTCCGGTGTGCGGATAAACGCCATTGGCTTTGGGAAAAACGGCTTTGTACCAATCCTGAGCAGGGGCGTGTTCAAGCGGCGGCGAATAAATAAACAAGGTCGGCGATGGACGTTGATCTTTTTGTCCTGATTCTTCAATAAAGTTACCGGCGCTATCCCGTACATGTCGATGCAAGCGTCCTGCCCGTTGAATTAATAAATCAATGGGCGCCAAATCGCTAATCATCACGTCAAAATCCAGGTCTAAGGATTGTTCTACGACTTGTGTCGCCATCAACACTTTGCCTTGACGACTATTTGCCGGGGATTTCTTGCCGAACAAGCTCAGGACGTTATCTTCCACTGTTTTCCTATCGTGTAAGGTATAACGGCTGTGGAAAAGTATCAGTTGCTCACTTTCTAACCAATCAACTTTTTGTAATTCGCTGTAAGCTGTCCGGGCATCAAAAACAGTGTTGCGTATCCAGCACACGCATTGGTTATTGGCTACGGCAGTTTTAATGATTTCAATAGCTGCAATGGATTCGTGTACAAACGCCACTTTAACCGCTCGCTTTACTTCCGGGCGGGTATTTAAAACAACTTCAACAGGTTTGGCATCACTGATATGAGTTAATAAGGGATAGTCTGCATAGCCTTGTTTTTGTACGCACGCAGATTTATAACCCGCACCGCGTTGAAAGGCCTTCACAAAATCCTGACGCATTTTAAACGGCAAGGTTGCAGATAATAAAATCGCACTGCCGCCTAAAAATGCATGAAACTCCAACAAGCTTTGCAATAAACGGTTCATATAAGCATCGTAAGCATGAACCTCATCAACAATCAGCACCTTGTTTGCCAGCCCTAAGAGCCGCAATGACTGATGTTTTGCGGGCAAAATACTCAACAAGGCTTGATCTATCGTGCCTATCCCTACATCGGCCAATAAGGCTTTTTTACGATGATCGCTCAGCCAGCGCGAACATTGCACGGAAGCGGTCGCTTCTTTTTGCCCGTACGCTTTATCCTTAGCAGTGTATTCCATAATGGATTGCTGGAATTTTTCGGATAAATGCCTTGCGCCGTGCGCGAGGATTAAAGAAGGTTCTTCTTTATCCGCATAAATTTTTAAATAACAGTCGGCAACCCGTTCATACATGGCGTTAGCCGTTGCCATAGTCGGCAAGCCGATAAATACACCTTGCGCCAACTCTTGACTGATTAAACGGTGGGCAAACATCATTGCCGCTTCGGTTTTTCCTGCGCCGGTCACGTCTTCCAAGATAAGCAACTGCGGTTTTTGCGATAACGGCAAGTTTTCAGCTTGTGCCTGCAAGGGCGTAGGGTTTTCAAGATAGGAGAAAAGATATTGCAAGCTTTGTTTAGTTGCAGGTTGCGCAGGCAATATCCCTGCATTCCGCACCGCTCGACTTGCCGAAGGGAGCGCATATTGCTGCCAATAATCATCAAGTGATAACGATTCATCCGTGCAGAATTTAAAACTTTCCGAATCTGAACCTAACCAATCGCACAAAACGGTAAAACCCGCTAAAAGCCAACTGGCTGAACATTGCTTGTCCAGCCAATCCTCATCCATAGTGAGTTCAATAAGCGCTGGCATGTCAGGTGTAAACAGCGCATTGATTGCGTTAAAAAACTCGGCAGCACCCGCCAAATCGCATGGCTTAAAATAAGTTTTTGCCAAAACACCACTGCTTTTAGGCGGCAAACCATGATGCCCTGTTACTGCTTGCAGCCAGATTTTCAAAACGTTTCGATATAAGCAACTATCTATCATTTCAGTCGGCAGCAACTGACGAATAGCCGTTTGGTCATGCCATAAAAGAAACCCCAAACTGTCATGACGGATGTCGTAATTGGTTTTAGTTATTTCTCCCCACCATGTTTGCCGTAATTCCGGTTTCAATTGCTGAAAACTCTCGGCAAATTTTCCGCAATCATGCAAGGCAAGCAGCGTTTTTATCCAAGGAACAAGCGTTGCTTTTGGTAAATCAAATAATTGTTCAAATCGACTCATTAAAAAAGGGTGCTGTTCCAGCAACACACAACCCACCGCTGCCACATCCAAACAATGATACGGCAACAGGTGATAGTTATTGCCCTGTTCGTCATCCGAACCGGCCTTGCCCCAATATTTGTAATACAACTTTTCCATCATGCTTCCGCCCTAACGCTTGCTTTGATTCCCATTATCCACACTCACAACCTCAATCGGTGATATTGAACTTTATTTTTTATAAATTTTTTGCATGGCTTCTATTTGCTCCCTGACTCCGTCAACCAAAAACCGCGGCGATTTAACTTCCACTTCTGCGCCGTGTTTGAGGATGCCCATGATCAATTCGCGGCTGTCGTTGAACGGGATGCTCAGCTGGTAGTTGCCGCTGTCCAGCCATTGTCCGTGTTGGTTGGGATGCCAGTTTTCGTCGGCGACCCATTGGGCTCTGGCTTTGGTAAATTCCAGTACGGCGATATGCTCTGCGGTACCGCTAAAGATGCCGTAGATACTCTGTTTAAAGTCAATCTTATTTCGTTGATTTTCAACTATCCGACAGCTGCCGGAATTGCATAAAAACGGGTGTTGTCGAATGGCTTGTCGTGTTTCAACATGCCATGGATAGCGTGAAGCAATTTGCGCATGACGGCGCAGAGAGCCTGCATCTTTTCTTTGCCGTTATCCACCACGAGATGCTGGAAATAAGCTCCGACATGTGGAT
>Ga0208125_100733_pt1 | contig 15571 bp, 11 predicted proteins | sample LakWasM128_HOW14_2_FD_183938 | JGI IMG/M metagenome (GOLD analysis project Ga0208125, IMG submission 183938) | Freshwater sediment methanotrophic microbial communities from Lake Washington under simulated oxygen tension - Sediment Metagenome... | ecosystem: Environmental > Aquatic > Freshwater >... | reverse complement strand
TGTGCTGGCGGAAGCCATCAAATTGAATGCGATCGCATGGTGTGTTGCCTTTGCCACGGTAGAGGAAATCGACAGGATTAATATCCTGCAAGCCACCCTGCTGGCAATGAAGCGCGCGGTTGAAGGCTTGTCCCATGCACCGCATCAGGTGCTGGTCGATGGTCTGCAGTGCCCCAGCATTGCTTATCCGGCAACTGCGGTGGTCAATGGCGATAGTACCGTTTTATCTATCGGGGCTGCATCCATACTCGCCAAGACGGCGCGGGATGCGGAAATGTGTCGTCTTGATCTGGAGCACCCTCAATACGGATTTTCCCGTCACAAAGGCTATTCCACTGCCGAGCATCTTGCATTGCTCGAACTGCACGGCGTATCGCCGGTGCATCGCAAAAGTTATGCGCCGGTCAAACGATTGTTGACGGATTAGCGTCTGGCTGCTGCCTCAGCCGCTGCGGAGGCTGCCGATGCGGCAGCTGTAGCGGAGGAAGAGGGCGCGGGTTTATTGCCGGGTTGAATCGGCTGAATATTGGGGCGGATATCGGGTACGCCAGCGGGAGCCGCCGCCGGTGTCTGCGCAACAGGTTCTTGTTTTTCCGCTTCCGACAGTTTCTGAGCCTCGATTGTGGTCTGGTCGAGCTTTCCTTCGTCGTGCAGGATAGCGTCCTCGGTTTCCTTGTTGAGTACGATGATGCTGATGCGGCGATTGATCGGGTTCAGCGGATTCGCCTTGTCGAACAATACCGCCGAGGAAAGGCCGACCACCCGCGCGACTTTTTCCTCGCTCATGCCGCCGTTGTTCAAAGCCCGGCGAGACGCGTTGGCCCGGTCGGCCGAGAGTTCCCAGTTACTGTAGAACTGCGATGAGCCGCCGTAAGGTGTGGCGTCAGTATGGCCGGAAAGACTGATGCGGTTCGGTACATGATTGATAACCTGGCCGATTTCACGCAAGATTTGCGCGGCATAGGGCTGTAGAGTCGAACTGCCGCTGGAGAACATCGGACGGTTTTCCTTGTCGACGATCTGGATGCGCAGCCCTTCCTTGGTGAGTTCCAGCAGCAGTTGCTCCTTGAAAGGCTTGAGCGCTTCGCTGGCGTCGATCGCCTCTTCAAGCTCTTTCTTCAACTGGATCAAACGCTCCTTATCGGTTTGCGTAATTTGCCCGACTTCCGGTTTTGTCTCTTCCGTTTTTCCTGCCTTGTCTTCGGGGTTGGATCCACGCTTGGTATCGCCCTCGGAGTAGGTCACATCCTTGCCGCCACCGATCTTGATCATGCTGGTGCTGGCGCCGCCCGGGCCCGAGATTGCACTGGGGTTCTGGAAATAATCGGAAATCGCCTGCTTTTCTTCCTTGGTAGTACTGCCCAGCAGCCACATCAGCAGGAAGAACGCCATCATCGCGGTCACAAAATCGGCGTAAGCGATCTTCCACGCACCGCCGTGATGGCCGTGGCCGCCTTTCTTGATTTTTTTAACGATAATCGGCTTGGTGTCTTCAGCCATGGCGGCAGCAACTTACCTGTGAAAAGAGTATAAGGAAGTGATTATTTCTTCTGCTTGACGTGCTCTTCAAGCTCCAGGAAGCCGGGGCGTACGGCGGAGGGCAATACTTTCCGGCCGAACTCGACAGCAACCTGCGGGGCGTAGCCGTTAAGGTAAGCAATGATGCAGGTCTTGATGCAACTGTAGTACTTGGCTTCCTCTTCTGCCCGATGGTTAAGTGCGGTCCCAATCGGCCCGACCATCCCGTAAGCCAGAAGAATACCCAGCATCGTACCTACCAAAGCAGCACCGACATTACGCCCGAGTTCTTCAGGCGGGCCGCCGATGGCGCCCATGGTGATCACCACTCCCAGCACCGCCGCGATAATACCGAAGGCCGGCAACGCGTCTGCCGCACCTTGTACGGCACCGATAGGCTTGTGCACGTCTTCATGGTGGGTTTCCATTTCGACATCCATCAGATTTTCGATTTCGAAGGCGTTCATGCTGCCGCCGACCATCAGCCGGAAATAATCGCAGATGAAATCGAGCACGTGATGATTCGAGGTAACGCCCGGATACTGGCTAAAAATGGGGCTGGAGTCGGGGTTTTCGATATCGGCTTCCAGTGCGATGAGGCCGTCCTTGCGAATTTTTGTGAACAAAGCGTACATCAGCGCCAGCAACTCCATGTACTTGGTCTTGTTGTACGAGGAACCTTTCAGCAAGCTAAGAACTGAAGCAAAGGCTTTTTTGATGAGGGGGAGGGGGTGAGCAATAAAAAATGCTCCAAACGCGCCGCCGCCGATAATAAGAAGCTCAGTAGGCTGGTACAGGGCTCCCAGTTGACCGTGGTGCATTACATAACCACCCAGAACGCAACCAAACAGGATGATAATGCCGACGATCAAATTCATTTATGGGCCCTTGCTGGTTATTGGCATAGAACGTAAGAATGGCTGGATTCTGCAATGAATTGCACACTACTGCAACCCTAATCCCTTATTTTCATTTGGGGTAGGCATGTCCCTACATTGGATATATAAAGTTGATACCATTAGGCAAGCTGGCCCCATGAGTCTAGGAAATTTTTGAGTATGCCAACATTATGATGTCATTCCGATGGAAATATACCGTCTTTGGTATTTAAAACAGGGCACTAAAGTTAGCGGGCCATTTCCTGAGTCGCTGATTTGCCGCTTCATCATTCTGGGCCGTATCAGCGAGCAGGATGAGGTGAGCCAGGACGGCAGCTATTGGCAATTGGCCGACGATGTTCCCGAGCTGGCCGCCGGGGTGCGGAACATGCTTCAATTGAAGGGTGGCGCCAAGGAAGCGGACCTCGAGTGGACCGAGGAAAGAGCCAAGGCCGTGTTGCGCTGGCTGGATGATCGCAAGTCGCCCGACCCTCGCGCCGCCAAACCCTTTGTCGTCTTACCGGAGGGCCAGGATAACCGTGCCGGCCATGATCGCCGGCAGACCCCCGAAACCATGGAGCAGCATGCATATCGCGAGTGGCGCGGCGAATTCGATACCTGGCTGCGCCAGCATGGGCAGCGCTATGGCTTCGTCTGGCTATCCATAGGTATATTTATCGGGATTGCCGTACTTTTCCTGCTGTTTTACCAGCCGGTGACGCCGATCAAGGTCGGGCTGCAGATAAAGGCCAGCGATTGCGAGGCGCCCGCAAGCAAGGGCGTCAACTGGAGCGGGTGCATGAAAGACGATACGTTGCTGGTCGGTGCCGACCTGAACGGCGCGGAGCTCGTCGGCACCAGTTTCAAGGGAACAAACCTGAGCCATGCCGATTTGCGGAGGGCCAACCTGACGCAGGCCAGGCTCGAGGGTACGAATTTGACGGGGGCGCAGCTTGGCGAAGCGGTGTGGACGGATGGCAGGGTGTGCGCGGCGGATTCGATAGGTCAATGCAAATAATACAAACTTTTTTGTAAGGAGCAGTTACATGGAGCACGTCCTTTGGTTCGAGCAGATACGTCTCGACGATTTGCCGCGCGTGGGCGGCAAAAATGCATCGCTGGGGGAGATGTATCAAACGCTGACCGGACGCGGCGTCAAGATTCCCAACGGATTTGCGCTGACCGCCGAGGCTTATTGGCATTTCATCGACAAGAGCAAGCTGCGCGACCGGATGCGTGCGCTGTTATCGCGGGTCAATAGCCAGAGCGATGTGCGTACTTTGCAGGAAACCGGCGAAAGCCTGCGCGAATTGCTGCTGGGAGCCCCTTTGCCCGAAGACCTCGAAAAGGCGGTTCTCGAGGCTTACGCCAAGCTGAGCGCCGATTACGGGCGCAAGGATGTCGACGTTGCCGTGCGTAGCTCGGCGACAGCCGAAGACTTGCCTAACGCCAGTTTCGCCGGCCAGCAGGAAACCTTTCTTAATATCAATGGCGAGGCCCAACTGCTGCATGCAGTGAAGGAGTGCTATGCCTCGCTCTTTACCGACCGTGCGATTTCCTACCGCAATGCCAACGGCTTCGACCATATGGATGTGGCGCTGTCCATCGGCGTGCAGAAGATGGTGCGTTCCGATCTGGCGACTTCCGGTGTGATGTTTTCCATCGACACTGAAAGCGGATTCAAGGATGTGGTGCTCATCAACGCCGCCTATGGTCTGGGCGAACCTCTCGTGCAGGGCAGCGTGACGCCCGATGAATTCCTGGTATTCAAGCCGACGCTGACCAATGGCTTTCATCCCATCCTGAAAAAGAAGCTGGGCGAAAAGGCCACGCGCATGATCTACGAACACGGCGGCAAGACGGCGACGGTATCCGTCGATCCTGCCTTGCGCGATCGGTTCAGCATCAGTGATGAAGAAGTGCTCCAGTTGGCGCGTTACGCCATCATTATCGAAGAGCATTACTCCCAGTTGCATGGCGGCTGGACGCCGATGGACATGGAGTGGGCCAAGGATGGCGAGACCGGTGAGCTGTTCATTGTGCAGGCGCGGCCGGAGACGATCCACGGGCAAAACAATGGCCTGACATACACGGAGTACCGGCTCGAGAAGCGCGGCAAGATTCTGCTGACCGGCACGGCCGTTGGCGAAAAGATTTCTTCCGGACGCACCAGGGTCATACGGTCAGTCGCGGATATCAACCAATTCGTGGCCGGCGATATTCTTGTCACCGAGCGCACCGATCCGGACTGGGAACCGATCATGCGCAAGTCCAAGGGCATCATCACCGACCAGGGCGGGCGCACCTGCCACGCGGCCATTGTGTCGCGCGAGCTCGGCGTGCCGGCCATCGTCGGCACCGGCGACGGTTCGCACCGCCTGGCGGATGGCGTACCGATCACGATGAACTGCGCCGAGGGCGAGCAGGGCATCGTGTACGAAGGCGCGTTGCCGTTCGAGGTACAAACCTTCAATCTCGACAAACTGCCACAGCCGCCGGTCAAGGTCATGATGAATGTGGCCGACCCCGCGCAGGCGCTGGCGCTGGCCAAGATTCCCAACCAGGGCGTAGGCCTCGCGCGCATGGAGTTCATCATCAACCACGACATTGCCATTCATCCGATGGCGCTGGTCGATTACGAGCACCTGCGCGACCACCGTCTCAAGCATGCCATCGAAGAGCAGACGCATGGCTACCAGGACAAGCGCGAGTACTTTATCGACAAGCTGTCGCGGGGCATTGCCACCATCGGCGCGGCGTTTTATCCGAACGAAGTGATCGTGCGCATGAGCGACTTCAAGACCAATGAATATGCCAATCTCCTGGGCGGACAACACTATGAGCCCAGCGAAGAAAACCCGATGCTGGGCTTTCGCGGCGCATCCCGCTATTCGCATCCGCGGTACAAGCCGGCTTTCGGTCTCGAATGCGCGGCCATCAAGCGCGTACGCGACGGCATGGGGCTGACCAACGTCAAGATGATGATTCCTTTCTGCCGCACGATTGCGGAAGGGGAAAAGGTATTGGAGACCATGGCGGAATTCGGCCTCAAGCGCGGAGAGAACGGGCTGGAGGTGTACGTGATGTGCGAGATTCCCAGCAATGTAATTCTTGCTGAGGAGTTCGCCGAGATTTTTGACGGATTCTCCATCGGCTCCAACGACCTTACCCAACTGACGCTAGGCCTTGATCGCGATTCCGAAATCGTCGCGCCGATTTTCGACGAGCGTAATCCGGCGGTGAAGGCATTGATTTCCCAAGTGATACGCGCAGCCAGGAAGAAAGGCCGCAAGATCGGGATTTGCGGCCAGGCACCGAGCGATTACCCAGAGTTCGCGGAGTTTCTGGTCAAGGAGGGCATCGACAGTATTTCCCTCAATCCGGACAGCGTGATCAAGACCATGCTGCATCTGGAAAAACTCTAGCGCAAAAAGACACCCTAAGAGATAAAAGGAGCTCTACATGAAAAACCTCGTCAGGGTGTCGCTTGTGTTTCTGTTGTATGCCGTACCGTTGCCGGTTTTGGCGGCGGATTCGGGAGGATGGCTCATTGCCAGCCAGTCCGAATCGATCAGAACGGGCCAGGCAGTCAAGTTGCAGGTGATTCGGCCTTCGGAGAAATCAATATGGCCAGCTGTGCTGCATCTACGGCTGATTACCGCCAACGGGTCGGAAGCCCGGATTCTGCTGGCAGCCGCGGCCGATGCGCCCGCAGACGGTTTGCGACGGCTTTATAGCGGCAAGCTGGATGTGGAGGTTACGGGCGTTGTCAGAGCGGAACTCGTAGACGTCGAATCAAACCGGCTCGCGCTGGTCGCTTCTTCCGAGTCCAAGGTGACGCTGGAACCGCTTACAGCGACCCAGCCGATCACCCTGGCGCCCAAGACCGAAGCCTCGGAAGGCGATGCGGTTGCCCAGCAGACCGTGGTGTTGGAGGGTGCCGAATTACCCGCGTTGTCCGTCAACGAGCCCATGTACTTCCTGGTAGGAGGGGAAGGGGATGCACGCTTTCAGCTCAGCTTTAACTATCGCCTGTTTTCGCCCGAGGGGCCAGTCGTCAAACTTGTGCCCTTTCTGAAAGGCATGTATTTCGGTTATACCCAGAATTCATTCTGGGAGCTGGGAGAAGACTCCAAGCCTTTCCGCGATACGAGCTACCGTCCTTCACTCTTCTGGCAAGGAAAGCTGGAAGGCCCGGACTGGGTGCCGCAAACCTGGAAGGCGGGGTATGAACATGAATCCAACGGCAGGGAAGATGAGGACTCACGCAGCATCGACACCCTGTTTTTTGAGCCAAGATGGCAAAAGATATTCGCCGACGGCAGTGTGCTGAGTTTCAACCCCCGGATCCGGGCCTATCTCGACAAGGAAGAAAATCCCGACATCCAGCGTTATCGCGGTTTCGTGAATTGGGCGGCTCAATACGGCAGGGATGATGGCTGGAAATTCACCGCAAATTATCTGCAGGGCACGGCAGGTTATGCAACGGCGCAGATCGATGCCTCCTACCCGCTAGGTACCGAGGTGTTTTCCAATATCGGCAGCTTCATCCACATCCAGTATTTTTCCGGATATGGAGAAACGCTGCTGAATTACAACGACCGCAAGAGCGATCAATTTCGTATCGGGATTTCCATCGTGCGTTAAACTCTCGCGTTTTGCATGGACGCGTTTGCTATCGATGAGCTCCGCCACCTCTATAGATAACCCTGATCAGGTACCGCCTGCGATTTTTCTGATGGGCCCGACCGCCAGCGGTAAAACGGGCCTGGCGGTGGAGCTTGCCCAGCGCTTTCCGGTCGAGCTGATCAGTGTCGATTCGGCGCTGGTGTATCGGGACATGAATATCGGCACCGCCAAGCCAGACGCCGCAACACTTGCGCGCGCGCCGCATCATCTCATCGACATTATTTCCCCGACCGAGGCATATTCCGCCGCCCAATTTTGCAATGACGCGCTGCGCTTGATGGCGGATATCACCGCGCGCGGCAAAATCCCTCTGCTGGTAGGCGGAACGATGCTGTATTTCAAGGCGCTGGAAGGAGGGCTGAGCGACTTGCCGCAGGCTGATCCTGAACTGCGTAAACAGTTGGAAGAGCAAGCGAAAATACACGGATGGCCCGCACTCCATTCCGAACTGTCCAAAATTGACCCTGAAACAGCGGCTCGCATCGAGCCTGCTGACGCGCAGCGCATACAACGCGCCCTTGAAGTGTACAAATTGACCGGTATGTCAATGTCGCAGCATTTTTCCAATACTATCGGGCAACCATCGCTGCCGTATCGTTTGATGAAGCTGGCGCTGTTGCCTTCGGATCGCGCAGTCCTGCATGCGCGTATCGCGGAGCGGTTCGAAGCCATGCTGAAGCAAGGGCTGGTGGATGAAGTCAGGCGCTTGCGCGAAACATATCCCTTGAGTCTGTCCATGCCTTCCATGCGCTGTGTCGGTTATCGGCAAGCGTGGGAGTTTATCGAAGGTAATTTAGACAGTACAAGACTCAGAGAGAAGGGTATTGCCGCTACCAGGCAGCTAGCAAAACGCCAGATGACTTGGTTAAGAAGCATGCAAGGAATTGATGTTTTAGACTGTCTATTTGAAGACTTGCCAAGCCGCATAACCGATTCACTCGATCAGTTTTTGGCTCATAAGTAGTAGCCTATTAATTTTAATCAAATATCTATTGATTTTTAAAATCGTTCGATTATGATTTGAACTGTCTATATTTATTGGACAGTCTAAATAATGCTGACCAGTCTGGAATTGCTAGAAGCTGCCGGGATCTCCCGGGCAACGCTAAATAACTACATCTCCCTGGGCCTGTTACCCAGGCCGGTAGTAAAGAATCCTGGCGCGGAGGCCATGACTCGGGCGCGGCAAATCGGCTATTTCCCCGATGATGCGGTTTTACGCATCGCTCAAATCCAGAAGCTCAAAAAGCAGGGCCTGCAAATGACAGAGATAGCACGTCGCCTGCAGGCCGAAAACCCGCAGCCCGCGATGGCTGCGCCCGTGGGCCTTGCGGCACAGCCCTCAAGCGAAAGGCGTGTATCTGCGCCGGAGTCGATGCACAGCGTGCCGGGCATTACCGGGAACCAGCGATTCACCATCGATCAGATACCTTTCCCGGCCTACATGGTGAACTACAACTTTGAAATCACCTGGTACAACGACGATGCGCGCAATGAATTGCTGGGCGGCTTTGAGCGGCTTCCCAGCGATATCAAGGAGCGCAACGCACTGGTTTATTTGCTGAAGGGCATGTACGGGAGTGCAACGGCCAATCGCGAGGCTTTGGTGCAGATACACCTGATGCTGGGACGTGGGCGGCTGACGCGCAATGATTTGATGGGGTTTTTGACGCAGCAGGCACAAACGCTCGCATCTTCTTCCCATTCGCAAGCGGACGTTTATCCGACCGGCTCACTGGTCAAGCTGCCCCTGTCGCTGCAAGCCCCCTCCGGCGAGCGCGTCGAATATTCCGTCCATGCATCGTATTACCGCGAAGGGATACTCTTCGTGTATGCCCCCGCGCTGGGAGACGACAACCTGCTTGGCCTGCTCGAGCGCCGTGATGAAGTCATCCGCAATCTGCTGAAAAGGCGCCTGCCGGTACTGACCGATGTCGCAGTGCTGGTGGCGGACCTGCAGAATTCCGTGCGTATCTGTACCGAGTTGCCGGCGGACGAGTATTTCGAGCTGATCAATGAAATCTGGGCGACCATGGAGCCGATTTTTCGCAAGTATTACGGTACTCACGGCAAGCACGTCGGTGACGGCATGGTGTATTACTTCCTCCCGCAGCCCGACTGCAATTACATTCTCAATGCGTTGACCTGCGCTCAGGAAATCAAGGAGGCCATGCGTCGCATCAGCAAGGAATGGCAACTGCGCAAGAACTGGACGCACGAGCTTTATCTGAATACCGGTATCAACGAGGGGCTGGAATGGCTGGGCGTGTTCCATGTCGATACCAAGGTCGAGTTCACGGTGCTGGGCGATACCATCAACCATACCGCGCGCCTCAGCGATTTTGCGCGCAGCGGCGCGATATGGGCGACCAAGAATCTGCTGGGCAAGTTATCCGCGGAACAACGAAAACGCGTCAGGTTCGGCATCCGCCGCAAGAACGAGGACGGTTTCGAGGTGATGGTCGATTCCAGCTATTCGCGCATCATGGAACTGATCGATCTCAGCATGCCGCATAACGAAAAACTGCATGATGTTGCCGCGATGGCGATTACCGAAATCATCGATCTTACTTCGTAAGATCTCGTAATCGTTCGTATTATTGCCAGTCTTTTGGCTTGCCAGCGTGCCATTCCGCTATCGGCGTCGCAAAAAAATCTGTTATTGTCACTTCTTGCGTTCCGCATACCGGTAAAGGTGGTGATGAACTTTCGGCTTCATTGGCGGCTTATCTGCATCCTGTTTATTTCCATTGGTTGCATGTATCCATCGCTGGCTGGTGCGCGCGAGAAACTGCGTGTCATAGCCTGGGACGGTTACGCGGACGAGGAGATAGTAGAGGCGTTCGAAAAGCGCTACCAGGTGGATGTGGATGTCATCCTGGTCAATTCCGACGATGATCTGTGGGAAAAAATCAACAGGAACAACGCTGCAGATTATGATGTGTTTGCCGTCAATACGGCAGAGCTGCAGCGTTATATCGATCGCGGCCTGAGCGTGTCCTTCAATCTGGAAAATCTTCCGAATCGCATACATCAGCTGGAACGTTTCAAGAATCTTTCCGCCATACCGGGCGTGATGCACCAGGGAAAAGTTTACGCGATTCCGTATACCTATTCCGACATGGGGCTGATCTTCGATCGAAAGAAGGTCAAGGAAATACCGCGCTCGATATCTGCACTCTGGGATCCGGCATACCGCGGCCGCGTCCTGGCGTATAACGGCAGCAGTCACAATTTTACGATTGCCGCGATGCGGACCGGCGCACCCGATCCATTCAGTCTGGACAAGAACGGGTTCGCGCTCGCCACCAGAAAACTGATTGCCTTACGCCGGAATGTCCTGACATTTTATTCCTCCCCGCAAGAGGTCGTGAAGCTGTTTACCGAAAACGACATTGTGCTGGTCTATGCCAATTACGGATCGCAGCAATTAAAAGCCTTGCGCGATGCAGGCGCCGATGTCGGCTACGCGATCCCGCAGGAGGGCGCATTGACATGGCTGGATTGCTGGGCCGTGACGCGCGGCAGCCGCAATCGCAAGCTTGCGGAGGCATGGGTCAATTACACGCTGGAAAAAAGCGTCAGCCAACGCCTTTCCAGGGTTCACGGGCTCGCCAACACGATTACGCGATTCCCCGACCATGCTGAGGGCAAGATTATCTGGCTGGAGCCGGTGGAGGATTCCTCCAAGCGCAAACAGTTATGGGATCGCATTCTGTCCGGCGATAGTTTCCTGGAGTAAATCGGATGCGACTGAGCGTAGGCATCAAGATCGGGTTCTGGCTGGCGCTGCTGGGAACATTCGCGACTGGCCTGATGGGTTTTTATGCGTATACGCAAAGTCGCGAGATGCTGATTGCATCGTCCCAGGACAAATTGCTCACCGCCACCAGGGTGTTGGCCTTGCGTTTCAGTCACTCGGTGAATGCCGTGGCCAGCGACGTGCGCTTTCTTTCATCCTTGTCCGCGCTCAAGCAACTGACTGCCAATCGTTCCGATCCGAAACTCTCGGCCATCTATCGGAAGCAGTTGGAAGATGTCATGACCAGCGTGCTGGAGGCGCATCCCGAGTATTTCCAGATTCGGCTGATCGGTGCCGCCGATTACGGCCGGGAGCTTGTACGAGTCGACAAGGTTGAGAATGGCGTCATCGTCGTCCCCGAAAGCGATTTGCAGGAAAAAGGGCATTTCCCTTATTTTTTCAAGACGATAAAACTTTCGCCTGGCGAGTTTTATATTTCCAGAATCAACCTCAACAAGGAGCAGGGCTCGCATGCAGGACAGGGCCAGCCGACGTTGAGGATCGCCGCGCCCGTGCAAACTGCGGACGGTTCGATTTTCGGCGTCGTTGTCGTCAATGTCGACCTGAACAGTCTGTTCAGTTTCATTCGCAAGGATATTCCTGCCGATATCAATGTGGTGCTGACCAATCAGGAGGGCGATTATATGGTCCACCCGGTTGCCGCCAAGAACTTCGGCTTCGACAAGGGGGTGCGTTACCGTATCCAGGAGGATATTGCAGAACTATCGCCCATGCTGGAGCGCGACAACCAGGATTCCATGGTGTTGAATACGGCTAACGTCGTATCGCCCGCCAGCGCATCCGTGGCCGCTTTCGTGAAGGTGCCGTTTGTTTCGCATGCGGAGCATCGTTTCGTCGTCATCGGCTTGCTGACGCCCTTGCAGAGGGTGCTGGAAGAAAGCCGGGCGCTGGGCATGAACATTATCCGCATCACGCTGCTCTTCATCCTGCTGGCGCTTGGCATTTCGTTCGTGTTGGCACGCTATCTTTCGCGACCGCTGAACTCCATGGCCAAGGCCGTGCAGAGATTTGCCGCGGGCGAACCCATGACCGGGCTTCCTGTTGATCGCAATGACGAAATCGGCTATCTCGCCAACAGCTTTGAAAGCATGGCCTCCAGGCTGAGTGCGCGCGTGGACGAATTGAAGAGCAAGCAGCAATTTCTCGGTAATCTCGCATATCACGACCATCTGACGGGCCTCCCTAACCGATTGTTGTTCCTGGACCGCCTGAAGCAGACGTTTATCAAGGCCCAGCGTAATCGCACCCGCTTCGCCGTCATGTTCATCGATCTGGATAAATTCAAGGAGATCAACGATACGCACGGCCATGCCGTAGGGGATGAGGTGCTCAAGATCGCGGCATTGCGCATGCAGGACTGCATTCGCCATGCCGACACGCTGGCGCGCCTGGCCGGGGATGAATTCACGATCCTGCTCGAAGATCTCAATTCACCTGCCGACCCTGCGCGAATTGCGCAAAAGATCATCGCTTATTTCGAACAGCCGTTTGTCGTCGAAGGGCGAGAACTGTTCATGACATGCAGCCTGGGAATCAGCCTCTATCCCCAGGACGGAGAGGATGTGGATACCTTGTTGAGCAGTGCTGACGCTGCAATGTATGAGGCCAAGGAGCAGGGACGGAACGACTTCCGGTTTTATTCGGACAATATCGCCGAAAGCCGTCAGGGAAGGTCTTAGAAATAGCCCTGCCTTAAAGCGCTTGCATGCGCTTTGCCGCCTCCAGGCACTCATTCAGGGACGCGACCAGCGCAATACGCACGAATCCTGAACCGGGGTTGATGCCATGCGCTTCGCGTGCAAGAAAACTTCCCGGCAGCACGGTGACATTGCATTCGCGATGGAGGCGCACGGCAAAATCGGTATCCGATTCCTTCGTGCGCGCCCAGAAATAGAACGCGGCATCCGGCATTTCAACTTCCAGCACATTCTTCAGCAGCGGAAGCACTGCATCGAATTTCTCGCGATAGAGGCGGCGGTTTTCCTGCACGTGGACTTCGTCCTTCCATGCGGCCGCGCTGGCGGCCTGCACAGCGGGGTTCATCGCGCAGCCGTGATAGGTGCGATAGAGCAGGAATTTTTCGAGAATGGCGGCATCGCCGGCAACGAAGCCCGAGCGCATGCCCGGCACATTGGAACGCTTGGACAAACTGCTGAACATTACCAGGTTGGTGTAGTCGCGGCCCAGTTCGTGCGCCGCCTGCAAAGCGCCCAGCGGCGGGTTGGCTTCGTCGAAATAGATTTCCGAGTAGCATTCGTCGGAAGCAATGACAAAACCGTACTTGTCGGCCAGTGCAAAGACTTCGCGCCAGTCGTCGAGACTCATCACCTTGCCTGTCGGGTTGCCGGGCGAGCATACATAGAGCAATTGCGTGCGTTGCCATACTGCCTCGGGAACGGAGTCATAATCCATGCGGAAACCGTTTTCCGGCAGGGTATTAAGGTAGTACGGCTCGGCTCCAGCCAGCAGGGCCGCGCCTTCGTAAATCTGATAAAACGGATTCGGGCTGACGACGACCGGGTTGGTGCGGGCATCGACCACCGCCTGCGCGAAGGCGAACAGCGCTTCGCGGCTGCCGTTGACCGGGACGATTTCCTTGTCGATATTCAGGGCGGGGATGCCGTAGCGGCGCGTTAGCCAATCCGAAATCGCTCCGCGCAATTCGGCACTGCCCAAAGTCGTGGGATAATTCGCCAGCCCGGCGAGGTTATCCGTCAGCGCGGTCTTGATCAGGGCCGGCGTCGCATGTTTTGGCTCTCCGATGGAAAGATTGATCGCGCCGAGGTTCGGGTTCGGCCGGACGCCCGCAAACAGGTCGCGCAATTTCTGAAATGGGTAAGGATGGAGTTTTTCGAGATTGGAATTCATGGTGGGCATTATAAAAGATTCCGCAACAAAACATCCGGCGTTAGCAACCTTCGGCCTGCTATTCGGCGCGACCATCTGGGGCGTCATCTGGTATCCGTACCGTTTACTGGAAGAGGCCGGCGTTTCCGGCGCTTACGCCAGCCTGCTGACCTATGCCGCTGCCTTGCTACTGGGCGGGCTGTTGTTCGCTTCCCGCTTGCGCGACCTGTTCCGTTCGCCGGGGACGTTGCTGCTGTTGTCGCTGGCTGCCGGCTGGACCAATTTGAGCTATGTGCTGGCGGTGATCGACGGCGAAGTGATGCGGGTAATGTTGTTGTTCTATCTCTCGCCGTTGTGGACACTGCTTTTGGCGCGCGTGCTGCTGCATGAACACGCCGGCAGGCGTGGCCTGCTGGTGATCGGTTTTTCGTTGAGCGGTGCGTTTACCATGCTGTGGGATCCGGCGCAGGGCTTTCCCTTGCCGCGCGACATTCCCGAATGGCTGGCGCTTTCATCCGGTATCGGTTTTTCGCTGACCAATGTACTCACGCGGCGCGCAACCCATTTGTCCTTGCCGGAGAAATCCATCGCGGTCTGGGGCGGCGTTACCTTGCTGGCTCTGCTATTCCTGCCTTTCACGAATACGCCGCTGCCCGGCGCCATGGAGATTCCATTTGCCTCCTGGATGCTCATGCTGGGGCTGGCAGTGGCGCTTGCCGTGACCACCTTGCTGGTGCAGTACGGCGTCACGCATACGCTGGCGACGCGTGCGGCGGTGATTTTCCTGTTTGAACTGGTGGTAGCTTCGGTTTTCGCTTACCTGGTCGCAAACGAGTCGCTCAGCGTCCGGGAAATGATAGGCGGCGCGATGATCGTCGCTGCGACGTTTTTCGCGCCGTCAGGCGGTGAGTCTGCGCGTCCCCGCAATGACTGAGGAAACGCTAGTTCTTACTCGAAGCCGGACCGCGCGCCTTCTGCCGTCAGGCGTATCTTGAGCGAGAGATCGTTGCGGGAATCCGCGTTGCGCAGCGCATCGTCATCGGTGATTTTGCCTGCGCTGTACAGCCTGAACAGCGACTGGTCGAAGGTGCACATGCCGATGTCGTTGTTGTCGCCCATGACCTCCTTGATTTCTTCCGTCTTGCCTTTCTGAATCAGGTCGGCAATGTAGGGGATATTGATCAGCACTTCCATGGCCGCCACGCGTTTCGTTTGTGTGCCGGGCACCAGCCGCTGGGAGATGATGCCGATCAGATTGAGGGCCAGGCCCAGCATGATGGACTGTTTGCCGTCCGGCGGGAAAAACGACAGGATGCGTTCGATGGCCTGGTTGGCGTTATTGGCATGCAGCGTTGCCAGGCACAGGTGACCGGTTTCAGCGTAGGTCACGGCATGTTTCATGGTTTCCATGTCGCGAATTTCGCCGATCAGGATCACGTCGGGCGCCTGGCGCATGGCGTTTTTCAGGCCGTTGTCGAAGGACTTGGTGTCAATGCCGATTTCGCGCTGGTCAACAATCGATTTCTTGTGGTTGTGGATGAATTCGATCGGGTCTTCCAGCGTCAGGATATGGCCGGCCTCGGTTTCGTTGCGGTGATCGATCATCGCCGCCAGTGTCGTGGATTTGCCGGACCCCGTGGCCCCTACGACCAGGATCAGGCCCCGTCGGCGCGTGATCAGGTCTTTCAGTACGGGCGGCAAGCCCAGCGATTCCAGAGTCGGGATATTGGTGATGATGTGGCGGATCACCATGGAGATCTCGCCGCGCTGTTTGAACACATTGACGCGGAAGCGGCCCACGCCTTTCACCCCCATG
>Ga0208125_100731_pt1 | contig 15614 bp, 11 predicted proteins | sample LakWasM128_HOW14_2_FD_183938 | JGI IMG/M metagenome (GOLD analysis project Ga0208125, IMG submission 183938) | Freshwater sediment methanotrophic microbial communities from Lake Washington under simulated oxygen tension - Sediment Metagenome... | ecosystem: Environmental > Aquatic > Freshwater >... | reverse complement strand
ACCCGCACAAGAACCAGCCCGCCATCGCCTTTGCCACAATGGCGCCATGACCGCACCGCCCATCGCTCCAGCCCGCCTCCAGCGCTACTGGCTGATGAAATCCGAGCCCGAAGAATGCTCCATCGATGATGCCCTGGCCGCGCCCCATGCCACTGTGCCGTGGACCGGCGTGCGCAACTACCAGGCCCGCAACTTCATGCGCGACGAGATGCAGGTGGGTGACGGCGTGCTGTTCTACCACTCCAGTTGCCCCGAGCCCGGCATCGCCGGCATTGCGCGCGTGGCCAGCGGCACGCGGCCTGACCCCACGCAGTTCGACCCGGTATCGCCGTATTACGACCCCAAATCCTTGGCGGACAAGCCCCGCTGGCTGCTGCTGGATGTGCAGGCACTGCGCAAGACGCGCCTCGTCAGCCTGGCGGATCTGCGCAGCACGCCGGCGCTGGCGGGCATGCGCGTGCTGCAAAAAGGCAGCCGCCTGTCCATCACGCCGGTGGAGTCCGAAGAGTGGTGCGAGATTACCGAACGACTGCTGGCCTGACTCAGCCCGGCGAGACCTGCGCACCCGTGCTCGCAGATCAAATGGGTGGCTGCGCAGGCAGCGCGCTGGAGCCCGCCAGCTCCGGCAGCGTGTACACCAGCACTTTCAGCGCCCTGCCCTCGTCCACATCGGCAAACACCGCCGGATTGGCCACGCGTTCCACCAACGCCAGCTCTGGCGCCAGCGCACGCATCTGATCGTGCAAGAAATCCACGCCCAGCTCGGGCGCATTCAGGCACAGCAGCGCGTGGCCGCCCGGTGCCAACAGGTCGGGCAGGCGGCGCATCAGGCGGGCGTAGTCCTTGGTGGCCACGAAGCTGCCTTTTTGGTAGCTGGGCGGGTCCACGATCACCAGGCCATAGGGCCCGCTGCGAGTGATCTTGCCCCAGCTGCTGAAAATGTCGTGCGGCAAAAAGGCGGCACCCGTGCTGATGCCGTTGAGCTGGTGGTTCTGCTGCCCGATGGCGATGGCGCCGTGGCTCATGTCCACGTTGACCACATTCTTGGCCCCCGCCTGCAATGCCACCACCGAAAACGCGCAGGTATAGGCAAACAGGTTGAGCACCTTGAGGCCATAGCGGTCGGCGCTGCGCGCGGCGGCGTAGTCGCGTACCCAGCGGCGGCCCTCGGCCATGTCGAGAAACAGGCCGTGGTTCTGGCCGCGCAGCACATGCACCTTGAATTGGCTGCCCTGTTCGGTCACGACATGCGGCTCTGGCACGCTGCCGGCCATGAGCCGCGTTTCGGTGCGACCCTGGGTGCGCAGCGCCTCATTGCGGCACTGGAACACCCAGTTCAGCGGCTGGCCGGGCGCCAGCGCATCCCAGCGCCGTGCCAGCGCGGCGCCGATGGCGAACAGCTGCGCCTCGGTCTCATCGCCCGCCGGCAAAAAACTGGTGAGCACGAACACGGGCGGATAGGCATCCAGCGTCCACTGCTCGCAGCCGGGGTGCATGCCGCCCCGGCCATGGAAGATGCGCTGGGCGTCGGTAGGGAGCTGCATCTGGGCGATGGCATCGAGCAAGGCTTGCATGGTGGTGGTGTGTTTACGGCAGCATAGGCAGATCCACCCGTGCTGCCTTTGTTTTGCTGAGCCTGTTGTTGCTTGAGGCGCTGGGCGGTTTCCAGATACGCGCCCCGAAAGCCTTGTAGTTGCTCAGCGGGCTGGATGGCAATGACGTGATCGACTGACGAAGAACTGTTCGCTCTATAGATGAGCCATGATTGTCACCGCTCGGACTGCGAGTTCCATCACCGTTATCACCGAGACTGTCCGAGCTCTCCAATGGGAAATAAAAAAGCCGCGCAGCCCTGATAGGACTGGCGCGGCTGTGTTGCTGCTCTCGCAGGCTTGTGGAATGGTGCCAGCGCCGAGGCCTGGAGTCAGGAACGGGGCATGCTTTCGGCTGGGGATGGCGCTACCGGTTCCGCGTCAGCCTCCAGACCCCACTGGTCCCAGTCGTCGCCAAACAGCTCCGCCGGGTGCTGCGTGCGGTCCGAGCCGTTGCCGCAGCGCATGTCCTTGGCGGGGCAATACAGGTCGCAGCCCCAGCACACCCGCTCGGGGTGGGCGGGGGCCTGGGGGAACTTCTTGACTGCCATGGCGCTTCTCCAGACTCTGTTGCCGGGCTCCTGCCGTAATGTGCGTTACTTGCGCGCTGGCGGCACGTCGGTGCAACTGCCGTGCGCAATCTCCGCCGCCATGCCGATGCTCTCGCCCAGCGTGGGGTGCGGGTGGATGGTCTTGCCGATGTCCACGGCGTCGGCGCCCATCTCGATGGCCAGGGCGATCTCGCCGATCATGTCGCCCGCATGCGTGCCCACGATGCCGCCACCGAGAATCTTGCCGTGGCCATGGGCCTCCGGCGAGTCGTCGAACAGCAGCTTGGTCACGCCTTCATCGCGGCCGTTGGCAATGGCGCGGCCAGAGGCCGTCCAGGGGAACAGGCCCTTCTTGACCTTGATGCCTTGGGCCTTGGCCTGGTCTTCGGTGAGGCCCACCCATGCGACCTCGGGGTCGGTGTAGGCCACGCTGGGGATCACGCGGGCGTTGAAGGCGGCGGCTGCCAGTTCCTTGTTGCCCTGTAGTTCACCGGCGATCACCTCGGCCGCCACATGCGCCTCGTGCACCGCCTTGTGCGCCAGCATGGGCTGGCCGACGATGTCGCCGATGGCGAAGATGTGCGGCACGTTGGTGCGCATCTGGATGTCGACGTTGATGAAGCCACGGTCGGTAACGGCAACCCCCGCCTTTTCGGCGGCGATCTTCTTGCCGTTGGGTGTGCGGCCCACGGCCTGCAGCACCAGGTCATAGACCTGCGGTGCGGGCGCGGTGCCGCCCTCTTCTGCTGGCGCAAACGTCACCTCGATGCCTTCGGGCGTGGCCTTGGCCCCCACCGTCTTGGTCTTGAGCATGATGTTGTCGAAGCGCTTGGCGTTCATCTTCTGCCAGATCTTGACCAGGTCGCGGTCCGCACCCTGCATCAGGCCGTCCATCATCTCGACCACATCCAGGCGCGCCCCCAGCGTGCTGTACACCGTGCCCATTTCCAGGCCGATGATGCCGCCGCCCAGGATCAGCATGCGCTTGGGCACTTCCTTGAGCGCCAGGGCGCCGGTGGAATCGACCACGCGCGGATCGTCAGGCATGAAAGGCAGGCGCACGGCCTGGCTGCCGGCGGCGATGATGGCTTTCTGGAAGGCGATGACCTTCTTGCTGCCGGTCTTCTCCTGGCCGGTGCCGGTGGTTTCCTCGACCTCGATGTGGTTGGCGCCGACGAAGGTCCCGTAGCCGCGCACGGTAGTCACCTTGCGCATCTTGGCCATGGCGGCCAGGCCGCCGGTGAGCTTGGATATGACTTTTTCCTTGTGGCCGCGCAGCGTGTCCACATTGACCGTTGGGGCGCCAAAGTCGATGCCTGCCGCCGACAGGTGCGAAACCTCGTCCATCACGGCGGCCACATGCAGCAGCGCCTTGGAGGGGATGCAGCCCACGTTCAGGCACACGCCGCCCAATTGGGCGTAGCGTTCCACCAAGACGACCTTGAGCCCCAGGTCGGCCGCGCGGAAGGCGGCGCTGTAGCCGCCAGGGCCGCCGCCAAGCACGAGCACATCGCACTCCACGTCGGCCGTGCCTGCGAAGCTGGACGCTACTGGATTGATAGCTTCTGGCGCTTGCGGGATGGTCACTGGAGACGTTTTTTGTCCAGCTGCAGCAGCCACGGGGGCCGCAGGGGCCGGTGCGGCTGCCGGGGCAGCAGCGCCTGCGCCCGCCACCTCCAGTGTCAGCACCACCGAGCCTTCGGCGATCTTGTCGCCCAGCTTGACCTTCAGCTCCTTGACCACGCCGGCGTGGCTGGAGGGGATTTCCATGGAGGCCTTGTCGGACTCCACGGTGATCAGGCTCTGCTCGGCCTTGATGGTGTCGCCGGGTTGGACCAGCACTTCGATGATGGCCACTTCGGCGAAGTCGCCGATGTCGGGCACCTGGATGTCGATGATTGCCATGGGTGTTGCCCTCGCGTTACATCACGATGCGGCGGAAGTCCGCCAGCAGCGAGGCAAAGTACACGTTGAAACGCGCGGCGCTGGCGCCGTCGATCACGCGGTGGTCCCAGCTCAGGGAGAGCGGCAGCATCAAGCGCGGGGCGAACTGCTGGCCGTCCCATTGGGGCTCCAGGCTGCTCTTGCACACACCCATGATGGCGACTTCAGGCGCGTTGATGATGGGTGTGAAGTAGCGCCCGCCAATGCCGCCCAGCGAGCTGATGGAAAAGCACCCGCCGGTCATGTCGGCCGGGCCGAGCTTGCCGTCGCGCGCCTTCTTGGCCAGCTCGCCCATCTCCTGGCTGATCTGGACGATGCCCTTTTGGTCGGCGTCACGGATGACGGGCACGACCAGGCCGTTGGGCGTGTCGGCCGCAAAGCCGATGTGGAAGTAGTTCTTCATCACCAGCTGGTCGCCGTCGAGCGAGCTATTGAACTCGGGGAACTTCTTGAGCGCGGCCACGGCGGCCTTGATCATGAAGGCGAGCATGGTGACCTTGACGCCGCTCTTCTCGTTTTCCTTGTTGAACTGCACGCGGAAGGCTTCGAGTTCGGTGATGTCCGCGTCGTCGTGGTTGGTGACGTGCGGGATGACGACCCAGTTGCGGTGCAGGTTGGCGCCGCTGATTTTCTTGATGCGCGAGAGGTCCTTGCGCTCGACGGGGCCGAACTTGGTGAAGTCGACCTTGGGCCAGGGCAGCAAATCGAGGCCGATGCCCGAACCGCCGGTGGCTGCAGGCGCCTTGGCGGCCTGGGCTTTGGTCTGCACGCTGCCCGCCATGACGTGCTTGGTGAAGGCAGCCACGTCGTCCTGGGTGATGCGGCCCTTGGGGCCGGTGCCCTTGACTTCGTCGATGGGCACGCCCAGTTCGCGGGCGAACTTGCGCACGGAAGGCGAGGCGTGGGGCAGGCCGGCCGTGGGGGTGCCGGGCTGGTGGGCGGGGACGGCCACCGCGGCGGCGGCAGTTGCGGGTGCTGTTGCAGCGACTGCAGGAGCGGCAACAGCCACGGGGGCTGGTGCGGGTGCAGCGGCCGCAACGGGTGCGGCGGCCGGTGCTGCAGCGGTTGCAGTGCCTTCGAGCACGGCGACCAGGTCACCGATGTTGACGGTGTCGCCGATCTTGACCTTGAGTTCCTTGAGCACGCCGGCGGCGGGCGACGGGATCTCCATGGAGGCCTTGTCGGATTCGACGGTGAACAGCGACTGTTCAGCCTGGACCGAGTCGCCCACCTTGACCAGCAGCTCGATGACGGCCACGTCCTTGAAGTCGCCGATGTTGGGTACGTGTACTTCGATCGGGCCTGCAGCAGCCGCAGCAGCCGGTGCGGGCGCTGGGGCCCCCATCGGAGCTGGAGCGGCAGCCACCACTGGAGCCGGGGCAGCCGCCGGGGCTGCTGCAGCGCCCGCGTCAGCGGACTCCACTACCGCAATCACCGAGCCCTGCTTGACCTTGTCGCCCAGCGCAATCTTGAGTTCCTTGACCACGCCTGCGTGGCTGGACGGGATCTCCATCGATGCCTTGTCGGATTCGACGGTAATGAGCGACTGCTCGGCCTTCACGGTGTCGCCCACCTTGACCAGCAACTCGATCACGCCCACTTCGTCAAAGTCTCCGATGTCCGGGACTTGAATGTTGACCAATGCCATTGTTCTGTCTCCGTTCGTTTTATGCGTAAAGCGGGTTGGTCTTGTCGGCCTGGATGCCGTACTTGGCAATCGCCTCGGCCACCTTGGTGGCGGGCACGCTGCCCTGCTCGCTGAGCGCCTTGAGCGCGGCTACCACGATGTAGTGGCGGTTGATCTCGAAGTGCTCGCGCAGCTTGCTGCGGAAATCGCTGCGGCCAAAGCCGTCGGTGCCCAGCACCTTGTAGGGGCGACCGGCCGGGATGAAGGGGCGGATCTGTTCGGCGTAACTCTTCATGTAGTCGGTGGAGGCCACCACCGGGCCGGCGTGGCCGCCCAGCTGGCGCGCAACGAACGACGCGCGCGGCGCTTCCAGCGGGTGCAGCAGGTTCCAGCGCTCGCAGTCCTGGCCTTCGCGGGCCAGTTCGTTGAAGCTGGGGCAGCTCCAGACGTCGGCCTGCACGCCCCAGTCGGCGGCCAGCAGGGTCTGTGCGGCAATGGATTCGCGCAGGATGGTGCCCGAGCCCAGCAGCTGCACGCGCTTGTCGCCTTCGGCGCCGGGCTTGCACAGGTACATGCCCTGGATGATCTGCTCTTCGGTGCCGGGCGTGATGCCGGGCATGGCGTAGTTCTCGTTGAGCAGGGTGATGTAGTAGTAGACGTTTTCCTGCTTTTCGACCATGCGCTTCAGGCCATGGTGCAGGATCACCGCCACCTCGTGGGCGAAGGTCGGGTCGTAGCTCACGCAGTTGGGAATGGTGCCCGCCAGGATGTGGCTGTGGCCATCTTCGTGCTGCAGGCCTTCGCCGTTGAGCGTGGTGCGCCCCGAGGTGCCGCCCAGCAGGAAACCGCGCGCCTGCATGTCGCCCGCGGCCCAGGCCAGGTCGCCAATGCGCTGGAAGCCGAACATCGAGTAGTACACGTAGAACGGCACCATGATGCGGTTGTTGGTGCTGTAGCTGGTGGCTGCCGCGATCCAGCTGGCCATGCCGCCGGCCTCGTTGATGCCCTCTTGCAGGATCTGGCCGGCCTTGTCTTCGCGGTAGTACATGACCTGGTCTCGATCGACCGGGGTGTATTGCTGGCCCTTGGGGTTGTAGATGCCGATCTGGCGGAACAGGCCTTCCATGCCGAAGGTGCGCGCCTCGTCCACCAGGATGGGCACCACGCGCGGCCCCAGGGCCTGGTCACGCAACAGCTGCGTGATGAAGCGCACGTAGGCCTGCGTGGTGCTGATCTCGCGGCCCTCGGCCGTGGGCTCCAGGATGGCCTTGAAGGTGTCGAGCGCGGGCACGGTGAAGTGCTCGTCGGCCTTGGCGCGGCGGTGCGGCAGGTAGCCGCCCAGGGCCTTGCGGCGCTCGTGCAGGTAGCGCATTTCGGGCGTGTCGTCGGCCGGCTTGTAGTACGGCAGGCCGGGCAGCTCGCTGTCGGGGATCGGGATGTTGAAGCGGTCGCGGATGTACTTAATGTCTTCGTCCGACAGCTTCTTGGTCTGGTGCACGGTGTTCTTGCCTTCACCGGCCTTGCCCATGCCATAGCCCTTGACGGTTTTCACCAGCAGCACGGTGGGCTGGCCCTTGTGCTCGTTGGCGGCGTGAAAGGCAGCGTACACCTTGGCGGGCTCGTGGCCGCCGCGGCGCAGCTCGAACACCTCATCGTCGGTCATGTGCTCGACGAGCTGGAGCGTCTCGGGGTAGCGGCCGAAGAAATTCTTGCGCACAAAGGCGCCGTCGTTGGCCTTCATGGCCTGGTAGTCGCCGTCCAGCGTCTCCATCATCAGCTGGCGCAGCTTGCCCGTCTTGTCGCGGGCCAGCAGCGCATCCCAGCCGGCGCCCCACAGCAGCTTGATGACGTTCCAGCCGCTGCCACGGAACTCGCCTTCGAGCTCCTGCACGATCTTGCCGTTGCCGCGCACTGGACCATCGAGGCGCTGCAGGTTGCAGTTCACCACGAAGATCAGGTTGTCCAGGTTTTCACGCGATGCCAGGCCAATGGCGCCCAGCGACTCGGGCTCGTCCATCTCGCCGTCGCCGCAGAACACCCAGACCTTGCGGTTTTCGGTGTTGGCAATGCCCCGGGCGTGCAGGTATTTGAGAAAGCGCGCCTGGTAGATCGCCATCAGCGGACCCAGGCCCATGGACACCGTGGGGAACTGCCAGAACTCGGGCATCAGCTTGGGGTGCGGGTAGCTCGACAGGCCCTTGCCGTCCACTTCCTGGCGGAAGCTGTCGAGCTGCTGCTCGTTCAGGCGCCCTTCCAGGTAGGCGCGGGCGTAGATGCCGGGGGCGCTATGGCCCTGGATGTAGAGCAGATCGCCGCCATGGCCTTCGCTCTCGGCGTGCCAGAAGTGGTTGAAGCCCGCACCAAACATGCTGGCCACGGAAGCGAACGAGCCGATGTGGCCGCCGAGGTCGCCGCCATCGGCGGGGTGCAGGCGGTTGGCGCGCACCACCATGGCCATGGCGTTCCAGCGCATGTAGGCCCGCAGGCGCTTTTCGATGGCGATGTTGCCGGGACAGTGGGCCTCTTGGGTGGGCTCGATCGTGTTGACGTAGCCCGTGTTGCCCGAGAACGGCATGTCGATGCTGTTCTGGCGCGCATGCTCCAGCAGCTGCTCGATCAGAAAGTGGGCTCGCTCGGCCCCTTCCTTGTCGATCACGGCGGACAGCGCGTCCATCCACTCACGGGTTTCTTGCTGATCGGTGTCGATGGTGGGCGTGGCGCCGTTTCCGGCCAGGGGGGCGGGCTGAGCTGACATGCTTGTCTCCTGTGTTGAGGGTGCAATTTAGTACGTTGCGCTGAGTTTCGCATATTTTTTTAGAATTTCGAATAGTGCTTTTGAATTTCATATAACGATATTTTGTGGCGAATGCACACGCCCACGACACCGCCATGGCGCTGCCCACCCTCCCCTACACTTGCCCCATGGAAAAACCCCCAGCCACCGCCGCACCCGCAGCCCCCATCGCCCCTGCGGCGCGGGGTTGGCGCAAGTGGTGGCGCGGCCTTTCCCCCACGCGGCAGGACCGGTTTGCCGCACTGGCACCACTGGCTGCCGTGCTGATGTTCATGGCGGCCATCGTGGCTGCCTTCTGGTATCTGCGGACCGAGGAGGTCGAGCGCGAACACGAAGCCCTTAAACGCGATGTGGAATATGCCCAGCAACGCGTGCGCCTGCGGCTTCTGGAGCGCCAGGAGCAGCTCATGCGCATTGCGCGTGATCTGTCCAACCAGGACCTGGACCGCGCGGAGTTTGTGAGCCGTGCCGAATCCCTGATCAGTCAGCACCCCGAGTTGCAGGCCATCACCTGGATTGATGACAAGCGGCGCATCCGTGCCAGCCAAGCGGCCCCCACGCTGGGCAGCAGCGAGTTGCGCGTGGCCGGTGAAGTGCTCACCCCCGGCGACACCACGGACACCTACGAGCTGGCACGCGACCTGCAGCAACCCGTGTATGCGCAGCCCACCGCCACCCAGGGCGACGCCACGCCCCTGCTGCAATTGCAGGTACCCCTGAACCAGCAGGGCAAATTCAGCGGCGTGGTGCTGGGCGAATACTCCATCGACAGCCTGTTGCGCTATGGCACGCCCACCGAAGTGCTGGCGCGTTATGCCGTCACGCTGCTCGATGGCAACGGCCAGGTGCTGGCCGGCACGCCGCTGGGCCGGCGCAACCCCAATACCCAGTTGCTGCCGTGGACCCCGCGCGCCAACACGTACGAAGTACCCGTTTCCCCGGTGGGCAACGGCCTGGTGCTCAAGGCGCAGGCCTACCGCACATCACTGGGCGTGGTGGGCAGCGGCCTGTTCTGGCTGGTCGGCACGCTCAGCGCCATGACGGCCTGGATGCTGATTGCGACCTGGCGCCACACCCGCCGGCGCATGCAGGCCCAGAAGGCGCTGGTGGCTGAAACCAATTTCCGCCGGGCCATGGAGAACTCCGTCCTCACCGGCATGCGTGCGCTGGATCTGGAGGGGCGCATCACCTATGTGAATGCGGCGTTTTGCCAGATGACCGGGTGGAGCGAAACCGAGCTGGTGGGCCTGACGGCCCCCTTCCCTTACTGGCCCGAATCCGACTATGAAGCCCTGTATGCCAAGCTGCGCGATGAAATCAGCGGCAAGACCGTGACGGGCGGGTTTCAGGTGCGCGTGCGGCGCAAGAACGGCACGCAGTTTGACGCGCGCCTGTATGTGTCTCCGCTGATCGATGCCCATGGCCAGCAAACCGGCTGGATGACATCGATGACCGACATCACCGAACCCAACCGCATCCGCGAGCAGCTGTCGGCCTCCTATGAACGCTTCACCATCGTGCTGGAGTCGCTGGACGCTTCGGTGTCGGTGGCGCCGCTGGGTAGCCAGGAATTGCTGTTTGCCAACAAGCTCTACCGCCAGTGGTTTGGCTCGCAAACCGTGGGTCACCTGCAACTGGTGGCCCAGGCGGGCGTGGTGCCAGCGGCCACCAGCCACATGACGGGCGTGGACGACGAGGACGGACTGATGGGACTGCCCACCGACTCATTGACCAGCGCACGCAGCGAGAACGCCGAAATCTACCTGCCTGACATGGGCAAATGGCTGGAAGTGCGCTCACGCTACCTCAACTGGGTGGACGGGCGCCTGGCGCAGATGGTGATTGCCACCGACATCACTCCGCGCCGCCTGGCCCAGGAGCAGGCTGCCCGCCAGGCCGAACGGGCGCAGTCCGTCAGCCGCCTGATCACCATGGGCGAGATGGCGTCTAGCGTCGCACATGAACTCAACCAGCCGCTCACGGCCATCAGCAACTACTGCAGCGGGATGATTTCACGCATCCACAGCGGCCAGATCACCGAAGAAGCCCTGCTCGCGGCCCTGCAAAAAACCGCCCACCAGGCGCAACGCGCGGGCCAGATCATCCAGCGCATCCGAGCCTTCGTGAAAAAGAGCGAACCCAACCGCACACTGGCCGATGTGACGTCGATGGTGAACGAGGCAGTCGAGCTGGCCGACATCGAGCTGCGCCGCCACAACGTGCGCCTGACCCACTACGTTGCGGCGCGCCTGCCGCTCGTGATGGCAGACACCATCCTGATCGAACAGGTGCTGGTCAACCTCATGAAAAACGGGGCCGAGGCCATCGAGATGGCCAACCGCCCCACCTCTGGCCGCAGCGTGGAACTGCGCGTGGTGCCCAAGCATGTCGAAGACCAAGATGTGGTGGAGTTTTCGGTGCAGGACACCGGCAAGGGACTGGCGCCCGAGGTGCTGGAGCGCCTGTTTGAAGCCTTCTTCTCCACCAAGCAGGAAGGCATGGGCATGGGCCTGAACCTGTGCCGCAGCATCGTCGAGTCGCACCACGGCCGAATGCGGGCGGAGAACCTCTACAATGGATCCGAGGTCACAGGCTGCCGGTTCTCCTTCTGGCTTCCGCTTGCCAAGCCTGTGGATGCCACTACAAATTCTGTAGCAAACGCACAACCCCCAAGGACAATTGCATGAGTTTGATTCCGAAAAAAGGCACCGTTTACGTAGTGGACGACGACGAGGCGGTCCGCGACTCGCTTCAATGGCTGCTGGAGGGCAAGGACTACCGGGTGCGTTGCTTTGATTCTGCCGAAACCTTTCTCTCGCGCTACGACCCGCGCGAGGTGGCCTGCCTGATCGTGGACATCCGCATGGGCGGCATGACTGGGCTGGAGCTGCAGGACCGACTGATCGAGCGCAAATCGCCTTTGCCCATCGTCTTCATCACCGGCCACGGCGACGTGCCCATGGCTGTCAACACCATGAAGAAAGGCGCGCTCGATTTCATCCAGAAACCCTTCGACGAGGAAGAGCTTGTCGGGCTGGTGGAGCGCATGCTCGACCATGCCCGCGACGCCTTTGCCGGCTACCAGCAGGCCGCCAGCCGCGATGCACTGCTGTCCAAGCTGACGGGTCGCGAAGCCCAGGTGCTTGAGCGCATCGTTGCCGGCCGCCTGAACAAGCAGATCGCCGACGACCTGGGCATCAGCATCAAGACGGTGGAGGCCCACCGCGCCAACATCATGGAAAAGCTCAACGCCAACACCGTGGCCGATCTGCTCAAGATTGCACTGGGCCAGAACGCGCCCAAGGCTTGATTGCTCTCTGTTTCAGAGCTTGAAGCGCTTTCCTGCAAAGCGCTACATGCCATTTTTATCCGTATTTTCTGACATGACCGCACAACTCATCGACGGCAACGCCCTGTCCCGCCAATTGCGCACCGAAGTCGCCCAGCGCGCAGCCGCCCTCAAATCGCGGGGCACCACGCCAGGCCTGGCCGTGGTGCTGGTGGGCGACAACCCCGCCTCCCAGGTTTATGTGCGCAACAAGGTCAAGGCCTGCGAGGACAGTGGCCTGCATTCGGTGCTGGAAAAATACGCGGCCGACATGACCGAAGCCGCGCTGCTGGCACGCGTGGAGGCCCTGAACAACGACCCCGCGATCCACGGCATCCTGGTGCAGCTACCGCTGCCCGCGCACATCGATGCGCAAAAGGTCATCGAGGCCATCTCGCCCGCCAAGGACGTGGACGGCTTTCACATTGCCAGCGCCGGCGCGCTGATGACCGGCATGCCCGGCTTCTGGCCCTGCACGCCCTACGGTTGCATGAAGATGCTCGAATCGCTCAACGATGGCAAGGGCTACGACCTCAGGGGCAAGCACGCTGTGGTCATTGGCCGCAGCAACATCGTGGGCAAGCCCATGGCGCTGATGCTGCTGCAAAAAGATGCCACCGTGACCATCTGCCATTCGCGCACGACCGACCTCAAGGCCCAGACCCTGCAGGCCGACGTGATCGTGGCTGCCGTGGGCAAGCGCAACGTGCTCACGGCCGACATGGTCAAGCCCGGCGCCGTGGTGATCGACGTGGGAATGAACCGCAATGACGAGGGCAAGCTGTGCGGCGATGTGGATTTTGACGGCGTGAAGGAAGTGGCCGGCTGGATCACCCCCGTACCTGGCGGCGTGGGGCCCATGACCATTACCATGCTGCTGGTCAACACCCTGGAAGCCGCCGAACGCGCCGCCGGCGCCTGAAGTCAGCCCTGCTCCCGCAGCCTCGCAACTTGAACCCGCACCGCAAAGCGCCATCTACACACGCATGAGCAACGCCCTCCTCGACTTCTCCGACCTTCCCCAGTTTGACCGGATCACGCCAGACGACGTGGCCCCCGCCGTTGACGTGTTGCTGGAAAAAGCCAATGCCGCCCTCGAAACGGTCACGGCCGCCGACTTTCCTGCGCGCTGGGATGCCATTGCGAAGGTGCTGGACGTTGCCACGGAGCACCTGGGCACCGCCTGGGGGGCCATCAGCCACCTCAACAGTGTGGCCGACACCCCGGAACTGCGCGCCGCCTACAACGCAGCGCTGCCCCGGGTGACCGAATTCTGGACCCGCCTGGGCGCCGATGAGCGCCTGTACGCCAAGTACAAGGCCATTGATCCCAGCACCCTGAGCCCCGAGCAGCGCCAGGCGCACAAGAACGCCGTGCGCAATTTCGTCCTCAGCGGCGCCGAACTCACCGGTGCCGCCAAGGAGCGTTTTGCCCAGATCCAGGAACGGCAGGCCGAGCTGAGCCAGAAATTCAGTGAAAACGCGCTCGATGCCACCGACGCCTTTGCCTACTACGCCACGGCGGAAGAACTCGATGGCGTCCCCGCCGACGTGCAGCAGACCGCATTGGCAGCGGCCCAGGCGGAGGGCAAGAGCGGCTACAAGCTCACGCTCAAGATGCCCTGCTATCTGCCGGTGATGCAGTTCGCCACCCACAGCGCTTTGCGCGAAATGATGTACCGCGCCTATGTGACGCGCGCCTCCGACCAGGCCGAAGGCGAGGCCAGGCGTTTCGACAACTCGGCGCTCATCCGTGAAATTCTGGCACTGCGCCGCGAAGAAGCACAGCTGCTCGGGTATGACAATTTCGGCCAGGTGTCGGTGGTGCCCAAGATGGCCCAGTCGCCTGACGAGGTCATTTCATTCTTGCGGGATCTGGCGCGCCGCGCCCGGCCTTATGCCGAAAAGGACGTGGCCGACCTGCGCGGCTTCGCAGCCAGCCAGATAGGCCTGAACGATCCGCAGGCCTGGGACTGGCCCTTCCTTGCCGAGAAGCTCAAGGAAGCACGCTATTCCTTCAGCGAGCAGGAAGTCAAGCAATACTTCACGGCCCCCAAGGTGCTGGCCGGCCTTTTCAAGATCATCGAGACACTGTTCGAGGTCAGCATCCGCCGCGACAGTGCGCCCGTGTGGAATGCCGCCGTCGAGTTCTATCGCATCGAGCGTGACGGCCAGCTGGTGGGCCAGTTCTACCTCGACCAGCCGGCCCGCACCGGCAAACGCGGCGGCGCCTGGATGGATGATGTGCGCACCCGCTGGCTGCGCCCCGACACCGGCGCGCTGCAGACCCCCGTGGCGCATCTGGTGTGCAATTTTGCCGAGGGCGTGGACGGCAAGCCCCCGCTGCTCACCCATGACGATGTGATCACGCTGTTCCACGAATTCGGCCACGGTCTGCACCACATGCTGACGCAGGTGAACGAACGCGACGTATCGGGCATCAGCGGTGTCGAGTGGGATGCGGTCGAACTGCCCAGCCAGTTCATGGAGAACTTCTGCTGGGAATGGGATGTGCTGCGCAACATGACGGCGCACGTCGATACCGGTGCACCGCTGCCGCGTGCACTGTTCGACAAGATGATCGCCGCCAAGAACTTCCAGAGTGGCATGGGCACCCTGCGCCAGATCGAATTTGCCCTGTTCGACATGCTGCTGCACACCGATCACGATCCCGCCCAGGATTTCATGCCCTTGCTGGCCGAGGTGCGCAGCGAAGTGTCGGTGCTGCCGCCACCCTCGTTCAGCCGCACGGCCCACACCTTCAGCCATATTTTTGCGGGTGGCTATGCAGCGGGCTACTACAGCTACAAATGGGCGGAGGTGCTCAGCGCCGATGCCTATGCGGCCTTTGAAGAAACCGCCGGCAGCGACGGTCTGGCCAGCATCGAAACGGGCCGCCGCTACCGGCAGGCCATTCTGGAGGCGGGCGGCAGCCGCCCCGCCATGGAATCCTTCAAAGCCTTTCGCGGCCGCGAACCCAGCCTGGATGCCTTGCTGCGCCACCAGGGCATGGCAGACTAAGTCTTTCTGTTGCACCGACTCTTCTTTATCAGGAGACGACCCATGGGCAAGCCCTTGCGTACATCGTTGCTGGCCTCGTTGGGGATGGTGCTGGCGGTTGCCGGCGCCCATGCCCAGACCGTGTACCGGATTGTCGGCCCCGATGGAAAGGTGACCTTCTCGGACCGCGCGCCCGACAGCAATGCAAAACCCGCACAAGGCGCCTGGCAAGGTTCCGCCGCAGCTGTCGGCTCTGCCCTGCCCTACGAGCTTCAGCAGATTGCGGCACGCTTTCCCGTGACGCTGTACACCGGCAGTGACTGCGCTCCATGCAACAGCGCCCGCAACCTGCTGGTGGGGCGCGGCATTCCGTTTGCCGAACGCACCGTCAATACCAACGAGGACATCGAGGCGTTGCAGCGCATGGGCGGCAACAACGGCCTGCCCTTTGCCACGATCGGTGGCCAGCAGCTGGCGGGATTTTCCGAAAACGAGTGGACCCAGTACCTGAACGCGGCCGGATACCCCCAGCAATCCCTGCTGCCACCGAACTACCGCCGCCCACCGGCGACCCCGCTGGTGGCCGCCAAGGCAGCGCAACCGGCGGCCTCCGACGCGCCAGCCGGAAGAACACCTGCTGAGCGTCCACGGCCCGCACCCCGCATCGACGGCCCTTCGCCCAGCAACCCTGCAGGCATCCGCTTCTGACACCTCGTGCCGGGCCGAACCTGGCCCGGGCCGGCATGGTCTGACGGACCCTGTTCAGTAGGTGAAGGTCT
>Ga0208125_100730_pt1 | contig 15625 bp, 17 predicted proteins | sample LakWasM128_HOW14_2_FD_183938 | JGI IMG/M metagenome (GOLD analysis project Ga0208125, IMG submission 183938) | Freshwater sediment methanotrophic microbial communities from Lake Washington under simulated oxygen tension - Sediment Metagenome... | ecosystem: Environmental > Aquatic > Freshwater >... | reverse complement strand
CTTCATAGCGCATCAGCAAGGTAAGTTCAGTAAAAGAAATGAGGAGTAAGTGATGATGAGATAAAACAAATAGCTTAAAAGCTAAAAAATCACATTTGCTATTGCAAAGACGGGAAAGCCCTTGTAGTTTGAATTAAGGGGCGCCGTTAGGCGTCCCGCTTGAATGATGGGTTAGGCTGAAGCTGAATGTGCAAACTGTCACTTTTACTAAAACTGACCATATGAGCTAACTGTATTTAAAGGTGATAAAAAGTAAAAGCGATAGCGGAATTAACAATATAAGCCAACCTAAGAATACTTCAATTTTCTGGGCTTTTACCTCAGAGTAACCAAGTTTTTTTGCAATTACATTTATAGCGATACTTATTAAATCCGCAACCGCACCAACTATTGCATCAGCAAGAGACATAAATCTGCCTAACGTCTGAATTCAGGGGCGGCCGGCGGCTTTATCGCCGGGCGTCCCTTGGAATGATGGGTTAGGCGACGAGGCAACTGCGGCACGAAGCTGCTCCCTTTTTGCGCCCGGAACTGGCCCAGTAATCTTTTGAACAGCGGTGTAGAGCGTTTCCAAATAAATGACTTCATCCGCGTGTTGGTTACCAACTGTTCCTGCACGCCCATCTGCGATCCATTGCCAACTCCTATGCTGGTCAATCAAATCCAGCAGTTCAACGTCAGCTTTCGGGGGCTGGTCATTCGCATCAACGTATCGTTTCATGACTTCTGCATCAGCCGTTCCCAGTTGCGACAAGATGTTCAAAATATACTCAAATGCTTTTGGGTTCTGCTGAGCACGTTCAGAGAATGTCGCTCGCGGTTTCGGTTTATCTGTTTCACGATGTAAGCGCAGATATTCGAAAGCAATGGCAATTGCAATTATTGCGATAACAATCAAGACCAATGAGTTTCCGGACACTAAGTTGCCTAACAGTTAATATAGAGACCCATGGGTCCGTATATTAATAATTGCAATTTCATGACTCATGGCTGGAATCCCCTGTCTTCTCTTGGTTTTGTTGTATGTCGGTCTCTATATTGAAATATTAATATAGAGACGCAGTGTGACTGAATTAATTGTAATTGAATTTTTATAAATAGTGAAAATTATTGAATAAATTGACGGGCAGCTTAGGGCCCTGAGTGAATTTTATGACCGTCTACTGTCGGGCTTTTTAATCGCATTTCTTCAAAGCCGCCACTGAAAATCTTCACTGCCGACCCATTACTGCCAGTCACCAAAAAATTGCCCATCCCAGAGTTGGTCATTAATTTGAGGTATTGCAGCTATTATTTAGTATCAGGGGCATTAGATAGACCCCAAACATATGCCGCTAAAACATGTATCTGAGACGGTGTGAATTTTTCTTTCCATGCTGGCATTTGGTTGACTTTACCTTCGTTGATACGTTTGATTATGGCTGCTTCACCTGCGCCGTGTAACCAAATATTGTCAGTCAGGTTAGCTGATCCAATGTCTGGATTGCCTTTGCCTTCAGGACCGTGGCAAGCTGCGCAAGCTGCAAATTTATCTTTACCTAAACCTGCACGACCTGAATCGTAGATACTGCCAGATAAGCTGAGTACATAGTTTGCAACGTTTGTAACATCTTCTGGCGTACCAACGGCGGCTGCCATTGGAGGCATCATTCCGTAACGACCGCCAGTGATTGTTTCTTCAATCTTAGCTGGGCTACCACCGTGTAACCAATCGCTGTCAGTCAGGTTAGGGAAGCCACGGCTACCTTTAGCATCTGAACCATGACACTGGGCGCAGTTGCTCATAAATATGCGCTCGCCAATGTTCATAGCTTTAGCATCCCGAGCAAGATCTTCTGTCTTCATCGCAGTAAACTTTGCATAGATTGGTGCAGTACGTTTGCTGATAGCAGCTTCCTCTTGCTCATATTGTCCAAGTGCAGTCCAACCGAATAATCCTTTGTATGTACCTAAACCTGGGTAAGCAGCTAAATAGATAAACCCGAAAATACAAGTAAAAACGAAAAGATACATCCACCATTTTGGTAAGGGGTTGTTCAACTCAACAATATCTCCATCGTATACATGACCAGTTACATCACCATTTTCATTCACTTGCTCCATTTTGCTTGCACTAAACAATAAGGCTAAGCAACCAATAATTCCACCAACGGTGATGAAGGAAATTAAATATGGCCAAAAACTACTAGTAAAATCACTCATTTATTCGTCCCCAAACGGTAAGTTTGCCGCTTCATCAAAATCTTTTTTATTCTGTTTAGACCAAGCCCACACCCAAATTCCAACAAACAGAATTAAGGATGCGACAGTTGATATGATGCGTAAATCTATAATATTCATCTGTCCCTATCCTTTACTTAAGTGAGGTGCCCAATATTTGTAGATAGGCTACCAAAGCATCCATCTCAGTTTTGCCGTTTACTTCATCGAAAGATTTAGCAATTTCCGCGTCAGTATATGGAACACCTACAGTTCTTAGTCCACGCATATGTGCTGGCAGATGTACTGCATCTACTTTGGTTTCACTCAGCCATGGATAGCTCGGCATTACTGACTCTGGAATCAAATCACGTGGATTATTCAAGTGGATACGATGCCATTCATCGCTGTATTTATTGCCCACACGAGCAAGATCTGGCCCTGTGCGCTTACTTCCCCACTGAAATGGATGGTCGTACACTGACTCACCTGCTACAGAATAGTGGCCGTAACGCAAAGTTTCGGACTTAAATGGACGTATCATCTGCGAGTGGCAGTTGTAACATCCCTCACGCGTGTATATGTCACGACCTGCGAGCTGTAGTGGCGTATAAGGCTTTAACCCTTTAATAGGTTCTGTGGTTGATTTTTGGAAGAACAGCGGAACAATTTCCACTAAGCCACCAAATGAAATGACGCACAATATCAATACAATCATCAAGAAATTGTTAGTTTCAATATTTTCATGCGTGAAGGTTTTTTTGTTTTTATCTGAGCTCATTTTGTTCTCTTAAGCATCAACAAGTTTTGAAGGGATTTGCACAAGTACCTGCTGACCATTAGCGACTGTTTTAAATACATTCCACAGCATAATAATCATGCCGCTTAGATATAAGCCGCCGCCAATCACACGGATAACATAGTAGGGGTGGGTAGCTTTCACCACCTCAACAAATGTGTAGGTTAAAGTGCCTTCGTCTGTCATCGCACGCCACATCAAGCCCTCTGCGACACCTGCAATCCACATGGCCGATATATAAAGCACTACTCCGATAGTCGCAAGCCAGAAGTGAAATTCAATGGCTTTAGTGCTGAACATTTTTGTTTGGTTATACAAGCGAGGTACTAGGTAGTAAATCCCCCCCATTGCAATGAACCCAACCCAACCCAATGCACCTGAATGCACGTGGCCTATGGTCCAGTCGGTGTAATGTGAAAGCGCATTGATAGTTTTAATTGCCATCATTGGACCTTCAAAAGTGCTCATTCCGTAGAAGGACAACGATACAATCATGAAGCGTAAGATAGGGTCTGTGCGCAATTTGTGCCATGCGCCTGACATCGTCATAATGCCGTTGATCATGCCACCCCAACTTGGTGCTAATAAAATCAGAGATAACACCATGCCAACCGATTGAGTCCAGTCAGGCAAGGCTGTGTAGTGCAAGTGATGTGAGCCTGCCCACATGTAAGTGAAAATCAATCCCCAGAAATGGACAATAGACAAGCGATATGAATATATTGGGCGGCCAGATTGCTTAGGAACAAAGTAATACATCATTCCTAAGAAACCAGCCGTTAAGTAAAAACCTACAATATTGTGACCGTACCACCATTGAATCATGGCATCTTGCACACCCGCGTAAGCTGAATATGATTTCATCCACTCGACGGGAACTTCCATACTATTTACAAAATGCAGAATGGCCACAACTATAATAAATGAGCCATAAAACCAATTTGCAACGTAAATATGTTTTATTGTTCTAGCTGAGACTGTTGAAAAGAATACGATTGCATAGAGTATCCAAACGATTAATAAGAACGCATCAATAGGCCATTCAAATTCAGCATATTCTTTACCTGAGGTATAACCCAAAGGTAATGAGATAAAAATCGCAACTATGAACGCTTGATAACCCCAAAATACAATACGAGACAGCAACGGAAACTGTAAACGTGTTTGTCCGGTACGTTGAACAATATAAAAAGATGTACCTAATAAAGTACAACCTGCAAAGGCAAACACCACTAAATTTGTATGTAGTGGACGCAGCCTTCCAAAACTTGTCCAAGGTAGACCAAGGTTTAGTTCTGGAAATGCAAGCTGAGAGGCAATAATTAACCCCACCAACATGCCAACTACGCCCCACACTACTGCCATCAAGGTGAAGTTCCTCGCGGCGTAATCATCGTAAAATGCTTGTACTGTATTGTTAGTACTCATAAATTTAATCCTTAATTAATGCTCAAAAGTCTGATGCTTGTTATGAATTTATTTTTACTGGCTTGAGATATGACTTCTGATAATGCACAGTGAATGTTTCAAATGACTGCAGTGCTAGCTCTGGGTCATGTCCTTCTTTAACTAAAAAACTGTCGAACCCGCATCTTGCCAAGTAGTGAATGGTGTCTATGAGTACATCACCGACTGCCCTAAGCTCTCCAAGCCATCCTAATTGAGTTCTTAGAATTTGAGCCAAGGAGAAGCCTCTACCATCCGTGTAGTTTGGGAAATCAATAGCAATAAACGCAATTGCCAATGCGTTAATACTACTTACGCCTATAGGCAAAAAGTCTTTGGAGTCGGCATGCGCAGGGACTAATATCGCAACTGAATGAATACGCTGACTCATTGAGTCCTGATTAACCTTCCAACAATCCAGAGTCACCATCCAATATGCTTCATCAGGCGGGAGTGTTGTTAAGGTCGTGTCATGGAGGCGCCAGAGGTCATCTTCTAGCGCGCCATGTCGAATTAATCTTGGTCTATTAGACATCGATCACCTCGGTATTTAGTGGCGCTTTTAAAAGGATAGGATCTGAATACACATCTTCTTTGAACCGACCGATACCTAGCCTCTCAACAACATCGATGAAGCGTTCTGCGTCGCTATCGCGCAGTCTTAAATAAGTTTGAATTAAACGATAGATGACATCTGGAATTTGCTCTCGCGCAAATGAAGGGCCTATTACGCGCCCAATAGCCGCGCCACCACCCCTAATTTGAGTTTGGTTGGTATCTATGTTGACGCCACCATTTTGTCTGCCGCCAATTGTAATTTGGTACCACTCTTCACCAGCTTTATCTACACCTAAAATTCCAATATGGCCAACGTGGTGATGCCCGCAAGAGTTAATACAACCCGATAAATTTAAATCAAGCTCACCAATTTCATAGACAAAATCCAAGTCGTCAAAACGTTCTTGTATGGCGGCGGCTACTGGAATAGATACAGCATTCGCTAAGCTGCAATAATCACCACCAGGGCAAGCAATGATATTAGTGATATAGCCAATATTAGGTGTGGCCAGCTTGAGTATATCGAGTTCCAACCACAATGAATAAAGACTTTGCCTTCTTACATCAGCTAGGATTAAATTTTGTTCGTGAGATACTCGTAACTCACCAAAACCGTATTTCTCGGATATGTCGGCAATCGCTTCCATCTGATCTGCTTTAATGTCGCCAGGAGGTACGCCAGTGGCTTTTAATGAAACAGTTACGGATGCATAACCTGTGACTTTGTGATCATGCACATTAGTCCGAAGCCATCTCTCAAACTTAAGATTACCTGCAGCCTGCAAAATAATTGAATCATCATTTTCAATCAAAGATGTGTCGTATTTTGGCCATACAAATCTGCTTGATACCTCATTGACATATTCTTCGCTCACTTTATCTGGACCATCTTTGATGAGTTGCCACTGCTCATCAACTTGCTGTCCAAATACTTCTGGCGTCAAATCCTTAACGAGTATTTTTATTCGTGCTTTGTATTTGTTATCACGTCGACCGTGAAGGTTGTAAACCCTAAGCGTAGCCTGCAAGTATGTTAATAAATCACTCCAAGCCACGAATGGTTTGATGAGTTTACCAACAATTGGTGTTCTTCCCAGCCCACCACCTACCCATACTCTAAAGCCTAAGACACCGTCAACTTCTACTGCCTGAAGCCCAATATCGTGTACTCCGACGGCAGCTCGATCTGTGAGAGCACCACTGACTGCAATTTTGAATTTTCTGGGCAGAAAAGCGAATTCAGGATGCAGCATAGACCATTGCCTGATAATCTCGCACCATACTAATGGATTGATAATTTCATCTGGCGCTAATCCTGCAAAATGATCGGTAGTCGTATTGCGAATGCAGTTTCCACTGGTTTGAATAGCATGCATTTGCACCGTGGCAAGCTTGGCTAATATTTCAGGTACATCCTCAAGACGCGGCCAGTTAAATTGCATATTTTGTCTTGTACTGAAATGGCCATAGCCTTTATCCCATCGGCGTGCTACATAAGCGAGCATTCTGAGCTGTTTTGAAACTAGCATACCGTAAGGGATTGCAACCCGTAACATAGGTGCATGGCGCTGAATGTATAGGCCGTTTTGTAGTCTTAAAACCCTGAACTCTTCTTCGCTCAACTTTCCAGTTAGGAAGCGTGCTGTTTGATCTTTAAATTGAGCAACACGTTGCTCAACAAGTTGCTGATCTATTTCATCATAGATGTACATTCTGTCGCCTTAATTTTTGACAAATTAGAATTGCCAAATGTATTTTAAGAATGACGAAGAATAGTATTTTGCTGAATAAAAAAACAGAATCAGATTGTTAGAATAAAACCATATCAGTTTTGAAATTAGGCTTAAAAGTTATGGGGTTAGATCTTCCACTATTGCCCCAAGCGTGGCCAAGGAAGCTTCTGTACGAGCATCCCATATATGCCCATAGTTCAATCTAATATAATCGGTAAAACCCTTTTGAGCCGAAAATATAGGTCCAGGCGCTACACTTATTCCGTTGGCAAGCGCTATACGGTGAAGTTCTAACGCGTTTACACCATCGGGCAGTTTCATCCATAAGAAATAGCCTCCTTGTGGTGGTGTTAGCCTTGTTCCTTTAGGAAAGTACCGCTCTATGGATTCAATAAATTTAATTTGGTTAACTAAGAGTGTGTGGCGTAAGTTACGTAAATGTTTATCGTAACCACCTTTCTGTAAGTATTGAGCTAATGCTACTTGTGCTGGAACAGACGCACTCAACGTTGTTGTTAGTTTTAAACGCTCTATCAATTTAGAGTATCGTCCAGTCGCGACCCAACCAACGCGGTAACCGGGAGCAAGGCACTTAGAAAATGACGAGCAATGCATCACTAAACCTTCTTTATCAAATGCTTTAGCAGGAGCGGGTCTTTTTTCTCCAAAATATAACTCACCATATACATCATCTTCAATCAAAGGCACTTGGTATTTACTTAAAAGAGCAACCAAAGCCTGCTTTTTCTCATCTGAAAGCAAACTACCTAGTGGGTTTTGGAAGTTCGTCATCAGCCAGCAAGCTTTAGGTTTGTGATGATCTAAAGCCCATTCCATAGCCTTAAGATCAATACCATCTCTTGGATGACTTGGTACTTCCACGGCTCGCAGTCCGAGACGCTCAATAGATTGCAATGCAGCATAAAAAGTCGGTGACTCAATAAGCACGGCGTCGCCTGGCCTAGTGACAGCCATTAAACAAAGATTTAGAGCCTCTAACGCACCATTAGTAACAACAATTTCATCTGTAGGAATATTTAATCCATCTATCATGTACCGAAGAGCGATTTGACGCCGAAGGTTTGGATCGCCAGGGCTCAAATTGTCTACGCTTTGCCAAGCGTCAATTACCTGCACGCTTGAGGCCATTGTTCGCGCTAAACTAGCCATCGGGAACAATAATGGGCTAGGGAAAGCTGAGCCCAGAGGTACTATGTTTCTAGCTCGTATTGATTCAAGCACCTCAAAGACAAGTTCGCTGACATCTACTTGTGTGGATTTCTCATTAACTTCTGATTTAGGTTCTGGCGAAGGAGAAATACCTATAGCTCCTCCAGTTACAAAGTATCCAGAACGCTCATGCGCGCTTATTAGCCCTCTTGCTTCAAGCAGATAATAAGCTTGGAAAACAGTAGAGGGGCTAATATTCCTAGAGTGGCTGGTATGTCTGATAGAAGGTAGTTTGTCACCACGACAAAGCACACCCTGCTGAATCGACTCTGCAATTGTATTGGCAAGCTGTTCGTATAGTTTCATGGGAAGATATTTTTATCTAAACACTCATCTATGCTAACGATTAAACATTTATGTCAAGCTTTCTTGAGTCATGATTAAGATTTATACCCCACCATAGTCATTACAAATTTAAGACCCAAGCTTAAAACCACTATTAGCAATACGCTTAAAAACCATAAAATAACCAACCAAGCTATACGTTTTAACCAGACTTTATGTTTTTCCATTTTGTTAGACGCTTATGGAGTTAATGGTAATGATCATCTTTAGAGACTTTGCCACGAAAAACATAATAACCCCATGCAGTATAAATAAGAATTAACGGGATGATAATGAGCGCTCCAACAAGTGCAAACATTTGACTGGAATGTGGTGAAGATGCAGCGTAGATAGAAATATTTGGCGGGATGATATTAGGCCAAATACTTACGCCCAGTCCCAAATATCCCAAAAAAACCATGCCTAATGAATAAATAAAAGGAGAAGCATTGGCTTTATCGTGCAGTGATTTTTGTAACTTATAAAAGAAAAAAGTAACCATTAATGGTATTGGGGATAACCAAAAAATGTTGGGTAATATAAACCAGCGTTCAGCTATTTGCTTGTTAAGTAAAGGTGTCCATATACTCACCACCACGATAACTGCTAACATTATGAACGTCAGAATGCGTGTTAATCGATAACTCTTGTTTTGCAACTCCCCTGAGGTTTTCATAATAAGCCAAGTGCTACCCAATAGCGCATACGTCACTACCAAACCAATAGCTGTAAATAACGAAAATGGCGTTACCCAATCTAGCGGGCCGCCTGCATATTTTTCTTCTACTACATTAATTCCACTAATGTACGCGCCCAAAATTAACCCTTGAAACAAGGTCGCAGCAATAGATCCGACTATGAATGCTTTATCCCAAAAGTGGCGTTCATGTTCGTGTGCTTTAAATCGAAACTCAAAAGCTACACCACGTAGTATTAAGGCCAATAACATCAGGATTATCGGCATATAAAATGCACTTAGAATTACTGAATAAGCCAAGGGGAAAGCAGCTAAAAGCCCGGCTCCACCTAATACCAACCAAGTTTCATTACCATCCCATATAGGCGCAATTGTATTCATCATCACGTCGCGGTCAGTTTTATCTGTAAAGAATGGATAAAGAATACCTATGCCAAGGTCAAAACCATCCATCATGATATACATCATAATGCCGAACAAAATGACAATAGCCCAAACTAACGGAAGCTCAAAACTCATATTAATCGTCCTTTTTCTCAGAAGGCGTTAGATCCGATGGATGAAATTCTGCTGCAATAATAAAGTCTTCTGTTTCATTTTTGTTTATAGAAAATGCATCACCTTGTAATGCCTCCTGCAGTTTAGGGCCTATTCGAAGCAGTCGAAGTAAATAGATAACTCCTGCACCAAAAACCATCAGATAAATAACGACGAACAACGTTAAACTAATACTCAATTCGGTAACGCTATGTTTGGTGACCGCATCAGCAGTGCGCATAAGGCCATATACAACCCATGGCTGGCGCCCAATCTCGGTGGTATACCATCCCGCAAGCATCGCCACGATCCCAGTAGGTCCCATCACTAGAGCATAGCGCAGAAAAAATTTATTATGGTAAAGGGTCTTTTTCCAGCGTGCCCATACAGAAAATAGACTTAACAAAATCATGAGTAACCCTAATCCCACCATCACGCGAAATGTCCAGAACACAATGGTGGAGTTAGGCCTATCTGCAGCTGGAAAGTCTTTTAATGCTGGTATTTGCTCAGTTAAAGAGTGGCGTAATATCAAGCTACCCAAATATGGAACAGCCACTTCAAAGTGATTTTTTTCCTCTACCATATCAGGCCAGCCAAACAATACTAATGGAGAAGCCTTGCCAGGTAAATTCTCCCAATGGCCTTCAATAGCAGCAATTTTAGCGGGCTGATATTTTAAGGTATTCAAACCATGGAAATCACCCACCATTACTTGTATAGGAGAAACGATTAAAATCATCCACATGCCCATAGATAGCATCTTGCGGATGCCAATATTCGTATTGCCTTTTAGTAACTGCCACGCAGCGGCTGAAACAACAATAAGTGCAGTCGCTAGATAAGCGGCTAATACCATATGTATAAAACGGTAAGGGAAAGAGGGATTGAATATAATTGCCATCCAGTCGACTGGAATCATCTGACCATTAATGATTTCAATGCCTTGTGGGGTGTGCATCCAACTGTTGGACGCTAATATCCAAGTAGCTGAGATTAAAGTGCCAATAGCAACCATTAGCGTTGCGGCAAAATGTATGGCTGGCCCCACACGTGACCAACCAAATAGCATTACGCCTAAAAAACCTGCTTCTAAGAAAAACGCCGTAAGGACTTCATATGCCAATAATGGCCCTGTAACACTGCCTGCAAATGTCGAAAACCCTGCCCAGTTCGTTCCAAACTGGTAAGCCATCACCAACCCTGAAACCACCCCCATGCCGAAGCAGAGTGCAAAAATTTTAACCCAGAAATGATAAAGGTCTAGAAAAACAGTTTGCTTGGTCATTAACCAACGTGCTTCTAGTACAAATAAATAGCTGGCCAACCCAATTGAAATAGCAGGAAAAATAATGTGAAAAGATATAGTAAAGCCAAATTGAATACGTGCTAAATCTAGTGCTAAGCTAGGCATCATTTTTATCCTTAAACTGGTTCACTAGAAAGCATAATTCTTAATATGGGAAAAGAACAGCATCAGATGTGTTAATTAAAGACGTATCAGTAAAAAACAGAGTGCCACCTTAGAGCCGTCATTCAAAACAATAGCTTGCTACCCATTCACACAATCAAAAGTTTGGAGTGATGTGTGTACGTTAATTAGGGGTAAATCCATTGGACAACAATAGACAAAGTCTCAGATTGGAGAATTACGCAGAAAACTCACCGTTCCCAACTTGAACTCAAAATGATACTGCAGAGGTTAATTCGCTGGAAACTCTTATCCTTGTAAGCAAGGAAATCATCGTTGAAGGTACCAAATGTACTGATAGGCCGATGCTCCATCCCATGATAAAACGCATCAATCATTTTATGGGCAAAATCAGTGTCGCGGGGATATGCCGCGATTACCGCTTCGCGTTGTTCATCTGTGAATAGCTCAAAGCCTCGTCCAGCCACATCCATTCCTGCCCCGGCCTGCACCAAAGCGATCTCTGAATGCATGTGTTCAGGAATGCCTGGAGTCGTATGCATAGCGATAGCAGTCCAAACTTTCTCTATATCGCCCTCAGAGATCTTATGGTTTCGTAGGAAATCGCGTGCGGCATTTGCACTATCTACCTCAAAGCGAAGCTGACTTTCCCGATAGATCGATGTCAGTCCTAGATCGTGGAACATAGCTGCAACATAAAGTAACTCAGAGTCGAACATCAAACCCTTTTGCCTTCCGAGCAGAGCTCCCCAAAAGTAGACGCGAGTAGAGTGGGCAAACAGCAATTCACTTTCTGTATCGCGTATGAGTTGCGTAACCTCCAGCGCCAACTTGCTGTCAGGGATTTTTACGCTAAAAATTTCGCTATTTGCCACGGCTTTATCCTCCATTTTCTGGCTTGTTAATATCCATTCAGACATGTAACCCATCCGCTTAGCAACACCTGATTAATAGCGGACATTTGAACTCACTAGTATACAAATCCAAACTTAAGGTCTTATCGTCCCAGCATACTTGAGGGTAGTACTGGTCAAGTTAAAATGCTGCTTTGATGCGTTTATGTCGAGCAGCTCTTCCATAGTAGTGGCCGAGGCATGAAGCCCAGTTGGGCTTTTGCCCGACTATTCGAGGCTCCAGTTATGCTGGTATGGTAAAAAACGGCCTCTTCACCAGCTATCTTGAGTGCTTCTTCAACACTTAGACGCGGTGGTTGAGGCGCATCAACCCACTTGGCAAATGCGGGCAACCACTCAGCGATGGGTAAAGGGTCATCGTCAACAATGTTATAGATCCCAGGCTCGGCCATCAGTGAGGCAACTGTTGCTGCTACTGCGTCATCAATATGCACAAACGACCAAACGCCATTCCCCTCACCTATGATTACTGACTGGCGGTTACGCAACTGTTCAGCAATTGCACCATCAGGCCGGTACCACGTTCCAGGCCCGTAGAAAAATCCATAACGTAGAACAACACCCTCCATTGATGAAGCAAGGACTAATTCTTCATGCTCACCAGTCGCGCGTGCGCTTATGCCAACCTCTCCAGGTGCGTCACCCCTGAGCTTTGCCATCTCGTCGCCGAGTTGCCCCGCGGGAGCAGCGAGATAAAAACCGCGCGACTGCATTATGTAGCGACATACCCCCACTGTTTGCGCAACAGCAAGAAGGTTTGCACCTCCCTCGCGACGGAGGCGGGTATCATTGGGTAGAGATTTGATAATCTCAGTAGGATTGGCCGGCAACGAGGTGAGTTGGTCTATAACTATCTCTGGGGATGCAGCTTCCAAAGCGGCCTGTAGAGATTGAGAGTCGAAAGCATCAGCAAAGACTACCTTGACTCCTATCTCCCGGAGACGATCCACACCCGATCCATTACGTGTCATTCCAATTACCTGATGACCAAGTGTGGACAGAGCCCGCGCTAGCGGCAGACCGACCGCCCCTGTAGCGCCTGCAATTAATATTTTCATATATACCTCCTATTACTGAGACAGTGCTGCTTGCGGCGTATTTCGGAAACTGATGGCCATGCGGTTATACGTGTTCATCAGACCGATTGCGATAGTGAGATCCACTATTTCATTTTCATTGAATACTTTACTGGCAGCTTTATAGGCTTCATCTGGCACACCAGTCTCAGCTACGCGCGTCACTGTCTCGGCCCAAGCTAACGCTGCACATTCACGCTCATCAAAGAGATGACCCGCTTCGGCCCATGCCTGTAGAAGCGCAAGCTTTTCAATACTTTGCCCCTTCTTAAGTAGATCACGCGTGTGCATATCAAGGCAGTAAGCGCAATTGTTGATTTGCGAAACACGTAAGAATACCAGCTCGACAAGAACTGGAGACAGGCTACTCTTCATGACGTAACCATATACGTTACCGAGTGCTTGCACGCCAAGTGGCGCAATTTTGTTATAGTCTAGACGCACGCTCATTTTTACTCCAATTCATTATTGACGGGTGTCGTCAGCTCTTTGTCATTATCATCAACCACGAAAACTGCAAGTAACTTGGCGGGCTTGGTTTTGCTAGCATTTCGGCTTACAGGATGACTGGAACCTGGATTCTCGTAAAAACTTTCACCAGCATGGTAAACCCTCTTATTGCCTTCGTTTACTTGAGACTCAATAGCACCTGAAACGACAAAGCCATAGATGAAAGCCGATTTAGCGTGCACATGTGGCGGCGAAGCAGCCCCTGGTGCATAATCAACCACTACGGCAATAAGTAACTTACCTGGAATATTGGGAATAGGCTGACTTAAGTTCGGTGTGACCGTTTCGCCAGTACCATGCGCGCCTGCAGTAAGAGTTACCGATATCGCAACAGCAGCGAAGGCACTGCAAATTATTGATCTAAAGTTCATAATCGTTTCTCCTAAATAGAATTGTGACTTTGCATTTTGATACTTTAGTGGTACTAATAAAAGCACCAAGAAAAAACTTTTTTTATGTACCACTAAACAATGACTAAACACCTACAGCTAATACTAGACAGATCAGTAAAAACGCCATTAGCAGAACAAATTCGTAAAGCTATCCACACGGCCATAGAAACTGGTGTCCTTGCGCCAGGAGCACGCCTTCCATCCTGGCTAGACCTTGCCTCCCAACTCGGTGTAGCACGTGGGACCGTTCGTTTAGCTTATGAAAGACTTTCCGATGCACAACTTATCGTCGCATCCACCGCGACAGGAACCCGTGTTGCCGAACGCCCACCTACGGCAATTGGGAAGGACGAACTGCTAGATCCCGGCTCGTTCATGGATAGGTATCAAGAGCTGATGGCTGGACCGGCAATTTTTCAGATGGGCGTTCCAGCTCAGGATAGCTTGCCCGTGAAACTATTTACTAGGATCCGTTCCCATGCCGATCGCGCTGAATTGAGCAAGCGGACCCAATATCCCGATCCTCGTGGCGAACTGGAACTCCGCAGAGAAATAGCTGCGCACCTTGCTATTGCACGCGGTATACAGTGCATGCCCTCTCAAATCATCATTACGGGCGGATATAGCGCGGGGCTAGGACTGACATTGCGTGTATTAAACCTTCAAGGTCAGAAGGTTTGGATAGAAGATCCCAGCTTTTCGATCACACGACACGGCTTGAAATTAGCAGGTCTCTTGCTAGCGCCTATACCCGTGGATAAAGACGGCATAGATGTGGAATACGGGCTTCAAAATGTACCGGAAGGAGCTCTTGTGGTCGTCACTCCTGGGCAACAAGCACCCCTAGGGGTTACTCTTTCTCTAGCGCGGCGTTTACGTCTTTTAGATTGGGCTGCACAAGAAAGCCGATGGATAATAGAGGATGATTATCTGAGTGATTTGCAACTGGGGTCGCGAGCTGCGCCAGCTTTAGCCTCTCTTGACCACTCATCAGAACGCGTGATTCACATCGGCTCGTTCAGTAAAACCATAACTCCTACATTGCGGCTAGGCTTTGTGGTAGCCCCTAGGCAACTGGCTTCTCGATTTTCCGAGGTGGCAGCATGCCTTGCTCCTGCTCCAATGCCAGCAGTTCAGCAAGCAATTGCGGAATTCATGAGTGAGGGTCACTATTTGCGACATTTAAGACGCACGAAGAGACTCTATTCTACTCAACAAGATGCATTACAAAAGTATTTAGCACCACGCATCAAAGGTATCGAAGTTGCTATCGCCGGACTAGCCGCATTGTTACGATTGCCAGATGGAACGGATGATGTTTCAATCATCAAGAAATCACTGTCAGTTGGTCTAGCGCCAGCACCATTATCCGCATGGTATGCATCTCCAGCCTCTAAACAATCAGGGTTGCTTTTAGGCATATCAACTGCACCTTTGGAACAAATTCCTGAAGCTTGTGATCGTCTATTAGGTATTCTAGATGACTTCATATAGCCATGGTATAAACCATTTACGAACGGCTGCTTTTGGGCCAATGTGTGTTTTCTAAACGTCTGGTCACAGCTATTAAATATAAATCAGGATTGAAAGGATTCAACCCTGGTTTATCTTATATCAAACCTCAGTTTGCTCTGCCATCTCTAATGCATCTTCAACTTCGATACCTAGATAACGCACAGTACTCTCAAGTTTAGTGTGCCCTAGCAACAACTGTACAGCTCTTAGGTTCTTAGTTCGCCTGTAAATTAACGTTGGTTTTGTTCTTCGCATAGTATGAG
>Ga0208125_100727_pt1 | contig 15696 bp, 17 predicted proteins | sample LakWasM128_HOW14_2_FD_183938 | JGI IMG/M metagenome (GOLD analysis project Ga0208125, IMG submission 183938) | Freshwater sediment methanotrophic microbial communities from Lake Washington under simulated oxygen tension - Sediment Metagenome... | ecosystem: Environmental > Aquatic > Freshwater >... | reverse complement strand
CGAGCGCGCGCGCAGCGCCGCCGACGCCACGCTGGCGGCCGACCCCGCCAACGTCTACCTGCCCGACACCATCGCCTTCACCCTCGGCGAGCTGGCGCAGTGCAAGCTGATGCAGGCCGACTGGGCTGCGGCCGAGGCGCTGTTCAGGCGCCAGATCGAGCTGCGCGACCAGATGGCCGCCAAGATGCCCGACGACATGGACTTCCGCTACCAGCGCGCGGTGGCGCGCGGCCAGCTGGCGCGCACGCTGGCCCTGCAGGGCCGGCATGCCGAGGCCGCGACCCTGCTGGCCGCGGCGCAGCAGCAGATGCGCGCGGCCGTGGCGATGGACCATGGCAACGAGGGCGGGCAACGCCGCCTCGATGCGCTGGACACCGGCGCGCTGGCCCTGCAGGTGATGGCCGGCGATGTGGCGCAGGCGCGCGCCACCGCGGCGGCGCTGCTGCCGCGACTGCCGCCGCCCGCGGGCCCGGCCGCCGAGGCCGCCAGCGCCGATTTTGCGCGGCGCCGGCCACGCGCCGAGGCCCTGCTGTGGGCCGCGCGCGCCTGGTTGCCGGCCGATGCGGCGCGCGCCGCCGGCCTGGCGCAGGAGGCCGCCGCGCTGATGCAGGCCCCCGCCGCCGGCGACGACAACGCCTCGCGCCGCTGGCTGCAGGCCATGGCGCTCACCGAGCAGGCCCAGGCCAGCGCCTCGCAGCGCGCCCAGGCCCTGGCCCTGGTGCAGGCGGCGCTGCAGGCCTGGGGCGTGGGCCCGGACCTTGGGAAGAGCGGCGCGCCCGCCGTGCCGCCCCTGCTGGCGCCCTGGCTGGCGCGCACCCAGGCGCTGGCGCGCGCGCTCAGGGCCAGTGACGCTTGAACACCGCGGCCACGCTGGGGTGCTGCTCGATCGCCAGCAGGGTGGCGTAGAAGGCCGGCCGCTGCGCCTGCAGATGCGGGCGTGTGCCCGACCATTTCGACACCACCGCGGCCAGCAGGTCCAGCGCGCCGGGCGCCGCCCCGCTCAGGAACATGGGCCGGGGCGGAAACTGGTCGGCAAAGATCTCCCAATGCCGGTGCAGCTGATCGCGCGTGCCCTGGCGCAGCGCCTCGATCGCCGCCGCATCGCGGCTGCGCGTCCAGCGCTCGGGATAGTCGCTGATGCTGATGGCGCTGTAGCAGTTGGCCGCGATGAAGACCAGGCCGCGCAGCGCCTGGGCGCGCGCCATGGTCTCGGCCGGCAGCAGGCCGGAGCCCGGATGCAGTAAGCCCAGATGCATCAGGATCGCCGCACTCTCGGTCAGCACGCTGCCATCGGGCAGCAGCAGCGTGGGGATCTGCAGCAGCGGGTTGTGGCGGCGCAGTTCCTCCTGCGCCGAATCCGCCTGCCAGCTGCTGGCCTGCACCAGCCGGAACTCGCAGCCCGCCAGCGTCAGCGCGGCCTCCACCGCGGCAGAGCCGGAACCCTGTGTGCCGAACAAGGTGAAGGTGCTCATGTCTGCATGCTCCCGTGGTGGCAGGATCGGGCCGCCCCTCATGGCAGCGCGTCGCCGGCGCTGGCAGCCTCCAGCTGGGCCCGGCTCCAGCCGGTCTGCCGCGCCAGCTCGGCCCACAGGCGCGCTTCGCGGCGTGGCAGTTCGCGGCGGTAGTACGCCTCGGCCTGCTGCCGGCTGGCCTGCAGGCGTGGCTGGCACTGGGCCTCGCACTGCGTCTGCATGGCGGCGCGGTTGCGATGGCTGAGCGGCAAGGGGCCCAGCTGCACCGGCGGCAGCGGCAGTTGCTCGGGCACGCGCGCCTGGCACAGACGGGCGCAATCGGTGCCGGCCATGCAGGCCGCCACCCGCCCCGGGAAGGGCTGCCGGAAACGCAGCTTCACGCGCCACGGTGCTTGGGCAGCGGCCGGCACCAGGCGCAGCGCATCGGCATCGGCATCGGCGGCCGCGCCGGCGCGCAGCTGCAGCCGCGTCAGCCAGGGGCCGGCCGCGGCGCCCGGCCGTTCCGGCTTGACCCAGGTCGCGCCCAGCTGCTGCCAGCTGGCGAGGTCCGGGCGCTCCGCCTGGCAGGCGGCGTCGCAGCCGCGCGGCCCCAGCTGGGCTTCGGTGTGCAGCCAGGCGCGGCCGGTACGCGCCAGCTGCCGGGCCAGCATGGCCTCATAGGCCTGGGCGGCCAGCGGGGCCGCCGCCAGCGGCCAGTGCAGTTCACGCAGGGGCTTGCCCGGCACGGCTGGCCGGCCGCTCACCGGACCCTCGCGCGTGAGCACATGCAGGGTCAGGCCGCCCCCGCCGCCAGCACCCCAGCGCGACAGGCCGCTGGGCAGGCCGGGCTCGGCGCTCGTGTAGCTCAGCTGCAAGGCCGGGCGGCTGCGCCCATCGCCCTGCGCGCCCTGCAGCCGCGCCACCACGACATGCATGCCGCGCGCCAGCGCTGGCGCGAGCACGGCCGCTGCATCGGCCGGCAGCGGGTAGCCCAGCTCACGCAGCCAGGCCGCCAGGCCTTCGGCCGATTGCGCGTTCAGCGTCAGCACCTCGTAGGGACCGATGTTCAGGGTCGCGGCGAGGCTCACACCCTGCTCGGCATTCGAGCGTGGCAGGGCCGGCAGCTGGGCCGCGGCCGGCTCGACACGTGGCAGCAGCGCTGGATAGGCCGGTGGGCAATGCTGATCCGCCAGCTCGGACTGAGGGGGTTGCGGTGCTTCGGGCAGGTAGGCGCCGTCCAGCGGCAGCGCGAAGACGCAGGGATCGGCATCGGCCTCGAAGCGCAGCGCCGGCCGGTCATACAGGTCCAGGCGCAGCAGGAGCTCGCGCTCCAGCAGACGCAGCTGATCCGGGCCCGGCAGGCTGGCGACGGGCAGGATCAGCATGAAGTCCTGCGCCTGGCCCCGTTCGGCCGGCAGCACCGACAGCACGCTGCGCCCATCCGCATGCGCCAGCACCAACTGCGCAGCACCGGGCTGGAACATCGGCGGCGGGCCGTCCGTACTGGCTACACACATGGCCTGCGCCGGCAGCGCGCCCATGACCAGGCCGGCCAGCAGGCCCAGCCGCAGCAGACGGCGGACACGCTCCGCAATGTTTGTTCTCATGGCCCGGCATTCTGCGCTGCGGAAGCGCGTGCTGGCGCGCCTACTGCTTGGGTGCCGAGTCCCAATGCTCGGTGATGCGCCCGTCCCGCACGCGGAACAGGTCGAACCAGGTGGTGGTGTATTTGAGCGTCTTGTCCTTGGGGTCGGGGCGCTCGCTCACAAAGCTCAGCATCACCAGCTCGCCCTCGGCCAGCATGGCCACCAGGGGCGCGGCCACGCGCGGGCGAATCTCCGTCGGCTTGGCAAACTGGCCGAAGAACTTGACGAAGCCCTCGCGCCCCGTCGGCACATTGGGGTTGTGCTGCGCATAGCCCTCGGCCAGGTAGTTGGCGGCCAGCTCCAGATGGCCGGCCTCCAGCACCTCGCGCCAGAAGTCGTAGACCAGCTGCTTGTTGGCGGCAAGCCGGGCATCGGCGCTGGCCAGCAGGGCGGCGTGGTCGGGGTTGGCCTGCACGGGCAGCTGGGCCCGGGCGGGCAGGCTGGGAACTGCCAGCGCCAGGGCGAGGCAGAGCGGTGCGATCCGGGTGGCGATGACGATGTTCATGCGGCCATCTTGCCGCAAGCCCACGGGCAAGGCGACTCGTCATGGTGCGCAGGCCGGGCCCGGCTATGGCCGCCATAGGCGCAATTGCGTTGCCGCTGCGCTAACGCACTCCTAGACTGGCCTCCACCGCCAATCGCAAGCAGGAGCAAAGAATCATGTCATCAGCAGAATCGAAGTGCCCGTTCGCGGGCGCAGCCCGCCGCCACAACAGCGTCGCCGGCGCCCCGTCCAACGCCGACTGGTGGCCGCAGCAGCTCAAGCTGAGCATCCTGCACCAGCACTCGCCGCGCTCCAACCCGATGGGCGAGGACTTCGACTACGCCAAGGAATTCCAGAGCCTGGACCTCGACGCCGTGGTCAAGGACCTGCATGCCCTGATGACGACTTCGCAGGACTGGTGGCCGGCCGACTGGGGCCATTACGGCGGCCTGATGATACGCATGGCCTGGCATGCGGCGGGCACCTACCGCGTCAGTGACGGGCGCGGCGGCGCCGGCACCGGCAACCAGCGCTTCGCGCCGCTCAACAGCTGGCCCGACAACGGCAATCTCGACAAGGCGCGGCGCCTGCTCTGGCCGATCAAGCAGAAGTACGGCCGCAAGCTCTCCTGGGCCGACCTGATGATCCTGGCCGGCAATGTCGCGCTGGAATCGATGGGCTTCAAGACCTTCGGCTTCGGCGGCGGCCGCGCCGACATCTGGGCGCCCGAGGAAGACATCTACTGGGGCGCCGAGAACAGCTGGCTGGGCGAGCAGCGCTACAGCGGCGAGCGCCAGCTCGAGAACCCGCTGGCCGCCGTGCAGATGGGCCTGATCTATGTGAACCCGGAGGGCCCCAACGGCAACCCCGACCCGGTGGCCTCGGGCCGCGATGTGCGCGAGACCTTTGCCCGCATGGCCATGGACGATGAGGAGACCGTGGCCCTGGTGGCCGGCGGCCATACCTTCGGCAAGGCCCATGGCGCGGGCGATCCCAAGCTGGTGGGCCCCGAACCCGAGGGCGCACCGATCGAGCAACAGGGTCTGGGCTGGAAGAACGGCTTCGGCTCCGGCAAGGGCCAGCACACCACCACCAGCGGCATCGAGGGCGCCTGGAAGCCCAACCCGACGCGCTGGGACATGGGCTATTTCGACATGCTGTTCGGCTACGAATGGGCGCTCACCAAGAGCCCGGCCGGTGCGCATCAATGGGTGGCGCAGAACGTCCGGCCCGAACACCTGATTCCGGACGCGCATGACCCGAGCAAGCAGCACCCGCCGATGATGACCACGGCCGATCTCTCGCTGCGCTTCGACCCCGCCTACGAGAAGATCTCGCGCCGCTACCATGCCGACCCGCAGGCCTTTGCCGACGCCTTTGCGCGCGCCTGGTTCAAGCTGACGCACCGCGACATGGGCCCGCGCGCCCGCTACCTCGGCCCCCTGGTGCCGCGCGAGGAGCTGATCTGGCAGGACCCGATCCCGGCGCTGGATCATGCGCTGATCGATGCGCAGGACATCGCCGCGCTGAAGACCCGCCTGCTGGGCGCCGGCCTGAGCATCGCCCAGCTGGTCGGCACCGCCTGGGCCTCGGCCTCGACCTTCCGCGGCTCCGACAAGCGCGGCGGCGCCAATGGCGCACGCATCCGCCTCGCGCCGCAAAAGGACTGGGCCGCCAACCAGCCGGCCGAGCTGGCCAAGGTGCTGCCGGTGCTGGAAGCGATTCAGCAGGACTTCAACGCCAAGGCCGAGGGCGGTAAGAAGGTCTCGCTGGCCGACCTGATCGTGCTGGGCGGCTGCGCTGCCGTGGAGGCCGCGGCGCTGCAGGCCGGGCAGGTGGTGGCGGTGCCCTTCACGCCCGGCCGCATGGATGCCACGCAGGCGCAGACCGATGTGGCCTCCTTCGCCGTGCTGGAGCCGCGCGCCGACGGCTTCCGCAACTATGTGCGGCCGGGGCTGGAGGGCGTGGCGGCCGAGCTGCTGCTGGACAAGGCCCAGCAGCTGAGCCTCAGTGCGCCCGAAATGACGGTGCTGATCGGCGGCCTGCGCGCCCTCGGCGCCAACGTCGGCGGCAGCCCGCATGGCCAGTTCACGCAGCGCCCCGGCGCCTTGAGCAACGACTTCTTCGTGAATCTGCTCGACATGGGCACCAGCTGGCAGAAGCTGGCCGGCAGCGAAGAAAACCTGCTGGAGGGACGCGAGCGGGCCAGCGGCGCGCCGAAATGGACCGGCACGGTGGTGGACCTGGTGTTCGGCTCGAACTCGCAGCTGCGCGCGCTGGCCGAGGTCTATGCCAGCAGCGACGCCCAGCCGGCCTTTGTGCGCGACTTCGTGGCGGCCTGGCACAAGGTCATGGAGCTGGACCGCTTCGAGCGGGCGCCGGAGCTCGCCCATGCCTGACGGCCTGGTGCTCGATCTGCTGGCCCATCATCCCGAGGCCCTGGCCGAGCTCGCCGAGCTGTTCGAGGCCGAGTGGCCGGCCTGGTATCGCGGCGGCCGTGGCAACGCCCGGCAGGACCTGCAGGCCTATGCCCACAAGGGCGCGCTCCCGGTCGGCGTGCTCGCGCTGCGCGCGGGGGCGGTGTGCGGCGTCGCGGCGCTCAAGGCCGAGTCCATCCCCAGCCACCGGCATCTGTCGCCCTGGGCCGCGGCCGGGCTCGTGCCGGCCGCGCTGCGCGGGCAAGGCATCGGCCTGCAGCTGCTGCTTGCGCTGGAGCAGCAGGCCAGGCAGCTGGGCTTTGCGCGCATCTACTGCGGCACCAGCACCGCGGCCACCTTGCTGGAACGCGCCGGCTGGCGAGTCCTGGAACGCATCACGCATGAAGGCAAGGCCTTGGCCATCTACGAGAAGGCGCTCTAGCAGCCCGTATCATGCGGCGCATGGCCACCCCCGCGAAGCGCCCGTCTTCTCCCTCGGCAAAGCGCGCGCCAGCGCCGGCATCCAAACCCTTCCTTCGCTTCTATCACTCCGAGGCGCTGCGCAAGAAGACGCTGGCGCTGCTCGGCACGATCGAGCAGGCACCGGATGTCACCAAGCATCGCGACGCGCTTGGCAATCTCGTCGTGGAACTCACCAACTGCGGTCTGGATCAGTACTTCATGGAGCCGCTCAAGCTCGCCAAGCCGGGCTTCATGATTGAGCAGTCGGCGAACCTCGGCATGCTCGGCGCCCAGCAGCTGATGGCCTCGGTGATCCACCAGATCATCGGGCGCATGGACGGCCCGCAGTTACTGTCCGTGTGCGGCTCGATCCGGCAGTTCATGCACTAGGCATCTGACCGACCTGGCGGCGCCGCCTCACGGCGCAGCGCGCTGGCTGCCGGCCATGATGAATTGCCGCACCGCCTCCACCAGCTCGGCCTCCTGGCCCACGAAGCCATGCGGCGCGCGCCCCTCGCAGGCGTCCGAGCCCGCCGCCGCGCCCGGCCCGCCGCGCAGCAGCACCTGCTGCACGCGCGCCGCCGCCACGGCCTGCTCGGCCAGGCGCGGCATCAGCGCCGGCGGCGAGCGCGGGCAGCTATCGCCCTCATGGGCGATCAGCAGCAGCGGCTGGCGAATCGCCTGCAGCGGCAGATCGAACACCGACTGCGCCACCCAGGGCTTGCGCGCGCCGGGCTGGCCGGCCATCAGCGCCGAGCTCAGCACCAGCCCGTCGGGGCCCGCCTCGGGGCTCAGCCGCGCCGCCGCATTCGCGGCCGAGATCGTGCCGCGGCTGGTGCCCACCAGCCAGACCGGCCCGCCGCCCATGCGCTGGCGCAGCGCGGCGATCAAGAGGGCCAGGTCTTGCGCATGCGCGGGCGCGCTGCGAAAGCCGGCCAGGCCGTCCTCGCCATGCTGGTCCGAGGGCGCGTCCAGCACCACGGTGGCAAAGCCGGCGGCCACGAAGAGGGGCTGGCTGCGCACCAGCGCGTTGCCCTTCAGCGCCCGCGCGCAGGCGCTGCGCTCGTCCAGGTCCACATGGCCGCTGCCGCCGGCGAGCAGCACCAGGGTGGTGAGCGGCGGCCTGGCCCCGGCCGGCATGGCCAGGGCATAGCGGGTGCTGGTGCCGGCGTGGGTGGCGAGGCTGTGGAGCGTGCCGCAGGGCTCGCTGGCCTGCGCACCGAGCGCGGCCCCGGCCAGCAGGCAGGCCGCTGCCCGCGCGTGCATGCTCATCACGCCCGCCTCAGATAGTCGAGCGCCGCCGTGATGGTCGCCATTTGGGCCTGGTTGCACTCGGCGGGGCTGGCCGTCGGGCTGTCCGGGTAGACCTCGGTGGTGGTCACGAAGCGCGCATCGGTCATGCCGCCGCACAGGCCCAGCGCGCGCTTGGCGTAATTGATCACGCCGGCCTGCTGCAGCGGCTCGCCAATGATGCAGCCCTGCGCATCGGGCGCGGCGATATGGGTCACGCGGCGCACCGCGGCTATCAGCGCACGCTGGAACTCGGGCACCGGCCGCTCGGTGTCGGCCACCAGGTAGAAGCCATCGGGGATGGCGTGCCAGTCGAACGCGACGCCATCGCGTGCCGCCTTGGCGGGGCCGAATTCGCTGTTGTCGGTGTCGGTGGTCTCGTGCAGGTCGACATGCAGATCGACGCGGCCGCCGCCCTGCGCCGCCACGCAGGCCATCGCCAGCGCCGACTCGGCGGCCGGGCTGTCCTGCTTGAACTGCCGATTCGGGTCCAGCGCATCGGGGTTCCAGCGGTTGACGGTCTCGTAGCCCCAGGGGCTGATGCAGGGCAGCAGCAGCAGGTTGAACGCGGCCTCGGCGTGGCGATCAAACTCATGCTCCAGCCACTGCAGCGCGCCATGCACGCCGCTGGTCTCGTAGCCATGCACGCCGCCGGTCACCAGCACCACCGGGCGATCCGCCTTCCACGCGCGGCTGCGCACCGCATAGAGCGGGTAGCTGCCCAGGCCCAGGCGCCCATAGTCGAGCCTGCCGTACTGGAACAGCTCGGCCTGCGCGGGCAGCTTGGCCATGAGCGGCGCAAGCACCTCCTCGGCATAGCTGCGCTGCGGTTGCTGGCGCGCCAGCCAGGCGGCCTTTTCGGCCGCGCCCCAGGGCGTGCCGGGGGTGCCGATCGGGTATGGCGGCATGCTTGGCGGGGTCGATGGCGAGGTGCTCACAACGTGCTCATCTGGTCTTGGTTGGCGATGGGGCGGACGATACACCGCTCAGTCGATCGCGGCCCGCCGGCTCCCCGATCGAGCGCGAAGCCTGGCGCCCGCGGGCGTGACTTGCGAGGCCAAGGCGTCTACGCTGGGAGCGCCGCAGCGGCTGACCCGACGGGGGCACTCTGCAGCGGCGTCGCTGCCGCGCCGACCCGTCAACTCAACAGGAGTGAAGACATGTCATACATCGATGGTTTCGTGATCGCGGTCCCCACCGCCAACAAGCAGCAGTTCATCGAGCACGCGCGTCATTTCGACCCGCTATTCATCGAGCTTGGCGCGATCCGTGTGATCGAAGCTTGGGGCGACGACGTCCCCGACGGCAAAGTCACCGACTTCCGCCGCGCAGTCCAGGCCACGGCCGAGGAGACGGTGGCTTTTGCATGGGTCGAATGGCCGGACAAGGCTACGCGCGATGCCGCCATGAAGAAGATGACGGAAGACCCGCGCATGGACCCGTCCACACCCGGCAATCCGCCCATGCCCTTCGACGGCAAGCGCATGATCTTTGGCGGCTTCGAACAGGTGGTCGAAGTGAAGGCTTGAGCGGCGGGGGAGACGCCGCCCCTGGACGTGCCGCGCTCCGCGGACCAGCAAACGCCGCGCAACTCCCCGTTGCAGCCCGCATAGGTCGGCGCTCGGGGTCCTGCAGGGCTCACACTCGCGGCCAGGAGCGGAAGTTCGCCCATCCGATGCAGGAGACAGTTCTAGGCTGGAAGCGGTCGTCTGTTCGTCCCACTGACGGAAACCAGAGCGGTCTTTGTCCAGCCGCTCAACCGGCGAAGGCGTCCCGAAGCATGTCCGCAATGTTCTTCGGCCACACAGTCTCGTTCGTTGACCTGAGCTCCGCCATCGTCCACCAGCGATGCTCAACAATCACCCGTTGCTCCTGTGGCGTCCGCTCTTCGTCTAGTACTTCGCAGTCTTTGGCTTTCACGATGAAAAAGCGTTCGTCGGCCTCGACCACTTCTCCATCAGGTAAGCCTAGGGGGAAGACCCGCTTACCAACTTGCGGCCCAGGGTGCTCGATGTCGAGACCGACCTCCTCGCGCAACTCACGCACGGCAGCCTGCTCAAAGCTCTCGCCGGCCTCCACCCCGCCCCCGGGAGTAGCCCAGTGCGCATTTCCTGCCATTGCTCCCTCGGTGTGCACAAACCGAAAGAGCAGAAGACGCCCCTTGGGATCCAAGACAAGAAGGCGAGAGGCTGGTCGTCGGCGCATGTAGCAACGATAGCGCACGCCAGCGCTGGTCTACGTCTGCTTCTGCTGCGAAGCAGTCGTCGAGCTTGCCAGCCCAGCCGACTGGATTGGCTCAGAAGCGCCAGCCCGATCCGCAGCAAAGCAGACATAGTCGCGACGCGAACAGCCTCGTTTGAGTTCTGCGGCCGCAGCACCCCGTAGAGCGGCCGTTCGGGCCATCGCCCCTTGCTCGGACCCAAGGACTGCTTCATGCCCGGCAGCGTGAGTACGCCCGGCGGCCCCTCTGCCGGTCAGCCACTGAATCTTCGCCCTAGGGACCCTCTGCATAACTCCCATGGGCCGCGTTTGCGAGAGAACGGGCCGCCGAGTAGGCGCGCCGCGCAGGTCGGGCTCGCTGCCCGATGCCAAGCGGCGCAACGCCCGCGGCGGCCCGTTATCTCGCAAACCCGCATGGGGCGGGCCTTTGCGGGCGCTGGCCGGCGTTGCAAACCTTGCCCAGACATCGGTCTGTGCGGCGGTCCGCGCCTTGGCCAGCATCCCGCAAAGATCCCGCCGCGGCCCATGGGAGTTATGCAGAGGGTCCCTCGCTCCGCAGCTTCGCGATACTCTCGGCCAGCAGGTCCAGAACGTCCTTGTTGGGCCAACAAGACCGACCGACAAGGTGCTAGATTTGCCATCCATGGCCTGGCCAGAGCACCACGACCTCGGCAGCAACGGTCATATTCAGGGAGCGGTTCCAATGCCTTCAACTTCCACCCTCCACTTCTTCTGCGGCAAGGCCGGCGCCGGCAAGAGCACGGTCGCCAGCGCGCTGGCCAAGGATCTTGGGGCGATCCTGATCTCCGAGGACGTCTGGCTGATGCGCTTGTATGGCGATCAGATGAAGGTCTTTGACGACTACATCCGCTGCTCAAAGAGGTTGAAGACCGCCATCGGCCCGCTGGTGGTGGACCTGCTACGGAACGGCGTGCCATCGGTGGTGCTGGACTTCCAGGCCAACACCAGGGCCGGCCGCCGCTGGTTTCTCTCGGTGTTCGAGCAGGCGGCTGCCGCGCATGTGCTGCACTATGTGCAGACTCCCGATTGGCAATGCCTGGAGCGCATCGCCAAGCGGAACCTGGAGCGGCCGGAGGGCTCGCATCAGTTGACCGAAGAAGACTTTCGCTACGTCTCGTCGTTCTTCGAGGCGCCGGAGGCGGCGGAGGGCTTCAACATCAGGACCCACGGCGGCTGAAACGCAAGGTCGGGCGCGTGGGCGGCCGCATCAGCTTTCGACCCCGACTCGAGTTCCTGTAGCATGGCCCCCATCATGTACACCGCCTTCCTGTCCTTGTCCGCCGCACGAGCTGCACGAGCCGCACGAGCCCGTCGTGCGCTGCCGTGCGCCTGGCGCGAGACAAGGAAGAGGACGACCTAACACCCTCCAATCCCGGTTTCTCCCCCAAGGCCACGGCTCACCCCCGTGGCCTTTTTCTTTGTCCGACCCCAAAGTGAAAGGAACTTCTCCATGCAAATCCCCAGCGCTTCTTGTGCTTCTTCGCCGCGGTTCGATGCGCTCATGCCCGTGACCGATCGCCCCGCCGAGGTATTCGTGCGTGGTGAGGGCGCCTGGTTGTGGGACGCGGCCGACACGCGCTACCTGGACTGGCTGCAGGGCTGGGCGGTGAATGCCCTGGGGCATTGCCCGCCCGAGGTCAGCCAGGCCTTGGGGGCGCAGTCGAGCCTGCTGCTCACGCCCAGCCCTGCGCTTTACAACCTGCCTTCGCTGCAACTGGCCGAGCGGCTGTGCGCGCTCAGCGGCTTTGACCAGGTGTTCTTCGGCAGCACCGGGGCCGAGGCGAACGAGGGTGCGATCAAGCTGGCGCGCAAGTGGGGGCAGCTGCATCGGGGCGGGGCCTACGAGATCATCACCTTCGACAACGCCTTCCACGGCCGCAATCTGGCCACCATGGCCGCCAGTGGCAAGCCGGGCTGGGAGGCCCTGTTTGCGCCCGGCATGCCGGGTTTTGTGAAGGCCGTCTTCAACGACATGGCCTCGGTCGAGGCGCTGCTCAGCGAGCGCACCGTAGCCGTGATGCTGGAGCCCGTGCAGGGCGAGGCCGGCGTGCGCCCGGCAAGCCCGGGCTTTGTGCGCGCACTGCGCCAGTGGTGTGATCGCCACGGCCTGCTGCTCATCTTCGACGAGGTGCAGACCGGCTGCGGGCGCCTGGGGCAGTTGTTTGCCTACCAGCACTACGGGGTCATGCCCGACATCATGAGCCTGGGCAAGGGCCTGGGCGCCGGCGTGCCGATCTCGGCGCTGCTGGCGCAGGCACATTGCAGCGTCTTCACCCACGGCGACCAGGGCGGCACCTATGCCGGCAACCCGCTGATGTGCGCGGTGGGGCTGGCGGTGCTGGAAACGCTCAGCCAGGGCGCCTTCCTGGAACAGGTGCGGACGCAAGGCGCGCAGTTGCAGCGCGGGCTGCAGGCGCTGTCCGCGCGCCACGGCCTGGGCGAGGTGCGCGGGCTGGGTCTGCTGTGGGCGCTGGAGCTGGGGAGCGATCACGCGGCCGCGGTGGTGCGCGAATGCCGCCGCCGCGGCTTGCTGGTCAATTCGGCCCGGCCCCATTGCCTGCGCTTCATGCCAAGGCTCAACAGCACCGCCGACGAGATCGCGCAGGGCCTGCAGCTGCTCGACGCCGCCATTGCTGCCGTGCTGGAGGAGTTTGCCGCGCAATGATCGAACGGGGGCCTGTCGCGAAGCCGGCCCGATCAGCCGCTCACACTCTTGGTATGGCGGAAGAAGTTGTCCGGGTCGTAGACCTGCTTCAGCGTCGAGAGCCGGTCCAGGTTCGAGCGGCCATAGGCCGCTTCCACGCGATCGCGGCCTTCCTCCTCGGTCAGGAAGTTGATATAGGTGCCGCCCGTCGAGCATGTTCGCGTGGCCTCGAAACAGTCGCGCGCCCACTGGACATTGACGGCGTCGTCCTCGGGCCGCTCCCAGGAACCGGCGATGTTCAACACATAGGCAGCATCGCGATTGCCAGCCGGCGAATGCTCGGCGGGCAGCTCACCCAGCGCGCCCTGGATCTGGAACAGCAGGATGGCCGAGTGTGGCGACGCGATGCGGGCGGCGTGCGCCACGGCAAGGTCGATGAACGGGCGATCGATACCGGGCAGGTAGTGCGACTTCCAGTAGTAGCGTCTGCCCTTCGGTTGGGTGGCATCGAGCAGGCTCTGCATCTGCACATAGGGACGGCGCGTCACGATATCCGCGATCGGCCGGCCGGTCGCGCGCAGCGGCGCCAGCAAGGCTTCGCCATCCTCGACCTTGCCCGAATGGCAGACGAAGATGGCGGCGATCGGCTTGCCGTGCACTTCCTTCGGTAGCCAGGGCGCCGGCGGCGCGATCCGCAGCACGGCCACGCTGGTCAGCTCGCGTGGCGCCGCGGCGCTGAAGCTGCGGTAGGCCTCGAGGACCTGCGCGGCGTCCTCGCCATGCCAGGCGATCGCACCGCCCAGGATCTCGGGGCCGACCGGATGGAGCCGGTACTCGAAGGAGGTGACGATGCCGAAGTTGCCCCCACCGCCGCGCAGGGCCCAGAACAGGTCTGCGTGCTCGTCCGCGCAGGCGCGCAGGACTCGGCCATCGGCCGTCACCACCTCCATCGAGACGAGGTTGTCGCAGGTCCAGCCATGGCGGCGCGTGAGGTAACCAAAGCCGCCGCCGACGGTCAGGCCCGCGATGCCGGTCGCGGAGACGAAGCCCAGCACGGCTGCGAGCCCGTGCAACTGCGTCTCGCGGTCGACGTCTGCCAAGGTGCAGCCCGCTTGCGCCAGCGCCGTGCGGCGCACCGGATCGACCCAGACGCCGCGCAGCAGCGACATGTCGATCATGAGGCCGCCCTCGCACACCGCCAGCCCGGCGATGTTGTGGCCGCCGCCGCGCACGGAGCACAGCAGCCCGTGCTGGCGCGCAAAGCGCACGGCTTGCACCACGTCGACCGTTCCGGTGCAGCGCGCCAGCAGGCCGGGGCGCCGGTCGATCATCGCGTTCCAGACCTTGCGCGTCTCCTCGTACTCTGCGTCTTCCGCGGTCAGCACCCGGCCCTTGAATGCCGCCTTGAAGGACTGCAAGGCTTCCGGCGCGAGATCCACGATCCCGCCATCCATGCGTGTGAGCTTGATTGCCATCGTTGACCTCCTTGAAGAACGACATCGACAGCATGCGCGTGACAGGCCGCCAAGGCCAGTCCAGAATCTGAAGCGTTTACGCTGGGGAGGCGAGGCGATGGACAACAGCTACGGCCAGTTCTGCACCGTTGCGAGAGGGGCCGAGGTGCTGTGCGAGCGCTGGACGCCGCTGGTGGTGCGCGAGCTGCTCTGCGGCAGCAGGCGCTTCAACGACCTGCATCGCGGCGTACCCCGCATGTCCACCAGCCTGTTGGCACAGCGACTCCAGCGTCTTGAGGAGTTCGGCATCGTGCGGCGCGCCGCCGCCGGCAAGGTCTGGGAGTACAGCCTGACGGCGGCCGGCGAGGAGCTGCGGCCCATCGTCATGGCGCTCGGCCACTGGGGCGCGCGCTGGATCGGCAGCCGCCTGCGCGACAAGGAGCTGGATGCGGGCCTGCTCATGTGGGACATCCGGCGGTTCGCCTGCATGCCGGAATTTCCGCCCCGCCCCATCGTCATCAACTTCCGGTTTCGGGACGCCCGGACCGGCGAGGGCTCATGGTGGCTGGTGGTGGAGGAAGGCGTGGCCGACCTCTGCCGCACCGACCCCGGGCGCGAGTTGACGCTGGTGGTGGACGCGACCCTGCGGGCGCTGACCGAGATCTGGGCGGGCGACCGCACGCCCCAGCAGGCCCTGCAGTCGCACGAGCTTCGCGTGGACGGCGCAAAAGGCGATGCGGACGCGCTGTGGCGCTGGCTGGGCACCAGCGTGTTCGCTTCGACGCGCCGCGCCAGCCTGACGGCCGCCAGTGCCCATTGATGGCCGGCGCCGATTGCGATCGACCCAACGCAACGCCGCCGACATCGACTTCTCAAAGGGCAGCCGGGGCAAGTTCTTCAGGTCCGGCACCCGCCTCAATCTGCCCGCGTACCTCGAAGCCGAGGTGCAGGACTACCCCGCCGAGCGCGCCCACCCCCGCGGCATCGACGTCAACCAGCTCGTCAACGCGCTGCTCAAGAAGGACATCGGGCTGATCGAGGCGGCCAGGTAAGGCGGCGCTGCGCAGCTCGATGGGAGAGGCAGGGTCAGGTCTTGACTGAAGGTTCAAGGCCTGACCCCGTTGCCCACTGCCCAGATGGTCGGTAAGCAGGCGGTAGGTCTGGCCGCCCTTGTCCATGTACTCGGGCACATTGGGTCGCTCGGCATACACAAAGCGGCTCAGCACCTGCCCCTGCCCGTCCAATTCAGCGGCAATGCGTAGGCCGTCCTGGTACACAAAACCGTGCACCAGCATGCCATTGACCTAGCGGCCAATACGTCGGTTCAGGCCATCCATCACATGGTCCACTACTTTCCGCGGTCCCGCGCCGCAGCATGTGCCACCCCGCTGGGACCGTCATGCAGCAGAAAATTGATGGCCGATCAGCTGGCACTACTTCCGCTTGCGGTTCCTATCTTGCTTCTTGGCGAGTAGCCAGCTGGCGCCCGTTGCGATGCAAAGAGTGATGCCCGTCCCGGTGACCAATTCGGCTGGCGGATTCAATCGGTCGACGCAACACACTAGGGGCCGATCAGGCCGAAGGAGTGTTGGACATGAGGCAGCGAC
>Ga0208125_100724_pt1 | contig 15782 bp, 16 predicted proteins | sample LakWasM128_HOW14_2_FD_183938 | JGI IMG/M metagenome (GOLD analysis project Ga0208125, IMG submission 183938) | Freshwater sediment methanotrophic microbial communities from Lake Washington under simulated oxygen tension - Sediment Metagenome... | ecosystem: Environmental > Aquatic > Freshwater >... | reverse complement strand
TGGTGTGAAGCCTCATGTGCTCAGATATTGGGAGCAAGAATTTACTCAGCTTAAACCTGTTAAACGTCGTGGTAATCGTCGTTATTATCAACATCACGAAGTACTGCTTATTCGTCGTATTCGCGAGTTATTATACGAGCAAGGGTTTACGATTAGCGGCGCACGTAACCGCCTTGATGGACCAGATGAAACTGAGATTAAAGCCGATTCAGTGCAATCGGCTGCCCAGCCAGATTCGAGTTTGAGTTCTTCACTATCTACTAATAATAAAGAGTTTGATTTCACTTCAGTTAAAGCTGAGCTGTTAGAGATTCTAAGTTTACTTCGTCCAGCAACAGTACCAGTTTAAATACACACCGATTTATTTCTGAACGCCTTTTATCGCCACCAACCTTTTACGATATAATGCACGCTTGTTGTAAAGATACTTACAACATCGGTTCGGGGCATAGCGCAGCCTGGTAGCGTACATGCCTGGGGGGCATGGGGTCGCAAGTTCGAATCTTGCTGTCCCGACCAATAGATGTAAGGTTTCAATGCATACTGTCAATTTTAGTGGCGTATTAGTGGCTATCATTATCAAAGAAGCTTTCTATTTTTTGTCTTTCTTTGTTATTGTCCGCGCCAACAATCCATTTGGCGTAAACATTTAATAGCATCTGCATTGATGTGTGCCCCATCATGCGCGCAAGCCACATTGGGTTTAGAACGCATTCGAGCACAAGCAATTCCTGCATGGTAAGCGATGGCTTGTTTTAGTTCTTCCAGCTCTGTTACACGGGTGCCAAATGACCGTGATGACATGACTTGTTTGGCTTTTGGCAATCGCTCTTCCATGTCCATCATCACTTCGCCATTAAGCTCTTGAACGGTGCTTTCTAAGACCACGCCGAACTCATCACGAATGCGCTTACGATCTGCGCGTTTCAGTCTTAAGATATTATGCACGCCCACCGCATTGAGCCTAGTCTTTTGCCTACGCCCCACACTTTAGAGACTGGTAGACTCTCCATAATCTTATCGACCTCAGCTACTTCCATAGAGGTCAGATCGCATACCCCATTAAATCGCGTTTGCTTCTTAGCGATATGATTCGCTAACTTGGATAAAGTTTTGCTATGACCAAAGCCAACACAGATCGGTAGTTAAAGCATCTTAGTATTTATTTGAAAGTAAAAAACCACCATCAGAGGAATGATGGTGGTTTTTTCGAATAAGAATATGAGTTTACTTTTCGTTCTTAATTGCAGTAATAATAAACGTGTAAAATATTTTATTGATCTCTAAGTTCTCGCCTTCCTTAGCTGTTTTACATAAATCAGTGATAAAATTTCCAATTCCACCTTTTTCATTTGAGCCGAAGTTGATTGCAAAATCTACTTTACTCATCCTATCTAGTTGAGTTTTATATGCGTCCAAGGAATTGAAGTAAGCGTCTTTATCATTTTTAGCTTTTGATTCTTCGTAAAATTGCAAAGCGACCTTCTTTGGAAAGTTCTTCATAATTTCACTTTTAACAAATGTTAAATATTCATCTACTGATGTAAATCCAGTGTCTTTCTTTAAAAAGATTGTGTGGTTTTTATTGTCATAAGCAAGATTCCCGCATGTGTATCCTTTCTCAGCACCAAAAGCTGTCAATGAGGAAAGGCACAACATTAAAGTTATTGAAGTTTTTATTATCATTATATTTGTAAGTTCATTTTTGATTTTGAGTCACAAATACTAACATAATAAGGATACGCCCCTTTAATGCTGACTGATCATTTTTGAAGTGATAAGCTTCGCCAATATTCACTGAATAGCTTTGCGCATGTAAGGTCATTTCGAAAGTTGAAACGTTCATTGAAAACCGCTCCGAGATTACCTAGTTCGGCACGTATTTCTTGACAATCTGCGTTTGAAATTCCAAGCCCAGTTGCGTATGTTGGTCGGTTTATTATCTGTTGACCGTCTTCAAGTCTAGGAAATAGCAACTCTAGATTTAATCGATGGAAAGCAAAACCTAGAAAGGCAATTCTCTGTGCAGAATTTAATGCTTCTCTAATCTCTACAACCTCACTGTGATACGGGTCAACCCCCTCGGTGAATGTTCTAAGTCCTTCAGATATCTTAATAAGTGTCTTGCAGCTTGGTTCGCTGCCATATTCGACCCCATCCTGCTGGTTTTGCCATGGAAGTTGACCAACAGACCCATAAGGATGAAATATCTGAAGGTTTTTCATTGCTTTTGTAGCTCGTTCAGTAGTTATGCCGTAGTAATTCTGAAGTGCTCCATGAAGGTAGTGTGCTATGCATCTATCATAGTTAAAGCTAACAATAGCCACTTTTGATAAACGTTCATCAATATCAGACTCTTGACAGTTTCTGTAAGAAGCTGAAAGAATGCGTTATACCAAGTTTCTTGAACTCCAGCGAAGTTTATTTTCCTTATTGATTCTCGATAATTAACAAATAACGCGCTATTAGCCTCGGCTTCTAAGATACAACGTGCAATTGCTAACTTACCACATACAGCAATTTGACTTTCATTACGATGAGAGTCAATAAAGTTATCGATTGAAATGGACTGTGGCATTGCATCACGAATTCTCCATGAGGTTTTAAGATACGGGTTTATGTCCATATTTAAGGAGTTGGCTTCTTTAACCAATTGACGATATGCTTCATCAATTGTCCTGTCACCGCTGCTTCTTTGATAACCATCTGAGTATTTTATGTCCAAAACTTTAGCAATTTTCATGCGTAGTTCAGCACCGACCGGAAGGTTCACTTCCTTGCTTGCTCCAGCTCCGACAACTAAAACTAAAGACTTTGGTTGAGTTTCTTTGTTCATTTTATTATTTAATTAAATTGGATGATTTTAAATGTTAATTAGATCGGATTTAGCTGGATTTATTTTTAAGTTGAATCTTTCCCGTTGTATTGTCCATACGATATTGAATAAGTATAGCTAAAAGTGTTTAGCTTTACCTCAATTGAACTCATCTCTATTAGGTTTTTTTGATTATTGTTTATGAAATTAAAGATATAGATACAAGACAAATAAAGAAATACCCCTTGAATCGTTAAATCCAAAGGGTATTTTGTAATTAAAATACTTAATAACTACATTGAGGGAGTGTTTTTAGGAGGTCTATCACCTTGAGCTGGCTTAGGACTTTTATCTCCGCCGATAGCTGGTTTAGGAGAGTTATCGGAAGATGCTACTTTTGGCGCTTTGCCTGCATCAGGTTTAGGCTTAGCATCACCTAAAACTTGTTTTGGCTTGTTTGCATCTGGTTGTCCCACTGGTGATTGAGGCTTGCTACCTGCATCTGGTTGGTTATAGGCGTGTTTATCGCAACACTAGGCTTACCCCAATTTAACGAAATAAACGAACAAATGCGCATGCGTATGGATGCAATTTTTGGAAGTGGTTATGAATACACTTATCTTTACCCTGGCTTACAAAAGGTAGTGCAGGCAGCGGGTCGGGTGATTCGGACAAAAGATGACCGAGGTTTTGTACATTTAATAGATGACAGATACACGCAACCTGCAGTGAAAAATTTGCTGCCTAAGTGGTGGAGCATTTAATTATGATTCCAAACAACTTTTGCCACACCGTTATTTCAAGAAGTTATCTTTTACATTTGTTTAGCTGCCTATGGGCGACGTACTTATTATTAGTTGCAAAGTGCCAACTTGAATGCTGACCATAAAAATAAGAGTTTGCGACCCCACCAAGATGTCAATCAATGACTTATGTACCCTAAAATTTTATTGATTGTGGATACATATTCTTGAACGGCAGCTTTGAGGTAGTCTGGTTTATGGATCAAAGGTAAAAAAGGGCCCATAAGAGACCTTCGACTTGCCGTTCCTATAGATAAACGGCATGATGCGCATATGAATATCAATCCAACTACGCAAGACCGCATGGGTAACTTGGTTACTGAAGGCTCCATTGTTCGCGTGTTGTATATTTCTCCTTCAATATTCGATGCATTGCTAAAAAAGCCTCATGGATATTGGGTTGTAGAGCAGAGTTATTTGCTTAGTTTCGATCCACAAATATCAACAGCGAATGATAACGAATGGGGAATGGAAGCATGATAGGTTTAGGCGTATTGCTTTTTTTATGTATCTGGGGTGCAATTGCATTATTGATTGCCAATTTAATTGGCAAAAAGCTGCTCAAGAGATTTACCAAAGATGCGGAAGGCAGAACAACCAGTAAGGGCGTTTTAATTATCTTAGTAGTGAGAGTGTTAGTGTTTTTTGCGCCTATAGCAGATGAAATTATCTCGTACCCAGCTTATTCCAAAATGTGTCAAGACGCAGGTAAATATGAGTTTGCGCCTAACATGGATGAGAAGAAAGTGTTTGGGCGGGAATATCGTATTGAGGAGGAAGATAAAAAACTAATTAGGCTATTCCCAACTTTTCAGACACTACACCCAGAGGACAATAGCAATTCCGGTGTCGTAATTGAAACTACAAAATTAAAGTTAATTGATGATAACACCAACGAAACTTTGCTCACTACGCGAACGGCTAAGCCTTTACGCTCTTTTTTTGCAATGCCATGGGATGGGAAACGCATTCCGTGGCTATTACATGAGTGCAGTGATGTGTTAGGCAAAAATGGAGGAGAAAGTCAAAAGTATATTAGGTCGCTACAGATGCGTCTTAAATATCATTTGAACTGAACGGTGAGTGCCGTACCCATAATTTTTAACATTATTTGATTTATTAGAAGGCCATGCTACGGTAAGCCTCCGCCCAGTACCCTCCCGCCCTAGATTCAATGGTATTGCAGATTGGGGTTGTTTCTAACATTCCATCTGGGTTTTGTATTGGTAAGCGCAAATTTCTCCACACCTTGAAATATTTTTTATTAATGAATTTGAGCGGTTAAGAAATACCTTTGAATGACCGCTTTGAGGCAGCTATTTTAAAATCGAATGACTGAAATGGGTCGATTTCGTAAATTTTTGTTGTCTATTTTCAAACTTTCAAAAAGCGACTTTTGAGTTGATAGATTCGGCCCCATCACGGACACGCTATCAAGTTATTACGTGCTCTAATCGGTCGAAGGAACTTAGAAAAACTTTCGCCCATACATCAAAATTAAAACTATATGGCTTGGATGTGCGGTGATTTATTAATCAAGGCTATAAATCTGACTGTAATCAGCAATATACAAAGAATCTACGTTAAGTAAACTATTAGGTCTACAATTTATTCAAGTATTTAATATTGGTAGTAATTGTGTTTTGTTTGAAATTGAATTTAACCTTCTATCGTAAGGCAAACTCAAATTAAGCATTTCCTACTGGGTACTCTCAATAATAATTTAAATAAATATCATATGAGTGATCATCACTACCTTAAAGCCGTTACTGACTTAAGTGACTCGCATAAAATAGTCGCAGCTTGTGACATTTATTCACAAACGGGAATCAAGTTAGTTGCGGCTGGTATTCAAATTAACAGTCGCATGTATGATCGATTGGTTCAACACAAACTACTGCCCTCGCTAGATAAGGCATTGTCCATGGAAAATGTGCTGAACTCTAAAACGATATTAGCTGATGTACTCAAGATACTTGAACTAAATGACAGTTTAAAGTTAGCAGCTGATGTCGTAAGTCAGCGTGATTCTTACGATAAGATCTTCCAAAATATTAAACTCCCCAAACCTTTGGCTTTTAAATTGACAGTGGCGAAGGAAAAGTTTCCTCATATTTACCAACGTAGTCTTTTAATAATGCTTATCAGTGTTTATCTAGCGCATTGTGAAGGGATGAGTTTTCAAGAAAAAGGTTGGGTGGGTATAGCAGCATTGTTTCATGATATTGGGCTGCTGCACATTGATCCGAAGTTGCTTGAACCGACGCATGTCATGAGCACTTCTGAAAGACGGCATCTATATACACACCCGCTATCAGCCTACATGATACTTTGCGAATTTCCTGAGCTTCCTGCATCGATTGCCGATGCCGTGTTGGAGCATCATGAACGAATGGATGGGAACGGTTATCCGCGAGGTCTTCAAGGCAAAAAAATCAGTCGTTACGGTCAAATTCTGGGGATTTCCGAACTTATTTCTAAAGTATTTGATTCAAATAAGCATAAAGTATCTTGGGCGAAACTGAAAATCATGCTCAAGATGAACTCCAAACAGTATGGAGGCGGCTTAATTGGGTATCTGGATATATTTCATGATAAAGCTGCAGGCGCCCAAAGTAGAGAGGTTGAGTCAGAACATGTCATTGACCAAGTGAGCCTAATGGCTAAACTATTTTCTGATTTCAATGACCTCTCTGATCAGCAAAGTAGCAACCCGATCTACGAGTTTGCCCAAAATCGTTTGGCAGAGCTACGTCTGGCTTTATTCAGTGCCGGAGTTGACCCCCGTGATCCTGAATCTATGAGTCAAATGTTCATGGATGATCCAGAATGTGTGGCAGAGTTTGCACCAATCATTGATGAAACTATCTGGCAATTTAAGACGTTATTGTTGGAAGTTTCGCGGCAATGGCCAGAAACCAACGAATTGACGAATGAGATGATGAGTAATCAAGATAATTCATGGTTTGGTCAAATGAAACTTGTATTAAATGCCGGCTAAAACTGAACAGTCTTTTTTACGACTGCAAAGGGTCGCAAGCACCGATTATCAGAGCCTGCTAGAGAGAAGTCCAGTTATGCAGTCACTTTGAAATAAGCGCAAACTATTGATCCCTATTATCTAGGAGATCATCATGGAAACATCTAATTCACATCATCACGAACCATGGAACAAAGGTAAGTTAATCGGCCAGAAAGCACCACTTAAGCTAAAAGAAATCTGGGCAATTCGCGTTCGTTTAGAGTTATCTCAACGTATAAGGGATTTAGCACTATTCAACCTTGCAATTGATAGTAAGCTCAGAGCCTGTGACTTAGTAAAATTGAAAGTTAGAGACATCTCACATGGTGATAGAGTTACCTCAAGAGCCATCGTCATGCAGCAGAAGACTGGACGCCCAGTTCAATTTGAGATTACTGAACAAACGCGTAAATCCGTAACAGAGTGGATTAAAGCATCTGAAATCAAATCAGATGCTTTTTTATTTCCTAGTCGAATTCATAATTCAGTGCATCTATCTACAAGGCAATACGCACGAATAGTAAATGATTGGGTAGTAGAGATAGGACTTGATCCTACCAGCTATGGCACTCATACCATGCGAAGAACAAAACCAACGTTAATTTACAGGCGAACTAAGAACCTAAGAGCTGTGCAGTTGTTGCTGGGGCACACTAAGCTTGAGAGTACAGTGCGTTATCTAGGTATCGAAGTTGATGATGCATTAGAAATGGCAGAGCAAACTGAGGTTTAATGAAAATCAGGATTGAATCCTTTCAATCCTGATTATTATTTTATAGCTGTGACCAGACGTTTAGGAAATATACATTGGGCCAAATGCTGACATTCAATCTTTGACTTAAACTGCGTTCAAACTGTTTATATCATGTGAATATAAATTCCACCTAAGTCTGTTTAAAGGTCGACCTTAGAATGTAAACAGCGGCTTTACCAAAGCCGTAGCTTGTCGTCAAAATACTCGCGAATAAATACAACTTGAAATACTCAGGTGGCGGAGCCGCTGGGCTATCTAATGATGGAAAGATGGACATCAGTAGAAATAAACTTGAGTTTGTAAATGCTCCAACAACCATCGCCCAACGAACATGCCAAGGTAACGGTACTTTAGCAGCATAAACACCCAAAATTAATGCAGTCATTAATAAAAAATCAATATGTGCCTGTAGGAGTCTGGTGAATTTACCTGCAAATATAGTTTTTAAAGGAGTTACTCCAAAATTCAACCCTACCATACACCAAGCCAATACTAATGCCATTAGTAACCACATTGCCGCACCACGAATTAGCACCACATTGCCTGCGTGTTTTTGCTCATTTGTATTCATTAATTTTTCCTCCAATAATTATGTAAGGAAGCTTAATCAATTTGTATTATTAAAACTTGATTACATCGGTACAAAAACTTGACTGAAACGGTGTTTTAGAGATTTACACGTGATAGCTAATACAACTAATATGCATAGAACAGTGTTAATTCGAGTGCAGTTGAATGCTAAATCATCAGTCTCAGTCTAATGCAGTGCTTAAATTGTCTACGGATGATATTCCTCCGTTGCAAAGGCAAGAATGGTTGCGTGAAGTAATTGGGCGTGAATACGCGAAGGTAAATATTGTTGCACCAAGTAGAGGTTATTTATTTAATGAAATGACTATTTACCCTTGGGATAATTTAAGACTTTCCGTGATTCGTTCTAACAGTATTAATATTCAACGATCACCTAAAGAACCACATTGCATTAGTCAGGATGCTTACTTTGGTGTGATTCTACTTTCGGGTGAATACATGCTAACGCAAAATAGCCGTGAAGTTTTTCTTCGGCCAGGTGATATGGCAATATATGATGCCACTAAACCACATCGTATTCATTGCCCTAAAAGTTTCTCCAAATTAATCATCACTGTTCCTCGCAAGTTAATGCGAGAGAGAATGGCAGGCATAGAGCATTGTACTGCATTAAAAATCAATGGTGACTCTGGGCTAGGTGCGGTTGCTTCTAATTTTATTCAGTCTATCGCGAAAGAAGCTGACAGCATGAGAGTTGAGGCATTTAATCAAACGGCTGAACACTCGCTAGATTTGTTTACATTAGCACTAAATAGTGTGAGACCAGAGAACTTTAATCTATCTCGCAGCCGTTCATTATCAATTTATCGAGTAAAAGATTTTGTGGAACGAAATCTTAAAAGCCCAACACTCGACACAGCGATGATTGTTTCAGGAACTGGACTATCGGCTCGTTATATCAATGAGCTATTTTATGATGAGGATATGTCCTTAATGCGCTTTGTCTGGCATCGACGATTGGAACATTGTCACCAAGAATTAATAAACGCAGCTCATGCAGGTAAACGGGTATCTGATATTGCACTTAGCTGGGGATTTAATGATTTTTCTCATTTTAGCCGAGCTTTCAAACAAAAATATGGTGTTTCTCCAAGGAGTTTAAGAACTTCAAATAACCAAGCTTTATATGATTGACCGATGGCTATGATATAGATGTTTGAAAGTTCAACTGATGGAAAGCTTTAATCTAAAATAAATACCTCGCAGAGGTATATTATAAAGTAGTAAAAATGTATAATTTTTTTGAATAAGAATAAAGCCTGATAAGTATTGTCGAATCAATAAAAGGATCTGCCATGGGTGACTATACAGGAGACATTGATCGAGCGAATCAACGTTTTCGTCAAGTAGTAGAAGCTGCACCAAATGCAATGGTCATGGTAGATAAATCTGGCACCATAGAAATGGTGAACACTCAGACAGAAAAGATTTTCGGGTACAGCCGCACCGAGCTCTTGGGTCAGAGCATAGACATACTATTACCCGAACGATTCCGTCACCAACACCCACATCATAGAGCTTCATTTTTTTCCGACTTACATCCACGTGCTATGGGAGCCGGTCGCGATTTGTATGGCCGTCGTAAAGACGGTAGCGAGTTTCCGGTAGAGGTAGGGCTCAATCCAATCGAAACCGAGGACGGCATTAAGGTCTTATCCGCTATTACCGACATTTCAGCGCGTAAACGAATGGAAGCGCGTTTCCGTCAAGTGGTAGAAGCTGCCCCAAACGCAATGGTGATGGTGGATAAATCTGGCATCATTGAAATGGTCAACACTCAGGCTGAGAATATTTTTGGCTATTCTAGAGCCGAGTTGTTGGGTCAGACGGTAGATATGTTGTTGCCTACCCGATTCCATCATCAGCATCCACACCACAGAGACTCATTTTTTTCTGATCTTCACCCACGCGCCATGGGCGCTGGCCGTGATTTGTATGGTCGTCGTAAAGATGGTAGCGAATTTCCGGTAGAGGTTGGACTCAACCCGATTGAAACTGAAGAAGGCATCAAGGTTTTGTCGGCAATTACCGATATCTCAGCGCGAGTAAAAGCTGGTGAAAGATTAGCTGAACACCGTAACGAGTTGGAGCGTAGCAATAGAGAGTTGGCGACGTTTGCTTATGTGGCGTCGCATGACCTGAAATCACCATTGCGAGGAATTTTCCAAATATCTCAATGGATAGAGGAAGATCTAAAGAGCGGTGATACCTTATCCATTCCAAGCCATATGGACATGTTGCGTGGACGCCTTCGCCGGATGGAACACCTATTGGATGATTTGCTTGCATATTCGCGAGCAGGGCGGCAGGAAGGCAGCATTAGTCAGATAGAGCTTGGGTCACTGGCCAAAAATATATTTGAGATGCAAGCTCCTCCGAATGGCTTTAATCTTGAAGTAGCAGAAGATCTGCCCATCTTTACAACCCTTGCTACACCTTTGGAGCAAGTACTCCGCAATTTGTTTACCAATGCAATTAAACACCATGATCGTTCATCGGGCTGCATCAAATTGAACTGGGCTAACGCTGCCAATAAAGATTATTACGAATTTAGCGTCACTGACGATGGTCCAGGTATTCCACAAGAATACCATGAGCGTGTTTTTATTATGTTTCAAACACTACGGCCACGTGATGAGGTTGAAGGTAGCGGTATGGGACTGGCGTTGGTTAAAAAGATCGTGGAAACCTATGGCGGCAACACCAGTATAGTGTCCGATGGCTCTCGTGGTTCAAGTATTCACTTTACTTGGCCGATAAGGATAGAGGGAAGGCTTCCAATTGCAAACGCTTCATAGACAAAACTATAAAGAAGTGACGTTGTTTATAGTAGATGATGACGATATTGACGCCATCGCACTCGAGCGCGCACTACGGAAACTTCGACTGCTTAATACAGTGCGTCGTGCCCATGACGGTCAAGAAGCATTAAATTTATTACGCGCAGGGGAGATTCCGGCGCCATTTATTATCTTACTCGACCTTAATATGCCGCGCATGAATGGGTTAGAGTTTCTAGAAGCACTACGGACAGATCCTATGCTGACCCATGCAGTTGTGTTTGTTTTGACCACGTCAAAATCTGACGAAGATTTAGTTGCAGCATATCGTAAGCATGTAGCGGGATATGTATTCAAGCAGCATATGGATAGGGATTTTCTTGAGGTTATTGGTTTAGTTGAGCATTACTGGAGACTGGTAGAGCTGCCAGTAACAAAGGAGTAAAGATGCGACTGTTACTCGTTGATGATGATGAGTTAGATCGAATGGCGGTGGTTCGCGTTTTGCAGAACCCTAATCTGATTAAAGATATTGTGCATGCAAGTACAGCCGTAAGTGCCCTAAAGCTTTATGACGAAAGTACATTTGATATTGTGCTTCTTGATTATCTTTTACCTGATATGGAGTGTCTGGATGTACTAAGTCTACTCACAAAACACACAGAGAAGCATGCAGCTGTAGTGATTTTAACTGGCATGGAAGATAATGCAGTCATAGAAAAAACCTGCATTGTCGCTGGAGCGCAGGATTTTTTACTTAAAAAAGAGCTTTCTGAACGGCATTTGACTAAGGCACTGGTGCATGCACAAGCTAGGCATGAACTTAATAGCCAGCTTCTTGAAACGCACAGGCGTTTAAAGTATTTAGCTGAGAATGACCCTATGACTGGGTTATCAAATCGCTACTATTTCGAAGAACATTTGCGCAGTGCGATTCAACGTGCTCGTCGTTTTAACATTCAACTTGGTTTAATTTATCTAGATATAGATAACTTTAAGCTTGTCAATGACAGCAAGGGGCACGACTCAGGTGATCAATTGCTGCAGCAGATCGCGCAGCGATTATTGGCAGTAGTTAGAGATGGAGATGTAGTTTGTCGCCTTGGAGGAGATGAATTTGCAATCGTTGTTCACGGCTTGGAAGCTGAGACTTCAATAGGAATTTTAGCACAGCGAATTATTGAAAGTCTGCATACACCCATTACTCTAAATAATACTGAGTATTTTGTTACTTGCAGTATCGGTATTGCAACTTATCCTAGATGTGCCATGACGGCTGAAGATATGCTAAAAAATGCCGATCTGGCCATGTATCAAGTGAAGCGGGAAGGGCGGAATGGATTTCATTTTTTCACTGAAGCTTTGCAGGAGCAGGTTCTCCATAGGATTATGCTTGAAGGGGAGTTACGCTCACAACGCTTACAAAGTCAGATTGTGCAACACTATCAACCTGTAATTAACGCAAAAGATCTTAAGGTTTGTGGAGCAGAAATGCTCATGCGTTGGAATCATCCTACAAGAGGTCTACTACTTCCGGGCGAGTTTATTGAGATTGTTGAGGAACTTGGATTTTTAGATACCATTGACACAAGAAATAGACATTTGGCATGCAGTCAGTTATCTCAGTGGAGAAGTAATGGACTTGTAGATGATCAGTTCGTATTGGCTGTCAATGTAAGTGAGCAGCTATTGCGTCAAGAAAACGTGCATAGTGTCATTAAGCGTGAAATGGATGCGGCTGGTCTTCCTGGTGAATGTTTGTCAATAGAAGTTACTGAAAGCGTACTTGTTTCAGATTTCGAGAAAACATCTGCGTTCTTGAATCGTATAAAAGCATTTGGAGTGAAGGTCGCGATTGATGATTTTGGTACAGGATACTCATCAATGGCCTATTTGAAATGGTTGCCAGCCACTATATTAAAGGTGGATCGCTCTTTTGTGCAAAGTGTGCCAGAAAGTGAAGCAGATTGTCGGGTACTAAAGGCAATTATTACTATGGCGAAGAGCCTAGGGCTCGAAGTAATTGTCGAGGGAGTTGAAACTGTAGAGCAAGCTAGGTTATGTCGAGAATATGGCGCTGACATGTTTCAAGGTTTTCTTTTTTCTAAGGCATTATCAGCCGATGGCTTTGCAGAGTTCTTAAGAACATATACCCCAGAATCATATAACCTCAGCTCATTTTAAAAGATTGGCGTTGAGATACGGTAAATGTAAAATTGACTGATTTTTTGACAGGTGTTTGGTAAATATGATTATTAACAACAGATCTATCTTAAAATTTATCAATTAAATCTGAGTGTAACAGCGCATATGAGCTTTACTCTAAACCATTTGAAAGATTATTTAAATGAGTGTCCGCTTAGGGTCGGGAGTTCCGATAACCAATGCCTGCTTTAGAGAAAACTATTTGATGCACCAACCAACAATGTAGTCGAATATAGCTTGTATTTGCTGGTTACTTTTATGCCCTCATTGATTTTCGCAGACTTTCACATCCTTATATTTGAAATACTTGATAGCCAAATTCATAGTCATCAAGCGCATTAACTTAACAGAAACACATACTATGATAAGAAAACTTAACTCTTTAATCTTAATGATAGCGCTGCTATTGATGGGGAGTTATATGCAAAAAGAAGACGTAGTCCTGCCGAAAGTGGGTGACGTTGTGACGTGGAGAGGAAACCAGTTGCTAATTATCAAGGCTGTTTTAGGGCAGCGTAGGCTACATACAGAAAAGAACTTAGGTTATTCACTCGAACATGAAAATTTCATAGGGCAGTTTCCTATTGATTATGCGCCTAAACCTTTCCCTAAACTAACAGAAAAAGAAGCAATAGCGCTTGAAGCTACGGAAAAAGAACGGTTAAAAGAATATGATCAACCCATGCACAATGACATTGAATTTAACTTAATGCTTAACGGAAGCACAGTTATACCGACTGATCAAAACCCTACTGGTGGCAAAGTAGATCATCCTGATCAGGTAAAAGTCAAGATTACTCGTTATTCGTTATATTACGCAGACCTTGCATACAAGCGCTCAGAATTAACTAAGGATTATGAAAGGGATTTGCGCATGCAGCGGGATTATCAACTCTCCGTGATGAAGCAGGACTTAGATATCAATACAAAAGTAACGAAAGCTGGGCTAGATTGTTATGCGTATAAAGAAAGGCAATACAAAGCTAGCGCGTGTATTGCAAAGTCTGACACTCCTTTAGCTTCAGATTATCTTTTCTTTGTCCCGCCAGATAGCGGTACAAATCAGATTCAAGTCAATCGTTATGCCGCAGGCTATATGCTTGTTTGGTACACAGATAAGAAAAATATCTACCGTGCTAAAGAAATTGATGCGGCCATTTGGCGGTTATTAGATGCATGGAATGTATCACCCTTTAATGCGCCACCTTTGCCAGTAAATCATCAGAATTAATCAGGGGTAAAAAATGATAATTACATTATCAACCGAGCAACTTCAGTATAAACATATTGAGGAGTTAGAGAGTAATTGAGAGACCTGTAATAGCCCTAATTCAAAAGTTCACTGACTTCTTTGGGTCGAAAGCCCGGATTCTTATCGTCCCCTTTGAAGTAATCTAATTATTTTTATTCCAGTAACGGCCTTGTGATAAGTGCTTAAGCTCATATCAATATCAATGCTATTTTGACAAGAATAGATCAAAGTCGGGCGTAAAATCGTGCGATGTGTCATCAAGCGCAAACTATAAGTCTTGGTATTGCGCTTTCTTAAGTAAGTAGCTACTTAGAACTCAGTGGCGATTGCTTAATTAAGGAAATTATCACATCTGAATAATAGTCACTTTGGTTGTTTTGAAGTTTGTAATACCTCTCCCCAATTGGCACATTTATTCTTTCAAGAAATTACAAGTCAAAACGTCCCAGTCTCATGAGACACATGTCTCAAAATCTAAAAAGTGAGACAAAAACAAACTTTCCCCGCACGAAAAACTGTTCCCATTCACACAAAATTACATTTTTTTACTTATAAAAAACAATTTGTTACACATTGTAATAAATGTGAAATTTAACTTCTAACGAATCTTGGCATGCGAGTTGCACAGGGGATATACGAAATTTATTTTCAGTATATTCATTGCAAAGGAAACGTTAGTGAAAAATCAATTAGATGAAAACGGTTGTGATTGTGAATCGATTTGCAATCTAAGTAGGCGTAATGCATTAAAGCTGACTACAGGAATTATCTTAGGCATTGCGGCAGGGATTAGTACTAATTTACATGCAGAAGAAGAGAAAGAAGCACGTCCAGCAGTAGGTGACTGTTTAGCTGATGCAGATGCTGAAGGCTGGCCTGTTGCAATAAACATAAATGACCTTGTGATTGGTGGAAAGCCAATTGTTGCCTATCCGTTTAATCCTAAAACTGGTGTTTTAAAAGATGGATCGCGTCTTAATAAAGTTTTATTGCTTCGCGTAGCAACTGAAAGCATTAGTGAGGAAATAATAAAAAATAGCGCTGATGGCGTGCTTGCTTATTCTGGAGTATGCACACACAAGGGCTGCGACATCACAAGTTACAACACAAAAGACAATGCAATTGTTTGCTTTTGTCACTTTTCAAAATTCCAACCAACAAGCGGAGGTGAGGTTCTTTCTGGACCTGCTCCAAGAAATCTTCCAATGCTGCCTATCAAGCTAGACAACCAGTACCTAGTAGTGGCTGGAGAATTCCTATCTAAACCAGGCGCTACAAATTAATTTGCAGTTTTACCCACCACCCATAGTCATCTTTTAAAAGCGAGGAAGATTCAAATGAAAATAAAATTAAAGCCATTAGTAGTTGCATTAGCATTTATACCTTTGATTGGCTTTGCCGATCAACCTGCATATAAGCCAGTTACTGATAGCCGCTTAGATAAACCTGAAGCAGAAAACTGGTTGTCTTATCGCGGCAACTATGCAGGCTGGGGATACAGTAAGTTAAAGCAGATAAATACTAAAAACGTTAAGAAGCTTAAATTAGCGTGGGCTTATT
>Ga0208125_100719_pt1 | contig 15887 bp, 16 predicted proteins | sample LakWasM128_HOW14_2_FD_183938 | JGI IMG/M metagenome (GOLD analysis project Ga0208125, IMG submission 183938) | Freshwater sediment methanotrophic microbial communities from Lake Washington under simulated oxygen tension - Sediment Metagenome... | ecosystem: Environmental > Aquatic > Freshwater >... | reverse complement strand
GAAGTCCTCGTCGCTGCTGCTGCCCAGCGTGCCGTTCACTGTGACGGGCACGTTGGTCAGTGTCTGGGCGCTCGCCACGCTGTTGTTGGGCTCCACATCGGTGAGCGTGCTGACGCTGGGCGCCGGCGTGGTGCCCGTGACGCTGCCACCGCTGATGGCCAGGGCCACGGCGGCATTGGCATCCACCAGACCGGCGCCACAGCCCGCGCAACTGGCCGGGAAGGCGCGTGCGCTGCTCTTGAGCATGGCAGCCAGCTGGTCCGGTGTGAGGCTCTTGTTGGCCGAGAGCATCAGCGCTGCCACGCCGCTGACCACCGGCGTGGCCATGGACGTGCCCATCATCCAGGCATAGGCATCGCTGCCCGGCACGGTGCCGCCGCTGTTGTAGGTGGAAAGAATCCCGGCGCCGGCGTCGCCGCCGGGAGCGGCCAGCGTGACCTTGCTGCCGTAGTTCGAGTACGAAGCCTTGCCGCCGCTCTTGCCGGTGGCGGCCACGGTGATCACGCCGCTGCAGTTGGCGGGTGAGGCCGCGCCGGCGTCGACGTTGTCATTGCCGGCGGCCACCACCAGCACGGCGCCGCGGGCGCGCGCGCTGTTGATGGCGTTCTGGGTGGTGCTGGCGCAGGCGCCGCTGCCACCCAGGGAGAGGTTGATGACACGGGCCGGGTTGGCATTCGCCGGCACGCCGTTGACGCTGCCGCCCGCCGCCCAGACGATCGCGTCGGCGATGTCCGAGGTATAGCCGCCGCAGCGGCCCAGCGCACGCAGCGGCAGGATCTTGGCCCCGAAGGCCACGCCCGCCACGCCCGCGCCGTTGTTGGCGCTGGCGGCCACAATGCCTGCCACATGGGTGCCATGCCAGGAGCTGTTGTGCGCCGGCGTGCCGCTGCCACATTGACCGGCCGTGGTGTAGTCGCCCGGGTCGTAGGCGTCGGCCTCGCGGCCACTGCCGTCGCCGGCGATGCTGCTGCTGGTGATGAAATCGTAGCCGGGCAGCAGCTTGGCGGCGAAGTCCGCATGCGGGCGCACGCCGGTGTCGATCACCGCCACCGTCACGCCGCTGCCGTTGGCCTTGTCCCAGGCGGCCGGGGCGCGTATGCCCGCACTGGCGTCGGTGAGGCTCCATTGCTGGGCGAAGTAGCTGTCGTTGGGCACGAAGGCCGGCTGCATCAGGTGGTCGGGTTCCACGTACTCGATATTCGGGTCACCGGCTCGCAGGCTGCTGGCCATGGCCTCCAGCTCGCCCGCGCTGAGGCGGCGATTCAGTTTGAAGACCTGGGCGCCATGGGCGGTCTGGCGGAAATGCGTCATCGCCACGCCCTGCCGGTTCGCCGCCACCATCGCAGCCAGGCGGCCGCGGGCGGTGGGGTAGGCGCCGTTGCCGCTGCGGTACTTCACGATCAGCCGGTCGGAGCTGGAACTGCTGGGGCTGAGCATGGCCGCAGCCGGGCGCGTCGGCGCCCCATCGGCGCCTTGCATGGCGTGGGCACTGTTGGCCAGGGCCAGGATGCTGAGCAGGAGACCGTACTTCATGTGTTGCCTCGTCGGGATGCGAGGCCAGAGCGGCTGCGCTGCTCTGGCGGCCCCGCTGCCATGGCGCGGGCTGCGCTGTAGGCCGGTGGCTTTGCGTCCCAGGCTTTCGCCTGGTTTGCGGAAGGAGATGAGGGGAAACGATAGGCGCTCCGGCGCCCGGCGTCGAGCCCGCGCCGCGGCCTAGGGCGCGGGATACGCGCATTTGTTGGCGCGAAAGCCAAGACAATGCGGCCTGCGCAATCAACAAGGGGAGGAGCCACCATGTCCTACATGCTGCTGATCATCGAGCCCACCGGCCAGCGCCAGGAGCGCGGCCGCGAGATGGGCGAGCAGGTCTACGAGCGCATGCTGCGCTTCACCGCCGACCTGCAGGAGCGCGGCCTGCTCGAGGCCAGCAACTCCCTGGCCTCCACCGACCGCGCCGTGCGCCTGCAGCTGCGCGAGGGCCGCCAGCGCCTGGTCGACGGTCCGTTCGCCGAGGCCAAGGAAATGGTGGGCGGCTTCTTCCTGCTCAACTGCGAGACCAAGGCCGAGGCGCTGGCGATCGCGGCCAGCTGCCCGGCGGCCGAATGGGCCACCGTGGAGGTGCGCGGCGTCGGCCCTTGCTATGAGTAGGCCAGGAAAACCCTGAAGCCCGCGGCGGCCTGTCGAAAACGCCGCGCCTGCTTCGTCGTGTGGGCATGAGCGCAAGTTGGCGCGCTCTGTCCACCTGCAAGGAGCGAAGCAATGCGATTCATGATCATGGTGCGGGCGAATGCCCAGAGCGAGGCCGGCGAGATGCCGGCCCCTGAGGATGGCGTGATGGCCGAAATGGCCGCCTATCACGAGGAACTGGCCAAGGCCGGCGTGCTGCTGGACGCCAACGGGCTCAAGCCCAGCGGCAGCGGCTGGCGCATGCACTACCAGGACGGCAAACCGCGCATCACCGATGGCCCCTATGCCGAGACCAAGGAGCTGATCGCCGGCTACACCCTGATCCAGGTGCGCTCACGTGAAGAGGCGCTGGCATGGGCGCGCCGCTTCCCGGCCCCCTTCGGCAAGCGCGGCCAGGGCGATGGTGGCGAGGTCGAAGTGCGCCAGCTCTACGAAATGGAAGACTTCGAGTCCCAAGCGTCCACCACGAACTGAGAGGAGCATCTCATGCACCAGCAAATCTTCATCAATATGGCGGTCAAGGACCTGGCACGTTCGCAGGCCTTCTTCCGCAGCCTGGGCTATGAGTTCAACCCGCAGTTCAGCAACGAGCAGGGCGCCTGCCTGGTGCTGGGCGAGACCCTGTTCGCGATGCTGCTGACCGAGGGCTTCATGAGCGGCTTCACCGGCAAGCCCATCATCGACGCCAGGGCCGGCACCGAGACCCTGATCTGCCTGAGCTGCGAAAGCCGCGCCGAGGTCGACGCCCTGGTGGCCAAGGCGCGTGCCGCCGGCGCCGCGGTGCCACGCCCGCCGCAGGACCATGGCTTCATGTACGCGCATGGCTTCGAGGACCTGGACGGCCATATCTGGGAGCTGGCCTTCATGGATGCCAGCGCCTGCCCCGAGGCCAATGCCAGCAGCGATGCCTGAACTCGACCGGGCCGAACTCGAGCGCAGCATTGCGGCGGTCTGGCGTATCGAATCCGCCAAGCTGATCGCCGTGCTCGCGCGCATGCTGCGCGACGTCGGCCAGGCCGAGGAGCTGGCGCAGGACGCGCTGATCGCCGCGCTGGAGACCTGGCCGCGCGATGGCCTGCCCGACAAGCCCGGCGCCTGGCTCATGACCACCGCCAAGCGCCTGCGCCAGCTTGCCATGCAGGCGCGCAAGCATGAGGAACTCGGCCAGGAGCTGCAGGCGCAGGAGGCCCTGGTGGTGCCCGACTTCGTCGACGGCCTGGACGACAAGCGCGCCGACGACATCGGCGACGATCTGCTGCGCCTGATCTTCACCGCCTGCCACCCGGTGCTTTCCACCGAGGCGCGCGTGGCGCTCACGCTCAAGCTGCTGGGCGGGCTGTCTACCGCCGAGATTGCGCGTGCCTTCCTGGCGCCCGAGCCCACCATTGCGCAGCGCATCGTGCGCGCCAAGCGCAGCCTGCAGGCCGCCAAGGTGCCCTTCGAGGTGCCGCAGGCGGCCGCACGCGCCGAGCGCCTGGCCTCGGTGCTGGAGGTGATCTACCTGATCTTCAACGAGGGCTATTCGGCCACCGCGGGCGAGGATTGGGTGCGCCCCGCGCTGTGCGAGGAGGCGCAGCGCCTGGGCCGCGTGCTGGCCGAGCTGAGCGCCGACGAGCCCGAGGTGCATGGCCTGGTGGCGCTGATGGAGATCCAGGCCTCGCGCCTGCACGCGCGGGTCGATGCCGAGGGCCGGCCGGTGCTGCTGATGCAGCAGGACCGCGGCCGCTGGGACCAGCTGCTGATACGCCGCGGCCTGGCCGCGCTGGCGCGCGCCGAGGCGCTGGGCAAGGAGCCTGGGCCCTATCTGCTGCAGGCCGGCATGGCCGCCTGCCATGCGCGCGCGCGCCGCCCCGAAGACACCGACTGGCCGCGCATCGTGGCCTATTACGACGCGCTGGCCCAACTGCAGCCGAATGCGGTGGTGCTGCTCAACCGCGCGGTCGCGGTGGGCATGGCGAGCGGCCCCGGCTTTGGCCCGGCGGCGGCGCTGGAGCTGGTGGAGGCGCTGCGCCAGGAGCCGGCGCTGCAGAACTACCACTGGCTGCCCAGCGTGCGCGGCGACCTGCTTGCCAAGCTCGGCCGCGCGGCCGAGGCGCAGGCCGAGTTTGAACGCGCCGCGGCGCTGACGCGCAACGCACGCGAGCGCGCGCTGCTGCTGGAACGCGCCGCCGCCATGGGCGGTGGCGACGGCGCGCTGCGTCACTGACGCGGGCTCAGCCGGCGCGCCTGGCCGGCCATGCGACCGGGTCATGCATCGATGAATGTCCAGCTGTGCGCGCCGTCGAAGCGCCGCACGCGTACGGAGGCGATCAGCTCCGGATCGAAGTTCCCGAGGTTCACCCCGTGCTTCGCGCCAGCCGTCGCCTGCAGCGGCTCCCAATGCGTGACGCAGCCGCAGGTTCGGCAGTGAATGGTGCGCAGCGTCCTGTCGCCCCAGATGTACGCCGCCGTGGCCTCCGGGTGCCCTTCGATCCGGACCGTGCCGAACTCGAAGTAGACCCAAGGTCCGCCGATGCGGCGGCACAGCGAGCAGTTGCAGGCGGTGGCCACTTCGGGCCTGGACGGCAAGGTCATCCGGACCGCGCCGCAGTGGCATGAACCTGTGTACATGGGAGCTCTCCTGATTCAGCGGCGAAGCGGCTGCTGGGGCGCCTTAGCCGCACTGTGCATCGATGGCGATCGGCCCATACAGCTTCTGTGCGCCGGCGAAGCCGCCGACCTGCCTGACATACACCTGCTTCCGAGAGGCATGGAGCGCAAGCCAGTAGGCGTAGCCGTCATTGACAACAGGGCCCGTGGCCGGCAGCAGGGTAACCGCCGCCAGCTCGGATTCAGCAGGCAGCGTAGGCGCAAGTGCGAACGCGCCCTTGACGCCCAGGCTCGTGAAGCAGCTTGCCAGGCGCTTAGACACGGACGCGACCAGCTCACGATCGGATTGCGACGTGGGCTCCTTCAACTGGGCATGTGCGCAGGGAGATACGACAGCCATCGCGGCAAGTGCAAGGTTGACTATTCCGACTCGAAACGCAATCAGCATGGACAGACACCTAGTATATGAAAGGAGCGTCTCTGGCAGTTTTGCACATGCGCGCGGCCCTACTGCCCTTGCAAGCCCGGCGTTTGAACCCAGCGCAGCAACGCGAAAACAATGCCAAGCGCATAGAGCGCGCCGAACACCAGCTGGTTGTGCCTGGCCAGCCACTCGGGCAGAAAGATGTCGAAGTTCGCGCGCCGGTCGCTGGTGTAGCGTGCCGCCACGGAGGTGAGCGGGCAGCGCATCTTGTTGAAAGCCAGCACCGCAACTTCAAGCGCGACCACGCCGATCAGCGCCGCCGCAGTGAGGTGGTGGCCCCGCCACGAGACCAGGGGAATGGCGACGATGCAGCCGGCAAAGAAGGCCCAAACCACGCTGTGGAGCAGCTTGATGGCGAACAGTCTTGAGGCGTTGCGTGTGGCCGGCATTGGTTCTCAAGGCTTGCGAGGAAAGGCCTCGCGCCGCTTGGGCGCAGGGGGCGGCTTAGCGGCTCACTTGGGCCGATGGAGTGCGCAGAGCTTGTTGCCATCCGGGTCCCTGACGTAGGCCAGGTACAAGGGGCCCATGGGGCCCTCCCGAAGCCCCGGAGCATCCTCCACCGAAATGCCGCCCTGAGCCACGGCCGTGTCGTGGAAGGCCTTGACCTGCTCCGGCGATTCGCAGCTGAAGCCAATCGTTCCGCCATTCGCGAAGGTGGCGGCCTCGTCATTGATGGGCTCGCTGACGCAGAAGGTGGCGCCGGCATGGCGATAGAACAGGCGTGTGTGGCCCGTCTTTGCGGTGTTGCGTATCGGCTCGCCTGCGCCGAGGACGCCCAACACGGCGTCGTAGAAGCGCTTGGACCGTTCAATATCGTTCGATCCAATCATGATGTGGCTGAACATGCGCGGTCTCCAGAGTGGGTGGGGCGACGGGTAGTTGGCGAGAAGGCGGCTTGATCGCAGGCGCGGGTGAGTGGGTGGCCGGGGCTAGTAGAAATAGTGCACTCCATATCGCCTCGTACGCTTGTTGAACTGAATGATCCAATGGTCGTCAGAGCCAAAGACTGAGGGACCGAGGTCCAGCCGTGCGCCATAGCGCGTCTCACCTTCAAACCTAGCCTTGAAGACAGCAAGAACTTCACCTGAGCGCTCAATTTTGTAGGCAGGGATGACGGTAATTCCGACACCATTTCGCCCCGCCCGAAACGGGCCGTGAAAGATCACTATGCGAACTTCAGGCGGATGAAGGGCTGCCCTTCGACTGTCTAAAAGTGCGACGGCAAAGTCTGGAACGCCGTCGTCATTGATGTCGCCTACTGCGTAGTACGGTTGAAAGCCTGGGCGCGCTGCACGGAGGGCTGCAAGTTCTTCCATACAGTCGCAGAGCTCGTCGGATGGAATCGACAGGTTCGGCCTGCCCTTCAGGTACGCACGCAGCGTAGAAAGGTGCTCAGCCTGAACATAGTCAGGCAAGCCCGCTCCGCTCGCGGGTGACACCAAATTCGAGAGAATCAAGAAGGTAGCGAAGCGCAAAGGAGTCTGTTCAAGCATTCGATCCAAGCCGGCAATGAGGCTAGCTGCCCGAAGTGCCGTACCGCGCCCGCACCCATGTCGAGAACACCAAGCACAGCGACACGGATACTGCGATCCTCAAGATCATTTGACACCAGAACAGTCCGAACTCTATGAGTGCGGTGGCGTCGATCGTCGCGATCACACACCCGTGCAGTGCCTTGCTATGACCTTGGCAGCCGGCGTGAGAGAGGCCAAGTAAGGCGGCCTGCCAGGCGCCCAGGGAAAGCGATCCCGGGCGCAAGTCAAGCAGGTACCGAGCGCGATTCGTCATGCGGACTCCGGGCGGGCAGTGGCAGTACTGCCGCCGCCCGAGCCCAAACACTGCGCGATGACGAGTTGCTCCATTGGTGCAGCCTTGAGCCTGGGCTGCCCGCTATGGCTTGCGCAACCAGTACGCTTGCATGAGTTCATGCGACCAGGCCGGCTGGCGCAGCGGCTCGCGGGGCAGGAACTCGGCCATCACCGGCTTGATGTCCAGCACGGGCGTGCCGTTGATGGCGTCCAGTTCGGCCACGAACAGCCGGGTCCCTTCGACGCGGATGACGCGGCAGATGGTGCTGCCGATGCGGTTGGGCCGATTCTTGCCGCGCTGCGCGAAGATGCCGACGGCCGGCCAGGCGGGGTTGTTCCTGGGGTGCCGGGCCCCGCGAACGACCTTGGACGGCTCGACCTCATGGAAGAGGAACAGGATCTCGACGTGCGAGAACTCGGCCAGCCCCTGCAGGGCCTCGGCCGTGTAGCCTTCGGCAAGGCCGATGCAGGCCTGCTCACCGCCCCAGAAGTCGTCTTCCGCGTGCGGGCGCACGGCTTCCACGAATCCGATGGCTTCATTCATCTGGCGTGCACCTAGTTGCCAATCCTGGCCTCGGCCACCGCATCCTTCATGGCCGCCGTCATCTTGGGCATGAAGGACTGCATGAGCGACTGCGACAGCGCCATCGACTTCTGCATCACCACGGGCATCTTGTTCACCACCGCCAGTCCCGCGGGGCTTGCATAGAAGGCGAGCATGCCATCGATCTCCTCCTGGTCGAAGCTGTCGCGATAGAGCTGCACGAACTGGGGTCTCAACTTCTGCCAGCCCATTTCTTCACGCATGACGGCGGCGAAGCGAGTCGCGAAGCCATCCATGACTCGCTGCTGCTCCGCGCTCAGCGGCTTGCCTTGCGTGGCCTGCTGCATGCCTTGGCGCATCAGCTGCTCCATGCCGGCATACATGGCATCCATCATGGTCTCAGTCTTGGTGGCCGCCAGCAGGTTCTCGACGGAATCCTGACTGGCTGGCGCCGCATGGGCAGTCAGTGAGGCCAGAAGGGCGGCGGTTGTGAGCAGTCTTCGCATGTGCTGTGGTCGTGATCGTGGTGAGGAACATTCGCCCGCGGGCCGAGGGTGGCCGCGATTCTGCAATGAAGTACGCCCATTCAAGACCCCTCTGAATGGGGATGAAGGCGGCCTTGACGCCGCAATCCTCCTGGGTCACGGCCCGACATAGCGCGAGCGTGCCACCAGGCGCTCGCCGCTGCGGCGCTGTTCCAGCACATGGGCCAGGATGCCGACGCAGCGGCCGGCCATCAGCAGGGCCGCGGCGGCTTCGGGGGGCGCGCCGAGGGCGCGGCGCAGCGCCACCAGGCCGAAGTCCAGCGCCGGCTTGGCGCCGGTGAGGCGCTCGGCCAGGCGCGCGATCGGCGGCAATTTTTCCTTCGCATGCTGGGAGGCGAGCTTGAGCAGCAGCGTGGCGCGCGGGTCGCCGGCCGGATAGTCGTAATGGTTGAAGCCGGGCAGGGCCTCGCCGCGGTCCAGCCTGGCCCGCAGCGCGGTCTCCAGGTGCGGCGCCGCCAGCAACTCGTCCCACAGCGCCTCCACCTGGGCGCAGGAGCCGCCGTTGAACTGCGCCGGCAGATTGCACAGCGCGCCCAGCAGCGCCGCGCCCAGGCCCGCGCCCACCGAGGCGAGGCCGCGCGCGCTGAAGCTGACCCAGTTCATCTGGTGGTCGGCGCAGAGCACCAGGGCCTGGCGCAGCGCGTCTTCGGCGGCCCTGTTGTTGCCGGTGCGCAGGCCCCAGGCGTCCGCAAACTGGGTGGCGATGGGGGCGGCCTGCGGCGGCTGGCACAGAAAGCAGGCCACCGCCGCGCGCAGCTGTTCGCCGCAGGCCTGCGCCAGCGCCGGCCCCTCCGGCATCCAGGCCGGGGCGTGCAGCTGGGTGTTGGCATGGGCGAACAGCGCCAGCGTGCGCTCGCTCAGCGGCTGGACGTGCAACTCGCGCGTCAGGCGTTGCCAGGCGGCGTTCAGGCGCGGTGCCGGGCTCGCGAACGGGTCGGCCGCCTCGAACTGCCAGAGCCGCCGCGCCACGTCCTCCACCGAGGCGCTGCGCGCCAGCGCCAGCACCGGCTCGCCGCGGTACACCGGCGCGCCGTCGACGATGCCGGTGAGCGCGGTCTCCAGCACCGGCCAATGGCCTTGCAGCGCCGCCTTGGCCTGCGGCTCCACGCGCCTGCCGCGCTGCTTGCGCCGCTGCAGCTGCTCCACCTCGAAGCTGGAATAGCGCCGTGCCCGTGGGTCCGCCGGGTCGGCCACCGCCTGCAGCAGGCCGCGGCTCACATAGGCATACAGCGTGGGCTTGCTGATGCCCAGGCGCTGCACCACCTGGTCGGAATTGAGCAGGGTGACGGGGCTGCGCAGGGGGATCGCGGGGCTGGTCTTGGCCATAGGTTGATCGAACCGATCAAGATTGATTGATGCGCATTGTGCTTGTCTAATCGCCGGCCTTGAGGAGGAGCGATCGAGTGAAGACGAGGGAGAAGAAGGTCGGCGCGGCCCTGCTGTGGGCCGCGCCCCTGCTGGCCTGCGCCCAGGCGCAGCCGGCCGATGGCGGCAAGGCACAGCTGGAGCGGGTGCAGGTGCAGGGAGAGGCGAGCGCGCAGGCGCTGCGGCGCGAGTCGGTGGGTGCCCTGGTGGTGCTGGGGCGCGAGGACCTGCTGCGCCATGGCGATACCCGCCTCACCGACGCGCTGCAGCGCATGCCGGGCCTGAGCGTGGTGAACAACGGCCCGCGCGGCGCGGAGATCCGCATGTCGGGGCTGGGCGGCGGCTACACGCAGATCCTGCTGAATGGCGAGCCGGTGCCGCCCGGCTTTGCGCTGGAGAGCCTCTCGCCCGAGCTGATCGAGCGCGTGGAGGTCTCACGCGCCGCCTCGGTGGCGCAGAGCAACCAGGCGATCGCGGGCAGCGTCAACATCGTGTTGCGGCGCGTGCCGCGCAGCGCGCAGCGCGAGCTCAAGCTGGGCCTCGCCAGCCAGTTCGACCGGCCCAGCGCCAACGCCGACCTGCAGCTGGGCGACCGCGCCGGCGCGCTGGCCTGGGGCCTGGGCCTGGGGGTCTCGAGCGACAAGCTGGTCTGGCCGATGGCGCTGCGGCAGCAGGTGCGCCAGGCCTCCAACGATGGGCAGGGCCAGCTCATCCAGGCCTATGCCACCGACAAGCGCGAGTTCGATCATTCCTACCGGCTGACGCTGGCGCCGCGCGCCAGCTGGACGCTCGCGCCCGACGAGAGCCTGGGCACCGACCATCTGCTGCGCCTGTTCCGTTCGCGCGGCGGCGCGCTGGACCGGCGCAGCAGCGAGTTCGGCGCGCCGCCCCAGCAGGCGCGCAACGACCTGCTCATCGCCGCCCATGGCTACAGCCTGCGCAGCCGCTTCAACTGGCAGCGCAAGCAGGAGGACGGCCAGCAATGGGAGCTGAAGCTGGGGCTGACGCGCAACCAGCGCGATTCGCACGCCGACTTCGACGGTTATGACTTCGACGGCCGCTGGATCCGCGATGCCGAGGTGCTGTCGCTGGCGGTGGATCAGGGCCTGAGCCTGGCCGGGCGCTGGCGCCGGCCGGCCGGCGAGGCGCACCAGCTCAGCCTGGGCTGGGACGGCGAACAGAGCCAGCGCGACGAAGACCGCCTGCAGCGCGAGCAGCCCCTGCCCGGCGGCCTGCCGGTGGAAAACCTCGACGAGGTCTACCAGGCGCGGGTGCGCCGCCTGGCCCTGTTCGTGCAGGACGAATGGGAGCTCTCGCCCCAATGGCAGGCCACCCTGGGCCTGCGCTGGGAGGGCCTGCACCAGCGCAGCGAGGGCAATGTGTTCGAGGGCGTGACGAGCCGCGCCAGCGTGCTCAGCCCGGTGGCCCAGCTGCTGTGGAAGCTGCCCGCGAGCCGCGACCAGCTGCGCCTGGGCCTGGCGCGCAGCTACAAGGCCCCCACGCCGCGCGAGCTGATGCCGCGCCGCTTCGTGGCCAACAACAACAGCCCCACCACGCCCGATCTGCAGGGCAATCCGGCGCTGCGGCCCGAGCTGGCCTGGAGCCTGGACCTGGGCTGGAGCCATCCGCTCGGGGCCACCGGCAAGGCCGGCCAGCTGGGCGTGAACGCCTATGCCAAGCGCATCGAAAACGTGGTGGTCGAAGACCTGCTGCAAGCAGTCAACGGCGCCTGGGTGCAGACGCGCGCCAACCGCGGCCGCGCCGTGCTGCAGGGCATCGAGCTGGAGGCGCGCCTGGCGGTGCAGCAGCTCTGGCCCGCGCTGCCGGCGCTGGACCTGCGCGCCAACCTGGCCTTCAACCGCTCGCGCCTGGCGGCCGTGCCCGGGCCCGACAACCGGCTGGCGCAGCAGACGCCCGCCAGCCTGAACCTGGGTCTGGACCACCGCGTCGCCGGCACGGCGCTGAGCTGGGGTGGCAATCTGAACCTGCAGGCGGGCGGGCCGCAGCGCCAGGCCGAGACGCGCTTCATCGATCTGCCGAGCAAGCGTGTGCTGGACCTCTACGCGCTGTGGAAGGAGCCGGCCGGCGGCGGCCAGTGGCGCGCCAGCCTGAGCCATCTGCTGCACGCCGACGAGCTGACGCAGCGCCGCGTGCTGGTGCAGGGCAGCGAGCACCGGCTGGACGACCGCTGGCGCAGCGGCATGACGGCAAGGCTGCAGTACGAGCGGCCGCTTTAGGCGCTGGCCAGCTTCAGCGCATAGCGCAGCACGATGAACTCGGCCGGCCGCACCACGGCCAGGCCCAGCTCCACGATCAGGCGGCCGGCGGCGATGTCGGCCGCCGTCATGGTCTGGTTGAGGCCGCAGCGCACATAGAAGGCCTGCTCGGGCTTGGCGCCCTGCAGCGCGCCGTCGCGCCACAGCAAGGTCAGGTAGTTCTCGGCCTGGGCGCGCAGCGCGGCCCAGGTGCGCGCCTCGTTGGGCTCGAACACGGCCCATTGGCTGCCGGCCTGCAGGCTCGCCAGCACCAGGCTGCACAGGCGCCGCACCGGCACATAGCGCCATTCGTTGTCGTTGCCGGCCAGGGTGCGGGCACCCCAGATCAGGCAGCCGCGGCCGCTGAAGCTGCGGATCAGGTTGATCGAGCGGCCCCCCGCCGCATCGATGTTGAAGGCCTGCTGGTCGCGGTCGCTGAAGGCCAGCAGCGGCGCGCTGACCTGCTGCAGCGCGACATTGGCCGGGGCCTTCCAGACGCCGCGCTGCTGGTCGGTGCTGGCGTAGGCGCCGGCCACCGCGGCGCTGGGCGGCAGCGCCAGGCCGGGTGCGAAGGCGCTGCGCACAAAGGGCGCATAGGCCGCGCCGAACATCAGGTGCTGGCTGCCGAACAGCGCGCGCTGGGCGGCCAGGTCGGCGCGGTTCTGGCCGCCGTCGTAGAGATCCAGGATGGCAAAGCGGTTGGCGCTGGCCGCGCATTGCGCCAGCATGGCCTGCACCAGCTGGGCATAGTCGGGGCGTGGCAGGCTGCAGGCCTCGGGGCAGACCAGCAGGGTCACCGCGGCCTGCGTGGCCAGCGTATCCAGTGCGGCGCGCAGGGTCGCCAGGGTGGGCGGGGCCGGGCCCGCCGAGCTCACCACGCAGGCGCCACCGCCATTCGCGTAGAACAGCTGCAGCGCGGCGTGCAGCAGGGCCGGCGCGCCGCCGAACAGCTGCTCGAATTCCAGCAGGGATCGCACGGCCTGCGGCTGCAGCAGCGGGCCGCGCTCGGTGCAGCCGAAGAAGCCGGCCACGGCGCTGTCCGGCGCGCTCACCGAGGCCGGGAAGGGCCGGATCTCTTCCAGATAGACGCCAGGAGTTTGGTAGGTGGCCATGGCTTGAACTCCTGTTGCGCCGGGCCGGGCCCGGCTATTGCGGCTGATCCGCCGCCTGCTCGCGCAACATGCGCTGCATCAGCGCGAAGTAGCGGTCGTAGAAGGCGCCAGCGGGAATGGTCTCGGAGGCGATCTTGACGAGCGAATCCTGCGAGGACGAGAGCGGCACCGAGATCGAGCCCAGCGCGCTCACGCCGATGCTGGTGGCGTTGGCGCTCTTCTTGATGACGTAGCGGTCCTGCTGGGCCGAGACAAAGGCGGTGGCGATCTGGCTGTTGCGGCCGTCGGGCACGCACACCACGTTGAAGGAGATCTCCACATGCTCCTCGCCATCGGGCTGGAAGCGCTTGGCGCCCATCACCATGCCGGTGTTGGCATTGGTGATCACATAGCCCTGGCTCAGCAGGGCGCGGCGCGCGGCCTCGCAGGTCTCGCCCACGCCGGCGTCGAACAGGCGCGAGAAGGTCTCGTCGGCCTGGAACTTCTCGTTCTGGTAGACCGAGGGCTTGGGCGGGCTCTTCAGCGGCGAGCTCAGGCCACAGCCGGCCAACAGCGCGGCACTGAGGGCCACGTAGCAGGCGGGCAGCAGGGCACGCAGGGCGGGAGGATTCATCAGCATTGCCGGCATTATGTCGTCTTGAAATTGCGCGCCCGCCGGCCATGCACAATGCGCCGGATTCATCAGCGAGCCCGCCCATGACCACCCACACCACCCGCCACCTCCCCATGCTCACCCGCTGCGCGCTTGCCAGCCTGTTGACCCTGGGGGCCTGGCTGCCCGTGCCGGCCCTGGCGGCCGCCGCGCCGCCGGCCGCGAAGATGCAGCAGACGCAGCAGGTGCCCGCCGCCTTCGATGCCGAGGTGGATGCCTTTCTGAAGGCCTATTGGGCGCTGCTGCCCGAGGCCGCGGTGGCGGCCGGCGAATACGCCGCCGCGGCGCGCCTGCCCGCGCCCACGGCGGCCAACCGCCAGGCCCAGCTGCGCTTCAGCGAGGCCTGGCTGCAGCGCCTGGCGCGCCTGGACCGCGCGCGGCTCACGCCCGCCCAGCAGGGTGATCTGGCGCTGCTGCAGAACCATTTGCGCGGCAGCATCTGGTCGCTGCGCGAGTTCCGCAGCTGGCAATGGGACCCCTCCGAGTACAACGTCGCCGGTGCCTTTGGCGAGCTGCTCAACAAGGACTTCGCGCCGCTGCCGCGGCGCCTCGCCCTGATCGAGCGTCGCCTGCAGCAGGTGCCGGCCTATTACCGCGCCGCGCTGGCCCAGCTGCAGGAACCCAGCCCCGAGCATCTGCGCCTGGCGATCCAGCAGAGCGAGGGCGCGCTGGCCACCTTTGCCACCGAGATCCCGCAGGCCCTGCTGCAGGCGCAGCAGAAAGCGTTGCTGCCCGCCGCGGCGGCGCAGCGCCTGGCGCGCCACAACGCCGCAGCCGAGCGCGCGCTGCAGGCCTATATCGCCGCGCTGAAGGTTCTGGACGCGCGCCAGACCGCCGCCGGCACGGGGCGCAGCTTCCGCATCGGCCAGGCCGCCTTCGAGGCCAAGTTCGGCTACGACATCCAGGCCGGCGTCGATGCGCGCGGCCTCTACGAGCGCGCGCTGCAGCACAAGGAGGCGCTGCACCAGCGCATGAGCGAGCTGTCCGATCGGCTCTGGCCCGGCCTGTTCGGCGATGCCGCCAAGCCCGCCGAGCGCCTGGACAAGATCGCCCGCGTGATTGAGAAGCTCAGCGCGAACCATGTCAGCCCGGCCGGCTATGTGGACGAGATCAAGGCGCAGATCCCGGCGCTGGCGAAGTTCGTCGAGCAGCATGATCTGCTGGCGCTGGACCCGACGCGCCCGCTGCAGGTGCGCGAGACGCCCGCCTATATGCGCGGCGTGGCCGGCGCCTCGATCAGCGCGCCTGGCCCGCTCGACCCGCAGGGCGCGACCTATTACAACGTCGACCCGCTGGACAAGTACACGCCCGAGGAGGCCGAGAGCTATCTGCGCGAATACAACCACTGGGTGCTGCAGATCCTCAGCATCCACGAGGCCATCCCCGGCCATTACCTGCAGCTGCTGCACGCCAACAAATCGCCCTCCAAGGTCAAGGCCTTGTTCGGCAATGGCGCGATGGTGGAGGGCTGGGCGGTCTATGGCGAGCGCATGATGATGGAGGCCGGCTGGGGCGATGTGGACGGCCAGCCCAGCCCCGAGATGTGGCTGATGTACTCGAAGTGGAATCTGCGCACCGTCTGCAACGCCATCCTCGACTACCGCACCCATGTGCTGGGCCAGGGCCAGGCCGAGGCCGAGGCGCTGCTGGAGCGCGAGGCCTTCCAGTCCAAGACCGAGGCGAGCGAGAAATGGCACCGCGCCCAGGTCACCGCGGTGCAGCTGAGCAGCTACTTTGCCGGCTACTCGGAAATCATGGCGCTGCGCGAGCAGCTCAAGGCGCAGCGCGGCGCGGCCTTCTCGCTGAAGGACTTCCACACCGAGTTCCTCAGCCATGGCAGCGCGCCGGTGAAGATGGTCAGCGAGCTGATGCAGCAGCAGGGCAAGCGGCGCTGACGCTCCTAGGGGGTGGGCCCCCCGCGCGGGCGCAATGTGTGTGACATTGCGGAACGTCCCGTCGCGCTTCCGGCGGCGGCGCACCCGACCGGGGAGAGCAGCTATGCAAGGCCCATGTTCACGCCGCCGCCCATGCCGCCGTACCGGACCTGCCGCCGCGCTGCTGCTTGCCCTGATCGGCCTGGCGCCAGCGGCGCAGGCGGTGGAAACCAAGCAGAGCGGCGACTGGTTCGATGCCGCCACCTGGACGCCCAGCATGCCTGGCGGCGCCGATGCCGCCACCATCAAGGCGGGCCACACCGTCACGGTGCAGCAGGCCGGCGCGGGCGCGCGCTTCGCGTTCGTCTACGGTTCGCTCGAGCTCTCCTCGGTGGGGCCGCCGGCGACGCTCTCGGTGGAGGCCCTCTATGCGAGCGGGGCGGCCGGGCAGGTCTGGCTCAGCAAGGGCGCG
>Ga0208125_100718_pt1 | contig 15891 bp, 17 predicted proteins | sample LakWasM128_HOW14_2_FD_183938 | JGI IMG/M metagenome (GOLD analysis project Ga0208125, IMG submission 183938) | Freshwater sediment methanotrophic microbial communities from Lake Washington under simulated oxygen tension - Sediment Metagenome... | ecosystem: Environmental > Aquatic > Freshwater >... | reverse complement strand
ACGCCCAGTAATTCCGATTAACGCTCGCACCCTACGTATTACCGCGGCTGCTGGCACGTAGTTAGCCGGTGCTTCTTATCAAGGTACCGTCAACCTCACCTAGTATTAATAGGTAAGTTTTCTTTCCTTGCGAAAGAGCTTTACAACCCGAAGGCCTTCTTCACTCACGCGGCATGGCTGGATCAGGCTTTCGCCCATTGTCCAAAATTCCCCACTGCTGCCTCCCGTAGGAGTCTGGGCCGTGTCTCAGTCCCAGTGTGGCTGGTCGTCCTCTCAGACCAGCTACGGATCGTCGCCTTGGTGAGCTCTTACCTCACCAACTAGCTAATCCGGCATCGGCCGCTCCAATAACGCGAGGTCTTACGATCCCCCGCTTTCCCCCTCAGGGCGTATGCGGTATTAGCACATCTTTCGATGTGTTATCCCCCATTACTGGGTACGTTCCGGTGCATTACTCACCCGTTCGCCACTCGCCACCAGGAGCAAGCTCCCGTGCTGCCGTTCGACTTGCATGTGTAAAGCATGCCGCCAGCGTTCAATCTGAGCCAGGATCAAACTCTTCAGTTTAATTCCCAACTATTACTTGTTGCCCCTTGCGGGGCAGGTATATCGCTTGGCTTAATTCTCAAATGAACCTTAATTCATTTGAAGATGTAAGCACTTGTATTTTGAGCGTCAATCAACAGCCAAAGCCATCAACCGACTGCCTCACCAACAAGTACCCACACCTATCGGTTGTCCTGATTTTTAAAGAGCATGTCGCCGTAGCAACGAGAGGGGCGCATTATACAGACCGTTTACTTCCGGTCAAGCATTTGTCAGCATTATTTTACCAACAATCCCGCGCCACCCCTTGCTTACAACGAGGCGCGCATTTTACAGACCTTTTCGTTTTGGTCAAGAGAAATTAACTTCGCTTTCTCTTTGCTGCTTGCCTCGCCGTTGAAGCGAGCCGCGCATTTTACAGACCTTTTCGCTTCGGTCAAGAGGAAAATTTAACTTCTTTTTCCTCTCCGCTGCTTGCCTCGCTGCTAAAGCGAGTCGCGCATTTTACAGACCGGTTTAATCCGGTCAAGAGGGAAACGAAAATTTGTTTCTCCTCTATTGCCTGACTCACTCTTGAAGCGAGGGGCGCATTCTACAGGCCGTAAAATTCCGGTCAAGAGCAAACGGGAATTTCTTTTTTATACGACCAGTTTTCTCTCTTCTTATATATATAGTGTGACGCGTGCGAATTTCCGTTTACCGACCTGAGCAACGACGATGCCTGCGCTCAACTTCAACCCCTTATCGCTGACCTTCTCGCCATCCAGCCTGACGCCGCCTTGCTCTATAGCGCGGAAGGCTTCAGAAGTACTTGCCACCAGCCCGGCCTGCTTCAGAAGTTGTGCGATGCCTATCGAGCCGCCTTCCAGCGCCAGCGATATTTCGGGCACATCCTCGGGAATGCCACCCTTGGAACGCAAATTGAAGTCATTAAGCGCTTCCTCGGCGGCAGCCTGCGAATGGAAACGCGCAACGATCTCCTGCGCAAAGCGCACTTTGATATCGCGCGGATTGGCTCCAGCCTCGACCTCCCGCTTCCAACGCGCAATGGTTTCCAGCGACTCGAACGATAGCAGGTTGATATAGCGCCACATGAGTTCGTCGGAAATCGACATGATCTTGCTGAAGATGGTATTGGCGGGTTCAGCTACACCTATATAGTTGCCGAGCGACTTCGACATCTTGTTGACACCATCCAGCCCTTCGAGCAAGGGCATGGTCAATACACATTGCTGGGGCTGCCCGGCCTGCTTCTGCAACTCGCGCCCCATGAGCAGATTGAACTTCTGATCCGTGCCGCCGAGTTCGATATCAGCCTTGAGCGCGACCGAATCGTATCCCTGCAATAAAGGATAGAGGAATTCGTGAATGGCGATCGGCTGGTTTGATTTATATCGCTTGGAAAAGTCATCCCGTTCCAGCATGCGCGCCACTGTCTGACTGGCAGCGAGCTTGAGCATGCCGGCGGCTCCCAGGCCATTCAGCCATTTGGAGTTGAACACGACCTCGGTCTGCTCCGGTTTCAGTATCTTGAATACCTGCTCGGAATAAGACTTGGCGTTCTCCTGAACTTGCGCCTCCGTCAAAGGCGGACGTGTCGCGCTTTTGCCGGTTGGGTCGCCTATCATGCCGGTGAAGTCGCCGATCAGAAACAAGACCTGATGTCCCAGCTCTTGAAGTTGGCGCAACTTATTAAGTAGTACCGTATGCCCCAGGTGCAGGTCGGGAGCCGTGGGGTCGAAACCAGCCTTGACCCGAAGCGGCCTGCCGGACTTCAGCTTTTCAACGAGTTCCTGCTCTATCAGCAACTCATCACAGCCGCGTTTGATTATCGCTAATGCATCATTCATGGAGGAATACTACCTTCACCGTTAAATGTATTTCTGTTAGCATGCTCGCTGTCCCCAGCTATGACTTCCCGAGGAGCGCCCGTGCAACAGGGTAAAGGCCGCATTTTATCGCAAATCAAAGCATCCCAAGAGCGAAAGCTGCGTCTGCGCTGGTTGCTGGTTCTCTCTTCCATTCCCCTCTTTGGCGTAATCACTGCTTTTGGTATCGCGCCGCAGACCGCAGTGCAGGATGTTCCCGTTGAATTCGTCGTTGAAGAGCTTACCCTGCCGTCGGATTCCGGCGTTGAAGCGCTGGCACTTGATGAACAGTCGCTCTGGCAAGCGGACGAAGTACGCAAGGACGATACGCTGGGCACCATTCTGGATCGCTTGAACATTCGGAATACCGAAGCCGTGGACTTTCTGCGTCAATCGCCCGATGCCAGCACGCTGGCTTCGAAATTGCGCCCCGGCCGCTCCATACTTGCCAAGACCACCGCAGACGGCAAGCTGCTTGAGTTGCAATACCAATACGATTGGGATGCGGCCTTGCAGGTCAAGCTGAGCAACGATGGCTATGTTGCCAAGCAAATTCAGCTGGCTCAGGAAAATCGTACCGAACTGAAATCGGCCGTCATTCAAAGCTCCTTATTCGCAGCCACTGACGCGGCCGGCATTCCCGATGCCGTTGCTATGCAGCTCGTCCAGATCTTCTCTTCGGATATCGACTTCCATCTCGACCTGCGAGAAGGGGACCGTTTTACGGTGATTTACGAAGCCGGCTATAGCAAGGGCGAAATGACTACCCCCGGCAAGGTACTTGCAGCGGAGTTCGTCAATCAGGGCAAGACCTATAGCGCCTTGCTTTATCGCGACAGCAATGGTCGCTCCGACTACTTAACGCCCGACGGCAAGGCTTTGCACAAAGCCTTCCTCCGTTCTCCGCTCGAATTTTCTCGTATCAGTTCCGGATTTACGCTGGCTCGCTTCCACCCCGTGCTGAAACGTTGGCGTGCCCATAAAGGCGTGGATTATGCCGCTCCCATCGGCACTCGGATCAAGGCTACAGCCGACGGCACAGTCATCGTTGCCGGCAAGCAGGGCGGCTATGGCAATGTCGTCATGCTGCAACACGCAGGCGGCGTTACCACCGTATACGGTCACCTTTCCCGATTTGCGGCCGGGTTGCGCAAAGGGCAACGTGTTTCGCAAGATGACATCATCGGGTATGTAGGCATGAGCGGCCTGGCTTCCGGCCCGCACCTGCATTACGAATTCCGGGTGAACGGGCAGCATCGCGATCCACTCAAGGTTGCCTTGCCCAATACGGCTGCCCTGACCAACATTAATCAGGCCGCATTCAGGACGCAGGCACAGCCTTTGTTGGCTCAACTCGCACTTTTACGGAATACGCAAACCGCATCGCTCGAATAGTCATGAGCGTTGACGTATGAGCATCATTCTCGACAAGGACGCGGTCGCCAATCTCCTTAAAGGTTTTCATATTCCTCCGCGGCCCGATGTCTTGTGCCGATTCCAGGAGGAACGAAGCAAGCCCGTTCCCAACCTGCATGCCATTGCCGGAATTGTTAGCTCTGACCCCGGGCTTTCTGCGGGCGTGATCAAAACCATCAATTCGCCGTATTTTGGCATGAGGCGCAAAATCGCTTCCATCCAGGAAGCGATCACGATTCTCGGGCTCGTCAATCTTGACAATATTCTGACCAGCATTGCCCTCGTCGCCGCCATCGGCAACAAAGTTTCTATGGATAGATTCTGGGACACCGCCACCGACGTGGCATTGATCTCGCGCGACCTATCGCGCCATATCACGGGCATCTCGGAAAACGATGCCTTTACCATCGGCATGTTCCATGACTGCGGCATCGCGCTCATGATGCAACGAATTCCTGATTACAAGGCCTTTCTCAAAAAAGCGAATACAGATCTCACACATGCACTGACGCAGCTTGAGCAAGAGCGCTACCAGACCGACCATACAACGGTTGGCTTCCTTGTCGCGAATTCATGGCGCCTCCCCGAACACATCTGCCAGGTTATCCAGCTGCATCATGACCATCGCATTTTTTCCGCCATTCCGCGGCCGCCTGAAAATGTTCTGACACATCTCGCGGTTCTGAAAATCGCTTCCCATCTAAGCCATGTCAACCGGCAACTCGACGATGGCAACGACTGGATGTTCATGTGTCAGGCGGTACTGGAATACCTAGGCATCAGTACTGCGGAGTTCGGCGAGATCGTAAGCGATGTGCGTGAGAATTCCTACACGACGCCTGCCTTGTGGCTACATAAGTTCGTCTGACGATATCATGAGCAGCTCGGATTCCTATTTCATCGGACTGATGTCCGGCACCAGCATGGACGGCGTTGACGCTGCACTTGCAAACTTCGAAGATGCTTCCTGCCAAATCCTTGGGCGTGCCTTTGTCTCTTTTCCTGAAGATCTGAAGCAGGCGCTATTGCAATTGAATGCATCGGGTGCGAATGAAATTGAACGTAGCCAATTGGCCGGCAATCACCTGGCGCGTTTGTACTCCAACTGCATTACCGAACTGCTCGCTCAATCGGGAATCTCGACAAGCTCAATCAGCGCGATTGGCTGCCACGGTCAAACCATACGTCATCGTCCGGACATGGGATTCACCGTTCAGATCGGCAACGCCGCCCTGCTCGCGGAATTGACCGGGATCACTGTCATCGCCGATTTCCGCAGCCGGGATATCGCTGCAGGCGGCCAGGGCGCGCCGCTGGTTCCGGCCTTTCATCAAGCGGTTTTCGGTACCGCGTTGGCGCATCGCGTAGTCGTCAATATCGGAGGGATCAGCAATCTCTCGAACTTGCCGCCGGCAGGAACAGTCAGCGGTTTCGACTGCGGCCCCGGAAATTTACTGATGGATGGCTGGGCGCTGCGTCATATCCGGCAGCCATATGACAAAGACGGCGCCTGGGCTGCAAGCGGCATGATACATCCGGATTTGCTGAGCGCGCTACTGGCCCATCGCTTCTTCAAAGCTGCCCCGCCCAAAAGTACCGGTCGAGACGATTTTCATATGCCTTGGCTGGAGCGCCATGTTTCATCACATCATGCCCCGGTCGATGTTCAATCAACATTGCTCGAACTGACGGCAATGTCGATTTCCGATGCAATCGCGGAACATTGCGCCGGCGCAACCGAGGTCTATCTTTGCGGAGGCGGCGCTTATAACGGCACCCTGGTGAGCCGCTTGAGGCAATTGCTGCATCCGCGAAAACTGGCACTCACGGATGAACTTGGCATTCCTGCGAATATCGTTGAAGCAGCGGCCTTTGCCTGGCTGGCGCGGCAAACCCTGCTTGGATTGCCTGGCAACCTTCCTGCCGCAACCGGGGCAAGCAGCCCGCGAATACTCGGAGCCATTTACCCGGCATAACAAGCGCTTGCCTCACCCGGCCTCTGGCCTTTAGTATTGACCCTTTCTGTGCAACAACAATGCGATTCCTATGAAGCCGACCAAAGCCACCTTTACCCTCGACAATAGCACCGATCCTATCGATCTTCCGGTGCTGACCGGAAGCCTCGGTCCCAATGTTGTCGATATCCGCAACCTGGCCGGGCATGGGTACTTCACATACGACCCCGGGTTTCTCTCGACGGCAAGCTGCAGTTCGAACATTACCTACATCGACGGCGAGCAAGGTCTTCTTTATCACCGAGGCTATCCCATCGAGCAACTCGCCGAGCACTGCGACTTTCCTGAGGTTGCTTACCTGCTGATCAATGGCGAATTGCCGAACGCGGAACAGAAGAAAAATTTCGCGGATACTCTCACCAATCACACCATGCTGCACGACCAGATGAACAACGTGTTCCGCGGATTCCGTCGCGACGCGCATCCGATGGCCGTCATGGTGTCGGTCGTGGGTGCAATGGCGGCCTTTTATCCGGAACATGCGGATGTGTCCGACCCGCGTTTGCGCGAGATCGCGGCATACCGCCTGCTTGCCAAGATGCCGACCGTCACTGCCTGGAGCTACAAGTACAACATCGGCCAGCCGTTCGCCTATCCGCAGAACCGTTTGAATTATGCCGAGAACTTCATGCATATGATGTTCGCCATTCCGTGCGAGCAATACTCGCCCAACCCCATACTCGCACGCGCGCTGGATCGCATCCTCATCCTGCATGCCGACCATGAACAGAATGCTTCGACTTCGACTGTGCGCGTGGTCGGTTCGAGCGGTGCCAATCCGTTTGCCTGCATTTCGGCCGGAATTGCATCGCTGTGGGGCCCGCTGCATGGCGGCGCCAACGAGGCCACATTGCGGATGCTGGAAGAAATCGGCGATATTTCCCGCATCGGCGAATATATCAAGCGCGCCAAGGACAAGACCGACTCCTTCCGTCTGATGGGCTTCGGACATCGCGTCTACAAGAATATGGACCCGCGCGCGGCTATCATGCGCCAGACTTGTCACCAGGTACTCGACGAACTCGGCTTGCACGACGACCCGATGTTCAAACTGGCGCTCAAGCTGGAGCAGATTGCACTGGAAGACGAATATTTCGTCAGCAAGCGTCTGTATCCGAACGTCGACTTTTATTCCGGCATCGTCATGCGGGCGATGGGAATACCGAACTCGATGTTTACCGCCATTTTTGCACTGGCGCGCACAGCAGGCTGGATTGCGCAATGGAACGAGATGATCTCAAGTCCGGAGCATCGCATCGCGCGACCACGACAGCTTTATACCGGCCAGGCACGACGCGACTTCATCCCCGTCGGGCAACGCTAAAAGCAAAAAAGGAGGCATTGCCTCCTTTTTTGTAGGTGCCTGGTGATAATCAGGCAGAGAACGAGGATCCGCAACCGCAGGTCGTTGTTGCATTCGGATTACGAATGACGAACTGGGATCCTTGCAAACTATCCTGATAGTCGATTTCAGCACCCATCAGATATTGCAGGCTCATCGGATCGATCAGCAGTGTTACGCCGTCGCGATCCACGGTGGTGTCATCTTCGTTGACGATATCTTCAAAAGTGAAGCCGTACTGGAAGCCGGAACAACCGCCGCCAGTGACGAATACGCGCAGCTTCAGATCAGGCGTACCTTCCTCGTCTATCAGTTCCTTCACTTTCTTGGCCGCGTTGTCGGTAAAAACAAGCGGACTCGGGATTTCATTCACTGCGTTCATTTCTGACTCCTTCATATTCTGACTGGCAATTATCCGCCCGCCCATCCGTCCGGTCAATCCTGATTGGATGTAAGCTCTTGATTTACCACGTCGGAATCATTGATATAAACCAACTTCCCCTCAACTACGGCACCGGTATGTATTTCCAGGGTTTTGTAGTACACATCTCCGGTGACCCTGGATTTGTTTTGAAGTTCAACATAACTGCTGGCTTTAACCGGTCCGACGACCGTACCGTTGATCACCACATGCGAGGATTCGATGGCTCCCTCGATATGGCCATGTTCGCTGAGAACAAGCGTACAAGCCTTTCCCGCGATTTCACGGACATCACCGTGGATCGCTCCATCGACCCGTAGCCCGCCGCTGAAATGGATATCTCCCTTGAGCGATGTTTCCGCGCCGATCAGCGTTTCGATGCGCGAGCTGGGTTTCTGCTGGTTTTTTCGAAACATCCTTGATCCCATTCAATCCGACAAACTGAAGGTCTGGCTCAACCTGGGTCGCGTATCGCCGGCCTCCACAAATTCCACAAGCAGACTCCTGGCCTGCAGCGACTCCGGAATACTGAACAAGCCATCCACTCGCCGGTATTTTTTAAAGTTCACCATCATACCTGCTTGCTCGCCATCAAGGACGATATCGCGACTGACGTTTTTCCCATCCTGCAGGCCTTGTACGGTCAAATGCAAACTGCCGCGTATCGGCTTGCCTTCCGGCCCCGTTTGCGCCAGGTTGATTTCGTAGCGGTATTCCAGCGGATTCATCGTACGAGTAATTTTCACACCCTGAATTTTGGGGACCCCCGCAGCACTGCGTTCGGTGAGGATGCCCTTGTAAAAAGCCACATCCTCCTTCAGCCGCATGATTTCTTCCTGCAAGAGCGCCATTTCCTTCATGGCGTTGCTGCGCGTAGCGCGCTCTACTTGCAAGTGACGTTCCGACATCGCAAGCTGCGCCATGTAGGCATCGCTTTCCGGCGATGCGGGATCATGAATTGCCAATACGCGAAACCATAGCCCAGCGCCAGCAAGAACACGACCGCCACGACTTTCACGTACCAGGGATGCTGCGGGCGGACGGAGACGCGCCGATCAACCGGCCCGCGACGCCTCAAGCGATGCAGGGTGCGCTTCATGGCAGAAGCGGGACTTGCTCCAGTGCGGTCGACTCGGCAAAGCCAAACATGATGTTCATATTCTGGACAGCCTGGCCTGCAGCGCCTTTGACCAGATTGTCTATCACGGAGAGCACGACGACCGTATCACCGTTGCCAGGACGATGTACCGCGATACGGCACAGGTTGGAGCCTCGCACGGAGCGGGTTTCGGGGTGCGCTCCCGCCGGGAGTACGTCGACAAAACGTTCGTTGCGGTATTGGCTTTCGTATAACGACTGCAGATCGACATCCTTGGTCAGCCGCGCATACAGCGTTGCATGGATACCGCGAATCAAGGGAGTCAGATGCGGCACGAATGTCATCCCGACTTTTTTATCGCACATGCCGGTCAGCCCTTGGCTGATTTCCGGCAAATGCCTGTGCCCAGCCACGCCATACGCCTTGAAGTTATCGCCGGCCTCGGCAAATAGAAAAGGTATTTCCGCCTTGCGCCCGGCTCCGCTTACGCCAGATTTCGCATCGGCGATCAAATGAGACTCGTCCACAACGCCTGCTTGCAGTAGCGGCAAAAAGCCAAGCTGCACAGCTGTCGGATAACAGCCGGGATTCGCCACCAGCCGGGCGGACGCTATCTTTTCGCGATTCAACTCGGGCAAGCCGTACACTGCTTCGGCGATCAGGTCGGGGCAGGCGTGGGTCATGCCATACCATTTCTCCCACTCCGAAACGTCTTGAATCCGGAAATCCGCAGCAAGATCGATCACGCGTATGCCGGCATCAAGCAATGCGCGCGTCTGCTGCATGGCGATGCCATTCGGCGTAGCAAAAAACACCACGTCGCAGCTTGCCAGATCGGCTTGGGCTGGATCGGTAAAAGGCAGATTTACATAGCCGCGCAAACTTGGAAACATGTCGCTTACACGCTGCCCGGCCTCGCCACGCGATGTGATGCACGCGATTTCAATACCGGGATGAAGTACCAGCAAGCGTAGCAACTCGACCCCGGTATATCCGGTGCCACCTACGATACCAACCTTGATCTTGTTCTGTTGCATGATCAGCTTTTAATCGAAATTATTGAAGAAGAAGCGACCCATATTAATCAGCCACTCTGGAAAAGACAATCAAAAGCAGCATTGATTAGCTGCAGGCCGTATAAAAACAAAAAGCCGCATAAAGCGGCTTTTTGCAATACACATGAAACGCTTAGCGCTTAGAGAACTGCTTAGCGCGGCGCGCCTTGCGCAGGCCGACCTTCTTACGTTCAACTTCGCGAGCATCGCGAGTCACGAAACCGGCATTGGACAGCGCGCTCTTCAGCGCCGCATCGTAGTCGATCAGTGCGCGGGTGATACCGTGACGCACTGCACCGGCCTGGCCGGACTCACCGCCGCCGACAACATTGACCATGATGTCGAAGCTTTCGGTATTGTTGGTCAGTTCCAGCGGCTGGCGCAGAATCATGCGGGAGGTCACGCGGGAGAAGTACTCGTCAGCAGGCTTGTCGTTGATAACGATGTTGCCCTTGCCGGACTTCAGGAATACACGTGCCACGGAGCTTTTGCGGCGGCCGGTACCGTAGTTGTATTTACCGATCATGCTAGATCCTTAGATTTCCAGAGGTTGTGGTTGCTGCGCCACGTGATCGTGCTTGGGACCGGCATAAACCTTGAGCTTGCGGAACATCGCATAGCCCAGCGGACCCTTCGGCAGCATGCCCTTGACAGCCTTTTCCAGGGCACGGCCCGGGAAGCGCTGTTGCATCTTGGTGAAATTGGTGGTGGAAATACCGCCCGGATAACCACTGTGACGATGGTACAGCTTGTCGTCAGCCTTGTTACCGGTAATCTTGAGCTTGTCGGCATTAACCACGACGATATAATCGCCGGTGTCCACGTGCGGGGTAAAAATGGTCTTGTGCTTGCCACGCAGGCGATGCGCAATTGCGCTTGCCAGACGGCCGAGCACTACATCCGTGGCGTCTACCACGAACCAATCGCGCTTTACTTCATGCGATTTAGCAGAAAAGGTCTTCATCGGAGCAACCGTATTTCGCTGAAAAATGAAAGGGGTGGATTCTATGTCAAGCGTGAGTGCACTGTCAAACGAAATCTGAATGAACTGGCTTATCTCCAACTTCATGGCCGCTTTCCTGCTGCCGCCACTGAACCTGCTGATATTGCTCGCGCTCGGCGCAGGCCTGTTGCACAGCCGTTTCGCCACCTATGGGCGACGATTGGTCTGGCTGGCTATCGCGTTGCTTTACCTGCTTGGTACTCCACTGGTCGGGCATATGCTGCTTGCAACATTGCAGAAGCCATACAGCAACCCTGCTCACGCCGATGCCCAAGCCATCGTGGTATTAGGCGGCGGAGTGTATCACGATGCGCCCGAGTATGGCGGAGATACTGTACGCAGCTACTCGCTGGAGCGCCTGCGTTATGCCGCCCGGCTACAGCACGCTACCGGTCTTCCGCTCCTTGCCAGCGGTGGCAACCCTGAAGGCGGCGAAGCCGAAAGCCTGGCAATGTGGAGTACCCTGCGCAAGGATTTCGGAGTCGATACGCGCTGGGTCGAGATCACCTCTCAGAATACCGGCGAAAGCGCCAGGAATAGCTACGCGCTTCTGCAACCGTCGGGCATCACCCGCATATTGCTGGTCACACATGCTTGGCACATGCCGCGGGCGCGTGCTGCGTTCGAGAAGGCAGGATTTACCGTACTCCCGGCACCGACGGTCTATGTCACTGCGCGCAAGCTGACATTGCTGGATTTTCTGCCTTCGGCCAGGGGGTTGATGCAGTCGCACACCGCCCTGCGCGAATGGTCAGGCATGCTCTGGTACAAGCTGAAAGGATCAGGCTAGCCGATAGCTGGCGAACAACCCGGCGAAGATAACGGCACCCAGCCAGTTGTTGTGCAGAAACGCCTTGAAGCAGGCTCCGCGCTCGCGCTCTTTAATCAGGGTGTAATGATACAGAGCGATCACACCCGCTATGGCGAGGCCCACATAGTATGGCCAGTGCAGGCGTACCTCCATGCCCACCCAGGTCAGAATGCCGAGCATGACTACGTAGCAAGCCATTACGGCTGCAATGTCGTAGCGTCCGAAGAACAGCGCAGAGGAGCGAATTCCGATCCTGATGTCATCGTCGCGATCCACCATCGCATACTCGGTGTCATAAGCCACCGCCCAGAAAATATTGGCTGCCAGCAGCGCCCAGGCCAACGCTGGTACCGTCCCATTGTGTGCAGCGAAGGCCATGGGAATGCCGAAACCGAACGCAACACCGAGATAGGCCTGGGGAATGGAAATGAAACGCTTGGTATATGGATACGTCATCGCCAGGAATAGCGCACATACCGATAACAATACAGTGAGCTTATTGAGCAGAAGGACCAGCCCGAACGCCAGCAGGCTTAGCACTCCCGTCAACGCCAGCGCCTCGCGCGGGCTCACCTCGCCGGTCGCCAATGGGCGCGATTTGGTTCGTTCGACATGTGCATCGAACTTACGGTCGGCGTAGTCGTTCATCACGCAGCCGGCAGAGCGCATCAGCACCGTGCCCAGCGTGAAAATCCAGACGATCAGCCAATCCGGATGTCCGTTGCTTGAAATCCAGAGCGCCCAGAGTGTCGGCCACAGCAGCAGGAGAATGCCGATGGGTTTGTCCAGCCGCATCAATCGTTCGTAAGCATCCAATCGCGCCATCAGATTCTTCATTATTCGAGCACCCCCGGCAAAAAGACTTCGGTCACCAGAATGGGCGCATTATGCAGCATGAACACCGAGCGGCGCGCCCATAAACATGTGGGACGCTCTGTCAGATGCTCGACGGCACGCGCATAGAGCGCATGGCGCGGCAATAATTTCCGGAAAGCCAAGGGCGTACGCACCACTTCAGGATGGGCGAATAGCGCGGCGCCAAGAGGCTTGGCCCCCAACCGGCCAAGGTTGTGCCAGGCACCGCGCAAACTGTTGCGCGGCAATACGCTGTGCGCAAACACAACCTGGACGCCATCGCAGCAGAGGCTTACCTCCCGCAACAATGCCCTTTCGTGTGGGCGCATGCGCAAGAGCATCGCCTCGTCCGGCAACGGCCTTGCCCAGCGCTGGCGCACCCGCTCCACCGAGAATGTGGCGCAATGTTTGCGCAAGCGCTGCGTCAGCGATCCGTTATCGACCAGCCAGTGCCGGTAGGCGCCGCCGCTTGCCGGGGGCTTGGGCAGCCAGGCAGCGCGGAAAGGAAATGGGCTAGAACGGATTTTCATCGCGGCTGATTATGCCACACCGCTTTTTGCGCCTAAACCTTGACGTATTCTTCGGCACGGCGCAGCCAGCGCTTGAGATGGGCTTCCGCTGCTTGCGGATCATCGCGCAGCAGACGTTCGGCGATGTTTCTTGCCAGCTCCAGCAGTTCGGCGTCGCGCTCCAGATCGGCAATTTTGAGCAAGGGCACACCGCTCTGGCGAATGCCGAGAAACTCGCCGGGACCGCGCAACGCGAGGTCAGCGCGCGCGATCTCGAAACCGTCGGTGTTTTGGTAGATGATCTTGAGACGCGCACGGGCAGTTTGCGATAGCGGCGCCGCATATAAAAGAATACAAACGCTCTGCGCCGAACCGCGCCCCACGCGACCTCGCAGTTGATGCAATTGCGAAAGTCCCATGCGTTCGGCGTGCTCGATCACCATCAGGCTGGCGTTGGGGACGTCCACGCCGACTTCGATCACGGTCGTCGCCACCAGCAGCTGAATTTCATTGGAGGCAAATGCCTGCATCACCGCCTGCTTCTCGGCAGGCTTCATGCGGCCGTGTACCAGGCCGATGCCGATTCCGGGCAAGGCAGCGGTCAATTGCTCGAAGGTTTCCAGCGCGGTTTTCAATTGCAGCGCTTCGGATTCTTCAATCAGCGGGCACACCCAGTAAGCCTGCCGACCCTGAAGGCAGGCGTCGCGCACGCGGCCCAGCACTTCCTTGCGCCGCTCCTCCGACACGACCTTTGTCGCGATGGGCGTGCGGCCGGGCGGCAGTTCGTCGATCACCGAGACATCCAGGTCAGCGTAATAACTCATCGCCAGCGTGCGCGGAATGGGCGTCGCGCTCATCATCAATTGATGCGGCTGCGTACCCTTCTGCCGCAGCGCAAGGCGCTGATGCACACCGAAACGATGCTGTTCGTCGACCACCGCCAGACCCAATTTGGCGAATTGCACCTGCTCCTGAAACAGCGCATGCGTGCCGACGACCAGCTGCGCTTCGCCGCTGGCGACTTTTTCCATGGCTTCGGTGCGCGCGGTTCTGGTTTGGGTGCCGGAAAGCCAGGCGATGGAAACACCGAGCGGCGACAGCCAGTCGAGCATCTTGCGGTAATGCTGTTCGGCGAGGATTTCGGTCGGCGCCATGATCGCCGCCTGCCAGCCGTTTTCTATGCCCTGCACGGCCGCCAGGGCGGACACGATGGTCTTGCCGCTGCCGACATCGCCCTGCAGCAGACGCTGCATCGGATGGGGCTGGGCGAGATCGGAACTGATCTCCGCCCAGACTTTTTGCTGTGCGCCGGTGAGGGCAAACGGAAGGCGTTCAAGCAATGCCGAGGTCAAGCGATGCTGTGCTTGCAGGCACGGGGCGCCTTGCGCCCGACGTCGCGCATGATGCCGCCGCATCGAAAGCTGTTGCGCCAGCAATTCGTCGAAAGCGAGGCGGCGCCAGGCGGCGTGCGCATGCTCCTGCAATGCGTCGAGATGGGCGTCGGGCGGCGGCCGATGCAGGAATTTCAGGCTTTCGGCAAAACCGGGCAGATCGAGTTCTTCGAGTATGCCTGCAGGAAGGGTCTCGCTGATATCGGCATTGTGCAATGCCCAATCCACCAGCTTGCGCAAACTGGGCTGCGTCAACCCGGCAGTGGTTGGGTATACCGGTGTCAGCGCCTCGCTGAGCGGGACATTCTCGCGCACCGGGCGGCACTGCGGATGCACCATCTCCATGCCGAAAAAGCCGGGGCGCGGTTCACCGAACGCCCTGATGTGCGCGCCCGGCTTGAGCGCCGCAACCTGACTGGGATAGAAATGCAGAAACCGCAAATGCAGCAGGCCGCCGTCCACATCCTGCAACTGGCAAATCAGGGCCTTGCGCGGACGATATTGCGTTTCCGCATGGATGATCTCGCCCTCGACCTGCGCCGCCTCGCCGGGGCGCAAATCACGGACCGGTGTAATGCGGGTTTCGTCGACGTAGCGGAGCGGCAGGTGTAACAAGAGATCGTCCGGCTCGAAGATGCCGAGCTTGCCCAGCCTGCCCAGCAGCGCCTTGTTGACACCCTTGATCGCGCCTAGACCGGACAAGCGACCTGTCCTGCCGCCTGAATCAGCTGCCCAGCACCATGACGGCGTCGGCTTCAACCAGTGCGCCGCGCGGCAGCGAGGCGACGCCGACGGCGGCACGCGCCGGGTACGGCTCCTTGAAGTATTCCGCCATGATGCTGTTTACCAGCGCGAAATGTCCGAGATCGGTGAGGAAGATATTGAGCTTGGCGATGTCCGCCAGCGAGCCGCCAGCGGCTTGCGCCACGGCGGAAAGATTATCGAACACGCGGCGCACTTGCGCCTCTATGCCTTCGACCAACTGCATGCTGGCCGGGTCAAGACCGATCTGGCCCGACATATAGACGGTGTCGCCAACCTTGACCGCCTGGGAGTAGGTGCCGATTGCCTTGGGCGCGCCTTCGGTGCTGATGATTTGTCTTGCCATTGCTGTTTTCCTTGCTTATTGATGTTTATGATCGGCAGCCGCGCCCTTGACGCGATTGATGCGCACCACCTCGGGAATCTTGCGCAGACTGCGCATCAAGCGCGCCAGGTGTTCGCGATCTTCCACCTGCACGGTGAAATTCATGTTGGTGTAGGCGCTGTCGTCGCTTTCTTCCATGCCAACGTTGTCGATGTTGGAACCGGCGGCGGCGATGCCGGCAGCGATCTTGGCCAGCACGCCCGGCTGGTTGGCCGCGGCCAGCTTGAGGTTGACCTTGAACAAACGCTTGGTGTCGGGATCCCACTCCACGTCCAGCCACTTGTCCGGATCCATGCGGAACTTGCGGATCGCGTGGCAATCGTGGGTATGCACCACCAGCCCCTTGCCCTTGTTGATGAAGCCGAGAATCGGATCGCCAGGGATGGGACGGCAACATTGCGCGAACTGCACAG
>Ga0208125_100713_pt1 | contig 16010 bp, 16 predicted proteins | sample LakWasM128_HOW14_2_FD_183938 | JGI IMG/M metagenome (GOLD analysis project Ga0208125, IMG submission 183938) | Freshwater sediment methanotrophic microbial communities from Lake Washington under simulated oxygen tension - Sediment Metagenome... | ecosystem: Environmental > Aquatic > Freshwater >... | reverse complement strand
AGAAATCGAGAACCGCCAGAAAAAAGCTGCGACGGAGCGCGGATTCGCCATCCACGACCACTCTCTGCATATCTACGCTGATTGCACCAAGAACCCCTGCCCCCATAAGCACTGAAGTATTTCATTCGGCAAGCCGATACCCGATCCTCATGCTAGCAGTCACCTGGCTGGGGTCGTTTTTCGTTCTGGCTACAAAGTCGTCATTTCCGTGGCAGTGCTTGCAATCGCTTTCATCATTCCGGGCATGGGTCGATTTTCTATTATTTTGCTGGCGACAGGCCTGATGCTGACAGCCGAAATGCTGAACAGCGCCATTGAAGCCCTGTGCGATCTGCTCGTTAGCGGCACAACGAAAAAATCAAGGTGATCAAGGATATCGCCGCTGCTGCCGCCGGCATCAGCATTATCGTCTGGCTGACCGTACTGGTCGTGGAGCTATCGGAAATTCTGCCGCTCTTGAGCTAAAGCTAATTGTCGCGCCCGGACCGCCAGATCGAAAGGATCAGCCAAACCCCGAACAGCGACGCCATGAAGTAGCCGAGAAAGCCGAATGCGGGTAACCCCAGCAGTGTCGGTCCGCCTTTGACCGTCATGACGATGGAGGAGCCGATAATCAGCGCTGCCGTCAGCAAAGCCAGCGTCAGCCGGTTGGTACTGTGATCAAGTTGATGTCCGAAGTGATCCAGACGCTTGAGGTCGAGATCGATTTTCACGCGTCCGCGTCGCGCTTCGCGCAGCAGCCGGGATATATCGCGCGGCAAGCCCGTTGCAACATCCAGCAAGTTATTGATGTTGCGCCAGCCGCGTTTGACGAGTTGCGCAGGCAGGTAGCGGTCGACGATTACCTTTTTCACGAACGGCGTCAGGTGATGGACGATCTGAAAATCCGGATCGAGCTGGCGACCCAGCCCTTCCAATGTGATCAAGGCCTTGAACAGCATCGTCAGATCGGGCGGAACGACCAGGTGATTTTCGCGCATCACGGTGGTCAGGTCATTCAACAGCGCACCGAAGCGCACCTGCTTGAGCGGAATGCTTTCATAATTGAAGATCAGCTCGTCGATATCGGCCGATAGCTTGTCGTCGTCGATCGGCGCATCGCCAGCCCACATAATAAGAGTATCGCGCAGCTCGTCGATATCCTTGCTGACTAAGGCCGCCAGCAGATTGGCAATCTGGTCGCGCCTATCCAGGCTGATACGCCCCACCATGCCGCAATCGATCAGCGCGATGCGGTTGTCAGGCAGGAAAAACACATTGCCAGGATGCGGATCTGCGTGAAAAAAACCGTCAATCAGCACCATCTTGAGCAGCGCATCCGCGCCGCGAGCACCCAACTTCTTGAGGTCCAGTCCGGATAATCTCGCGCTGTCGAGATCGTTGCCGGGAATACCGTCGATACGCTCCATTACCAGCAGGTCTTCGCTGGTATGTTCCCAATGCACTTTTGCAAAAACGATATGTTTGTCGGCCGCAAAATTCCGGGCAAACCGATCCGTATTGCGCCCTTCTATTGCCAGGTCGAGTTCGCGGCGCAAGGATTTGGCGAATTGCGCGACGATCTTGCCAGGCTGGAAACGTCGCACCTCCGGCATCTCGGACTCCGCCAGCCGTGCCAAATGAGACAACAGGCGCAAATCCGCGTCGATGCGGTTGCGCACATTGGGGCGACGTATCTTGAGTACAACCGGCGTGCCATCCTGCAGCTTGGCCAGATGTACCTGCGCGATGGATGCGCCGGCAATCGCCTCGGTCTGCAATTCCGGGAAGACCTCAAACGGCGATCGTCCGAGCGATTTTTCAAGTTGCGGCAGCAGTACGTCGAATGGCTCGGGCGGCACGCTGTCCTGCAGCTTGGAGAATTCGGCAATCCAGTGCGGCGGAAAAATATCGGGCCGGGTTGCCAGCACCTGGCCGAGCTTCACGAAAGTCGGCCCAAGTTCCTCGATAGCCAGCCGCACGCGCACCGCCGGATCGAGATGCTTGATTTCCTCGGATTGCCGCCGATGCAGCATTGTGCCCGCACGCTCGGCTAGATTGCCCAGCCCGAGGCGTTTGACGATATCGCCCCAGCCGTAATAAATAAGAATACGGGCGATGTCGCGCATACGCCCAAAGTCACGCATTACGGAAAGGGTCTCGCGGATCATTTATCCTTCAGTGCCTGTGCTTTTTGTTCGATTTTTTCTGCAGCCTCTGCCAGCTTACGGCTGGCAAGCAGCGCAACACGCGAACCGATTTCGCGCGCGGCGTGCAATCCGGCATCGCTGGCTTGTTGCGCCGTGGCGCGCAAGCGGCTGCCAAATTCCTCGGCAACTTCTCGCACACGTTCGCCGGTACCGGTGCCGGTACGGCGTGCATGCTCGGCCAAGGCTGTCATCTCCTGTCTGACCAGCCCTGTCGCCTCTTGCGCGACGTGACTGACCGTTTCCAGGAACATGTCTTCCAGTTTTTTCAGGTCGCCCAGGCTTTGCCGAAGGTCCTGCTCCGCAAACTCCTGAGCGTGAGACGTGACTTCGCCCAGCGCCAGTCGCATCGCCTCGGCGGCATGCTTTAGCGCTTCATCCATACCACCCAGGGCGTTGCCGAGCGCGGCCCGAACTTCTTCCGTGCGTTCCGTGGCGCCCAGGCTGATCCCTTCGGTAATGGCGCCCAGCACTTCGCGGATTTCCTGCTCGGCAAGCTGGCGCTGCGTCAGCGCCTCAACCGTCAAGTCATGCAGTTTTTCGCGGACATTCTCGCCGCTACGCAGTAAACCGCGTGCCTTTTCCTTGATTTCATCGAGTGAGAAACGTTGTTCGTCGTTCATGGCTAATCTCCCGCTGTGGTTGGTTGATAGAGCCCGGAGCGGCGACGTTTGTTCCGCCCCGCTTCTGTTCCAATTGTAATATGAAAGCCATTAGTCCGAATGGCTCAAACCGTTTTTGTAAAATCGCCTCAAAGGTTTACAAAAGCTTAACGTTTCTTTTAGAATCCGGCGCTATGTCTTGCAAACAATACATAGCAGCCATCTGGCTGGCGGGTTTGTGCACGTTCTCCCACGCGGATGAAACCATGCAGGAACCGGCAAAGTCAGAAGCCGGATGGGCGGATGCCGCTCAAGAAATTCTGATCAACGCCCTCAGTCTGACCGGTGTCAGATACAAATACGGTGGCAAATCCCCGGAAACAGGTTTCGATTGCAGCGGCTTCGTGCGCTATGTATTTCAGCAAGCGGCCAACCTGACGCTGCCGCATGGCGCGCGCGCCATCAGCCAGCTCGGACAATCCATTCCGGTCGAACAGTTGCAGCCGGGCGACCTGGTATTCTTCAATACGCTGAAAAGCGCTTTCTCGCACGTCGGCATCTACGTTGGCGACGGGCGTTTCATTCACGCACCCTCCAGCGGCGGCGGCATTCATGTCGTCAACATGAACGACAACTACTGGGCAAAACGCTTCAATGGCGCGCGGCGCTTGCCGCCGACCGAGCAGCAGCCTGCTGAATCTTCTGCCGAATAAACGGCACCACGGCCTGCGCGGCCTTTTCACCTTCCAGTATTGCCTCGTGCTTGCGGGCAAAATCCGCTGATCCATAGCCTATCGTATTGGGGCGGATCACCACATCCGCGCCAGCCAGCTCGGTCTTGCTGATTGCCTGCCCCATGATGCCGAAGGTTTGCAGCAGAATATCCGTCAGGCCTTCCACGCGCGCATAACGCGGTTTGGCTGAAATATCCACCGCGATAATCACGTCGGCACCCAGCATGCGCGCCACATTCACCGGGATCGGACTCACCAGGCCGCCATCCACATAATCGTGGCCGTTGATCGCCACCGGCTGGAACACGCCGGGGATACTGCTAGACGCGCGCACCGCCATGCCTGCATTGCCGCGTTGGAATACCATCATTTCCCCGCTTTGCAGATCAGTGGCAACCGCCGCGAACGGCCTCTTCAATTTTTCGATGGGCTGCTTGTTGACGGCCTGGTTGATGTATCTTTGCAGGGCTTCGCCCTTGATGAAGCCACGATCCGGCAGCATCCAGTCGCCCACGCTTTCCTCTTCGAGCCTGAAGGCGATCTTCTGCAATTCGAACCCGCTGTATCCCGCGGCATAAAGCACGCCGACCACGCTACCCGCACTGGTACCGACCACCAGGTCGGGTTGTATTCCTTGCGCCTCCAGCACCTTGATGACGCCCACATGCGCGAAACCACGCACCGCGCCACCGCCCAGCACCAGGGCGACCCTGGGCGGCACGGTTTTGACTATCGCGTCTACCGGAAGCCTGGCTTCCACCGGCTGCGTATCCTGCATCGGCGGATGGCTGGCGCAGCCTGCGAGCACAAGGGCCAGCAGCCCAAGGAGAAATTCTGTCTTTGCGTGCCTGATATTCATAAGGGCGTGAGCATAAATCGTGCGGCAGGAAAGTTCCAGCACGAAAAACATGGCCGCCCTTGATATTGATAATTAAGAATAGCAATAAATCAGGACACACCTCCATCGGTGCCTTTCAGTGCCGGAACAAATGAGAAGCTGCTGCGCAATCAATCGGCAGCAGTTTTCAAAGCTGGTTCCCACCCCTCGCGACATTACCCCTTGAAGACTTCCACATCGCCGGGTTTGCGCAGCATTTTGTTGACCTCGCCCTGATGCAACTCTTCGGCATAGATCATTTCGCGCGCGTACTCTTCCAGCATCACGGACTTGTCTTCGACCTCGGCCAGCAGGTCGCGGTATGCCTGCAGCGCAATGCTCTCATGCTCCAGCGACTCGCGCAGGATATCGCCGATGTCGTGGTTGTGCGTTTCCAGCAGCGGGCCGATGGAAAGCGATGGATGCCCGCCCAGATGGGTAATCAGCTCACCCGCCTTGCCGGCGTGCATCAGCGACTCGTTCGCCTGCTCACGCAGCCAGCCGATAATGGGAATGCGGTTGTAGCCGAATACCATCAACGAATAATGCGTATAGCGCACCACACCAGCCAGTTCCAGCTCAAGAATGCGGTTCAGCAGCTTGAGGACTTTAGGATTTGAATCCGATCCTTTATTTTTAGCCATGACAGCTCCTAACGTTGTTGAACATAGACATAGTCTATGCGGATTCTTTATTTCATCAAGCGTAGATGCGTGCGACACATCGAATAGGCTGGGCTGCCGACTTGTTATTCCATACATCCGCTCCGCCGATCGAAAAACAAAAAGAGCTGATAATGCCAGCCCTTTTTGTTTAGGCGCACTTGCTACGATCAGAAGTTATAGATCAGCGTTGCGCGGCCAGTGAAAGGAGAGCCTGGCGTGATGTTGTTATTGTTATGCGCGTCCAGCACATACTCCTTGTTGGTCAGATTCTCCAGATTGACCTGCAGGCGCAGCTTCTCGCTGAATTTGGCAAAAATAGCGGCGTCGTAGCGGGTATAGCCGGGAAGAACAGTACTTTGGGTCGCCGTCGGTACAGTCGCATACATTTCGGAACGGCTGATCACGCCCAGTGCCACGCCCCACATTTCATTGATATCGTAGCGATTCCACAACGAGAAAGTGTGTTCAGGTGTTTGAGCCAACTCAGTACCCTTTGAAATTGCCGTGCTCCCAGTCCCCTGATCCTTGCTAATCTCGCCATCCTGATAGGCATACCCCCCGAAAACACTCCACTTGGTAGTGATCTTGCCCGCCACACCGAATTCAAAGCCCTTGGTTTCCTGGCCATCAACCAGAATCGTCTGCGTGGGGTTGCTCGGATCCGTAATCGCCACTTTTTCGCGCTCCAACTTGTAGATTGCAGCGGTCAGTGACAAGCCGGGAGTCACATCCCACTTTGCACCAATTTCCTTGTTAATGAATTTTTCTGGATCAAAAGAACTGCTTGCAAAGGTCAGATCCACCAACTGATCCCCTGCACGCGGCACATAAGTCTGGCTATAGTTGCCGTACAAGGAGAGGTTGGTGACCGGCTTGAAGATCAAACCTGCACGCGGAGAAAGCAAGTTGTCGGTTGTATCTAACTTTTGTCCAGTCAACAAATTCGTATGGTCAGTTTCAAATTTGTCGTGACGTAAACCCACGATTGCCTGCCATTGCGGAGAAAACACAATCTGGTCTTGAACATAGAATGCCGTAATGTCGGCCTCACTCTTCCGGTTGCGCGATATATTGGTGAAGGAGACCGCATTCGGATAGGTGGAGGTTGTGAACGAACCCGCCAGGTTTTCGCCGCCGGCCGGCGTGATCCGCATATTGTCCGTATCTTGCTTGCCCAGCTCCATGCCGGCAAGCAACTTGTGCTCAATGCCACCCAACTTCAGGGTATAGAGAAGATCGGTTTGATTGATTAGGTTCTCGCGATCCGTTTCATCACGATAAGCCCCGAACTGCACGGTTCCGGCAAGACTGACTGGGCCCCTCGCATAAACATTCTGATAAAACTTGTCGTAATCGGCATAACGGGTACGGTTGCGCACGGTCAGGCCATTTTCGAATGCATGTTCGATCAAGGCATTAAATGCAACGGTTTCCGTTTCGTTCGGACTCAAGCGAGCGTTACCAAAGAAGGTATCGTAATCGCCAATGCGATAAGGACGATTGCCCAAGTTCGCGGTGGTACCGGTGCGGCTCGTTTGCGAAGGCACTCCGCGATCGCCGATATGCTCATCCTTGAAGTATTCGGCCCCCAGAACGATCTTCGTACGATCATTCGGGCGAATGGTGAACGTCGGATTGATGCCGTGACGCTTGACCTCGACTCCGTCGCGATAGCTTTCGGAGTCTTCGACGACAGCGTTCAGGCGGAAAGCTGCCACGTCGTTGATGGAGTCTCCGATATCAATTGCCGCACGTTTGTGATCATATGCGCCATAGCTGAGCGTCAGTTCGCGCACGGGATTCCAGCCCGCTTCCTTGCTGACGCGGTTGATCGCGCCGCCGGCTGCGCCGCGGCCAAAGATCATGCCGTTCGGACCTTTCAGAACCTCGATGCGATCGACATTGTAGAAATCGCGATAGGTCTGCACGTCATCCCGGATGCCATCCAGATAAAAGTCGCCTGTTGTCACACCGCTGCCACGGAAATTCAGCGCATCGCGATTGCCCTCGCCTTGCGAAGCAGTGACGCCCGGCACGTAGCGAACGGCATCGCTCATGCTCTGAACCGATTGATCTTCAAGCAGTTCTTGCGTGACAACGGATATGGATTGTGGAACATCGATCAACTCCGTCTCGGTCTTGGTCGCCGTCGTACTCTTCTTGGCGTTATAACCTTTGACTGGCTGAGTATCACTGATCGCCGGGGCTGTGACCTCAACCTCGTCCAGCGTCACATGTTCCTTCCTGGCGTCAGCCGTCTCTGCAACGGCCATACCATTTATCCCAAATACCGCACTTAATGCGGTCGCCAACATGCGCTTTTTCATGACCATCCCTTGATTAATAACCATTATCATTTAATTTCACAAATGATAATGGTTAGCATTACCGGGATCAACAGCAATTGTAAAGAAATGTTAGTTTTTTAATGACTATTAGCGATCACTGTGACCCAGAGATTTCTCCGGAGCGATCCGGTCGCGTATCAGTTGCTTTAATTCCTTGGCCTCGGGAAACCGTCCGGAAGCCTTGCGCGAAAAAAGGATTTCGCCACCCAGCCTGACTTCAAAAATGCCGCCCGAACCCGGCTTGAGGCAAACTCCACCTATTTCGCTTTCAAAAGTTGTCAGGAGTTCCTGCGCCATCCAGGTCGCACGCAACAGCCAGCGACACTGCGTGCAATACTCAATTTCAACGATGCTCTCATTCATCTCAAAGACCTCTTGATTGGCAAGAAAAACATCATAATCTTTCGCTTGGCATGCCTGCCACAAATAGCGGAAAATGAACCCCGCAAAAAAATGCTGTCTTAAGAGTCATCCTCAACCAAGGAATTCTCATCACAATGCGCGCTAAATTACAAAAACTCAGCCTGATCAGCTTCGGTGCCATTCTGGGCGCCATGTTATTCCTCAGCTATTCGGCTATTGCGGACAAGGAAACGAAACCGCAACTTCCGCTGGAAGACCTACGTGCGTTCGCAGAAGTGTTCGGCAAGATCAAGAGCGACTACGTCGAGCCGGTGGAAGACAAGAAACTGATTTCCGAGGCGATCAACGGCATGTTGTCCGGCCTCGATCCGCACTCGGCCTATCTTGATGTGGATGCATTCAAGGATCTGCAAGCCGGAACTCAGGGCGAGTTCGGCGGACTGGGTATCGAAGTGGGCATGGAAGACGGCTTCGTCAAGGTCGTTTCCCCGATTGAAGATACGCCTGCCTACAAGGCCGGTCTGAAATCCGGTGACCTGATCATCAAGCTGGATGAAACACCGGTAAAGGGCATGACGTTGAACGATGCGGTGAAACGCATGCGCGGCAAACCGGATACGCAAATCACGCTGACCGTGTTGCGCAAGACGGAAACCAAGCCGCTGATCATCACGCTGACCCGCGCCGTCATCAAGGTGCAGAGCGTCAAGTACAAGCTGGCCGAGCCCGGCTATGCCTATGCTCGCATCACGCAATTCCAGGAGCACACCGGCTCCGATCTCGCCAAGGCACTGAAGGCGATGCACACCGAAAACAAGGGCGACCTCAAAGGCCTGATCCTGGACCTGCGCAATAATCCGGGCGGCCTGCTGAATGCTGCAGTAGGTGTTTCCGCAGCCTTTTTGCCGCAGAACGAGCTGGTGGTTTACACCGAAGGCCGCATCGATGACGCCAAGATGCGCCTGACCGCAAACCCTGAAAACTACGTACGCGGCGGCCCCAAGGATGATTACAACCACGACCTGCCGGTGGAAATGCGCTCCGTTCCCATGGTAGTGCTAATCAATGGCGGCTCGGCTTCGGCTTCCGAAATCGTCGCCGGCGCATTGCAGGATCACAAGCGGGCCATCGTGCTGGGCACGCAAAGCTTCGGCAAGGGCTCGGTGCAAACCATCCTGCCGATGAACAACGGCACTGCGATCAAGCTGACTACGGCGCGTTACTTCACGCCAAAGGGGCGCTCGATCCAGGCAACCGGCATCATTCCCGACATCCAGGTGGAAGAAGCGACCCTAAACCTGGCTGAACAGGGACTAAGCATCCGTGAGGCCGACCTCAGCCGTCACCTGCTGAACCCCAAGGATAATGGCATACCCTTAACGCCGGAGAAGCCGAGCAAGATCATCACGCCGGAACCGGCTGTGCCTGGAACCGAAAAGACCGACGACAAGGTTGCACCTATGGAGCCCGGCTCCAAGAACGACTTCCAGTTTACACAGGCGGTCAATCTGTTGAAGGGTCTGCAAATCCTGCAGAAGAAGTAAGCCTGACGGAGTAACATGCATGGGCGGCCATCGTGCCGCCCATAATCATTTATGATCGCCGAACGCCCCAACCCTACGCTGGCCCAGGAAGCCGACCGCTGCGTCGCCTGCGGCCTGTGTTTGCCGTATTGTCCCACCTACCGCAAAACGCAGTCAGAAGCCGACTCCCCGCGTGGACGCATCCAGCTGATCAATGCCGTAGCACAAGGCAAACTGCCGGCCAGTCCGCGTTTTGCGCAGCACATCGACCTCTGTCTTTCTTGCCGCGCCTGCGAAAGCGCTTGCCCGAACGGCGTGCGTTACGGTGCGCTGGCGGATAGTGCACGCGCGATAATCGCCGGAAAACCGGGCTGGAAGCAGCGTGCGACGAACTGGTTGCTGGAACATCGCCAAGCGCTTGTGCTGGCCGGGCGCATCGCCCGCTTTGGACAAATCACCGGCTTGCGCCGCGCTGCGACTGCATTGCTTCCCCGCCTCAAAGCTTCGGCCGAGCTCCTGCCCGTCGTGCCCGCTCAGGAAATCTGGCGCACCTGCTATCCGGCGCACAACGCCAAGGGCGAAGTCGCGCTGTTTCTCGGCTGCGTGACTTCCGTTGCCGATACCGACACGTTGCGCGCGGCGATCCATGTGCTCAACCACCTGGGCTACACCGTGCGCGTGCCGCAAGACCAAGCCTGCTGCGGCGGGATTGCGCGGCAATCCGGAGACGCGGAAGCCTCCGCGCGCATGCTGGAGCGCAATGCCCATGCCTTCGCCCAATTGGGCGATGTGCCGATGCTCACCGTCGCCAGCGGCTGCGGAAGCGGCCTGCGCGACCACATGGGCACGCAGGTCACGGACATTTCCGCTTTCCTCTCCGTCGCAGACTGGTGCGACGTGGTGCCGGACGCCTTGAACGGCACAATCCATATTCACGATTCCTGCACGCTGAGGAACGCGATGCGCCAGCATAGCGAGGTTTACTCCTTGCTGAAGCGCATTCCGCAAGCCGACGTGCGTGCCCTGCCCGGCAACGGCCAGTGCTGCGGTGGTGCCGGTACCTACATGCTGACGCAACCAGAAATGGCGCAGCGCCTGCGCGATGATAAAATCAGCGCATGCGCCGAATCTGGCGCCTGCCTGCTGGCGACATCCAACATCGGCTGCGCACTATATATCGCCGCCGGACTGCGCGAAAACGGCATGAATGTCGAGATTGCGCATCCCGTCGTCATCCTGGCCAAACAATTGGGGTGGAAACCATGAACATGATCGACCGCTTCATCGCCGAATTCGACCAAGGTCTGCGTACCGTGCTGGCCGAAGCGCAAACCTTGCGCCCTTTCCCCGACCGAGATAAAAGCGAATCGCAGCTCAGCGATTCCGAAAAACGCCGCGCCGCTGCACTGATGCGCATCAACCATAGCGGCGAAGTCTGCGCCCAGGCGCTTTATAACGGACAAGCGCTCACCGCGCGCAATCCGGCCACGGAAGCCGCTTTGCGCGAAGCCTCGCAGGAAGAAACCGAACATCTTGCCTGGTGCGAAAAACGCATCAGGGAACTCGGCAGCCACAAGAGCTTCCTCAACCCGATGTTCTATGCCGGTTCCTTTGCCCTCGGCGCCTTCGCCGGCGCCCTAGGCGACAAATGGAATCTCGGCTTTCTCGCCGAAACCGAAAATCAGGTCGGCAAGCACATCGAAGGCCACCTCAAGCGCCTGCCCGAACAGGACGAGAAAAGCCGCGCCATCCTCGAACAGATGAAAATCGACGAAGCCAGGCACGCCACCACGGCCATCACCCACGGCGGCGCCCCGTTGCCGCTTCCGGTCAAGCTGGCGATGGAGCTCTCCTCAAAGATCATGACCAAAACCACTTACTGGATTTAATTAGAAATGACGCAATTCAAAGCCAATCTCGACACCTTTCCCGCCATCGACGGCATCGCTCGCCTGGAGTTGCTGGATAACACCGGCAAGATCGCCGGCGTCATCGAAAACAAGGCCGGCAGCCAGGGCTCGCTGCGTCTGTATCTGCATCTAGTGAGTCTGTACGGCAGCATCACGCCGGAAGCTGCTGAAAAGGGACTGGAGCTATATGCGGAACATACTGCTGATGCCGAAGATAATCCGGGCAAGCATCCGAATATCGACCGTCTGTTTGAAGTGATAGAGAAACAGCAAACACTGACAATACGCAAGATTGCAACTTAATAAAAAAGCCGGCATGCCGGCTTTTTTATTGCTCACTATTTACCTTTGTACGACACGGCAACCTGCACAGACACGGTAATGTCTGGTGGGATGAGAGCATCATGAGTTACTTAGGCGCCAAGCGTAGCTTATGCTCCAGCCTGTTCCTCGACGATCTCGAAATCGTGCGTAATCTCTGCCGTCTTCCCTAGCATCAGCGACGCCGAGCAATATTTCTCGGCCGAGAGCTTGATCGCCCGCTCCACCTGCGCAGGAACGAGCTTCCGGCCCTTCACCACAAAGTGCACATGAATCTTGGTGAACACCTTGGGCACCTCGTCCGCACGAGCGGCTTCCAATTCGGCATAGCAGTCGGTGACATCCTGGCGGGATTTTTTCAGGATGGTAACCACGTCGAACGCGGTGCAGCTACCCATGCCGATCAGCAGCAGTTCCATCGGGCGCATGCCCAGGTTGCGACCGCCGGATTCCGGAGCGCCGTCGATGACGATGGCATGGCCCGTTTCCGATTCGCCGACGAAGCAGACGTTTTCAACCCATTTGACGCGTGCGTGCATGATCTTTTCCTATATTGGTTCCGAATTAAGTGATTTTATCCGAAAGGAGCTTGTGTAAACTAACGCCAATTCATTCTGGAACGGCCCGCCATGCAGTACAAGGATTTACGCGACTTCATCTCCCAACTCGAAACGCTCGGCGAACTGCGGCGCGTGAACGCGCCTGTAAGCCCGAAGCTTGAAATGACGGAAATCTGCGACCGTGTGCTCAAATCCGGCGGCCCCGCCATCCTGTTCGAGCACCCCACGGGCCATACCATGCCGGTGCTCGGCAACCTGTTCGGCACACCGCGTCGTGTGGCGCTGGGCATGGGGCAGGAAAATGTCGAAGCGCTGCGCGATGTCGGCAAGCTGCTGGCATTCCTGAAAGAGCCGGAGCCGCCGAAAGGTCTGCGCGATGCGTGGGAGAAATGGCCCAAGCTCAAGAAAATCCTCGACATGGCGCCCAAAACTGTCAGCCGTGCGCCATGCCAGGAGGTGATTCTGGAGGGCGACGAAGTCGATCTCACGAAACTCCCTATCCAGACTTGCTGGCCGGGAGATGCCGGGCCGCTGATTACCTGGGGCCTGACCGTGACCAAGGGGCCGCTAAAGGAACGGCAGAATCTCGGTATCTATCGCCAGCAGGTGATCGCGAAGAACAAGGTCATCATGCGCTGGCTGGCACATCGGGGCGGCGCGCTGGATTTTCGCGACTGGTGCAATGCGCACCCGGGAGAGCCGTTCCCGGTAGCGGTAGCACTGGGCGCCGATCCGGCGACCATACTCGGCGCGGTAACGCCGGTGCCGGATACCTTGTCCGAATACCAGTTCGCGGGATTGCTGCGCGGCGGCAAGACGGAAATCGTCAAATGTGTGAGCAACGGCCTGCATGTGCCGGCGGGGGCGGAAATTGTGCTCGAAGGCCATATCATGCCAGGTGAGACCGCTCCTGAAGGGCCATTCGGCGATCACACCGGTTATTACAACGAGGTGGACAGTTTTCCGGTGTTCACGATCACGCATATCACCATGCGGCGCGACCCGATCTACCACAGCACCTATACCGGCAAGCCGCCGGACGAACCTGCCGTGCTGGGTGTCGCGCTCAACGAAGTATTCGTACCGCTGCTGCAGAAGCAATTTCCGGAAATCACGGATTTTTACCTTCCGCCCGAGGGATGCAGCTACCGTCTCGCGGTTGTAAGCATGAAAAAGCAGTATCCCGGCCATGCCAAGCGCGTATTGATGGGAGTGTGGAGCTTCCTGCGCCAGTTCATGTACACAAAGTTCATCATTGTCACCGACGACGACGTGAATATTCGCGACTGGAAAGAGGTAGTGTGGGCCATGACCACCCGAGTGGATGCTGCACGCGATACCGTGATCGTCGAGAACACGCCTATCGATTACCTGGACTTTGCCAGCCCGGTGTCAGGCCTCGGCAGCAAGATGGGCATAGACGCGACCAATAAATGGCGCGGGGAAACAACGCGTGAATGGGGCCGCCCGATCACAATGGACGAAGCGGTGAAATCGCGTGTGGATGCAATATGGGATAGTTTGGGGCTGGAGTAGCGAAGGTATTCGTCAACGTTACCCCTCCCCCAACCCTCTCCTTCAAAGGGAGAACGGCTGAAATGCGAGCGCCTGCGTTACAAGAGCGCGCTCGCAACCCTGCCTGAATCCGCTTAGTGCGATGGCGTATGCGTGTTCTTGGTTTTTTCCTCGTTCCAGATGCAGTAGCCGAGCCAGAAGCATACGACTACCACGGTGAGAATAATCGTGGCCAACGACATGATTCCAACGGTCGATCCGAACAGTACTTTCAGCATGATGCCCTCCGCTTTTGTTGGTTAATAATATATTAGGATATTTTAATCCTAATTAAAGACAAAAAACAAGCACCCGAAAGTGCTTGTTTTGATCACGATCTTTTCATCGCTCAGCGCACGCCCAGCAACTCGACGTCGAATACCAGCGTAGCATTCGGCGGAATCACACCGCCTGCACCGCGTGTGCCATACCCCATGTGCGACGGGATGATCAGCGTGCGCTTGCCGCCGATCTTCATGCCTGCCACGCCTTCATCCCAACCGCGAATGACCTGGCCGCCGCCGAGATAGAAGGAAAACGGTTCGCCGCGATCGAGCGAGCTGTCGAACTTGTCGCCGTGCCCGTCAGGTTTGCTGGGGTCGTACAGCCAGCCGGTGTAATGCACGGTAACCTCCACCGGGGGCACGGCTTCCTTGCCGTCGCCGATGGTCTGGTCGATTTTCATGAGATCGTTCACTGCCTTGGGCATGGTAGTCATGGTTTTTTCCTTGGATGAATGATGAGCATCGACAGCAATCGCGCCGACGGCGAACAGGGCCAGCAGCGCAGCCCCGGCGAAAATGGTGGTTTTTTTCATGGAAGCCTCGAATGAGATTCGGAACGCGACATGATACCGCAAGAGTACCCGCCTCGGCTCCTGCGCGAGCGCAAAAGTGGTCCTGTTATGCAAGGGAATACTCCTGCTTGCAATTCAAGCGGGATACTGGAATGCTTCGCTGTTCTGCGATGATTACTCACCTTATGTTTGCTGGATTCCGACAACTTTCGATACCTGACGCGGCGCAAGGCGCAGCGATTCCCGTGCTCGTGTTTTACCCCACGGAAATGCCCGCGACCACAGTAACGCTGGGGCCTTATCAGTTCGAGGCCAGTCCGGATGCGCCGATAGCGCAGGGCTCATATCCCATCGTCGTGATTTCGCACGGCAGCGGCGGCACGCACATCCTGTATCGCACCATCGCCATGCATCTGGCGAAAAACGGCTACGTGGTTGCGGTGCCGGAACATCCCGGAAACAACCGCCTCGACAATTCGCTGTACGGCACGGTGGATAACCTGGTCAACCGGCCGCGCCATGTAAAGCTGGTGATCGACACGCTAATCGCGGATGCCGAACTCGGAACAGTTGTGGAAAGAGATAAGGCAGCGGTGATCGGGCATTCCATGGGCGGTTATACCGCACTGGCCGTGGCCGGCGGAACGCCCTGGTCCAAGGAGGGCAAGCCGGTAGCGGTCGAGACCGACGCGCGGGTACGCGCTATCGTGCTGCTGGCCCCGGCCACGGCGTGGTATCAGCCCGAGAATGCGCTGGAAGGGGTCAAAGTGCCTATCCTGATGATCATCGGCGAACATGACGACGTTACGCCGCAATGGCATGCGGATCTGGTACTGGATCGCGTACCGGAGCGTGGACGCGTGCATTTTCGCGTGGTCGAAAACGCCGGACATTTCTCGTTTCTCAGCCCGTTTCCGCTCAAGCTGCAAGCAGGCGGCTTTGCGCCAACGTTGGACCCGGAAGGGTTCGACCGGGTAGCCTTTCATGAAGAATTGCCGGAAGAAATACGCCAATTCCTCGAGCGGCACCTGAAATCCACCGGCTAATCGCGGTAGTGGTATAGCCACTCCAGCAACGCCTCCTGCGCCGGCTTGCTGTTGGCAGCGCGGGCGTCATTCACCATGAACACCACGACCCAGCTCCGCCCCTGGGCATCGAGCAGATACCCCGCTACTGCCCTGACCTCGTCCAGCGAGCCGCTTTTGAGATGGGCACGCCCCGCATACGTGCCGTTGGCCGTGCGCCGTTTGAGCGTGCCATCTACGGCATACACGGGAAGAGAAGACATCAGCTCCGGCATGAACGGATGATCATGCGCCGCAAGCAGCAATTCGCCGAGGTGCCGTGCACTGATGCGTTCGATGCGAGAAAGCCCGGAACCGTTTTCGAGGACGAGCTCCGGAAACTCCATGCCATTGGCCGCGAGCCAGGCGCGAATAACCTCAATGCCCTTGGCTGGACTGCCGGGTACACCGCCGCGCTCGGCGCCCAGGGTCATCAGCAATTGGCGGGCCATCAGATTGTTGCTGTATTTATTGATCTGGCGGATCACATCCGAAAGCGGCGGCGAC
>Ga0208125_100711_pt1 | contig 16017 bp, 16 predicted proteins | sample LakWasM128_HOW14_2_FD_183938 | JGI IMG/M metagenome (GOLD analysis project Ga0208125, IMG submission 183938) | Freshwater sediment methanotrophic microbial communities from Lake Washington under simulated oxygen tension - Sediment Metagenome... | ecosystem: Environmental > Aquatic > Freshwater >... | reverse complement strand
AAGGCGTATTTAATGCCAGCAATGACTTGAGAGAATCGATCGGCGTGATAGGGGATGGAAGAGGTGTAAATTTTATTGCTCGCATAGTATATTCGCGATTACTTCAGGCTTCTCGATCGAGAAGTGTTCCATCCAGGAAACGTTAGAATGTTTCTAATTTGCTTGTCTCCGCTCGAGAATTAAAGGATCAATACATGCAAACTGGATTTTAACGATGCCGGCAAAAAGAGGCAAAGCGCTTATTTAAAACGGTTAACCGACAAAGGTGGTGCGCCCGTCAGGACAGATTTCAACAAAGGCGACTTGATGATGCTTGATGCACTTGTGGCGCAAGGCGTTGGCAAATCGAGATCTGAAGTTATTCGTGTCCTGATACGAAGCGCTTATTCAAAGGTGGAGGAGAAATGACAAAGGTACGCAAACGACTTGCCCGCGCTTTTGCGAGAAGCTTTGCGGCAGGTATCATTGAGAATGCTTAACCATGTGTCCGGAAAAGTGTTGACACATCACTTCCTATATTTCAGGTTATTTTAAAGTGTGTGTCAGGTTTAGTGTAGCCACATCAAGGGCAGGGAGGTATGCACAAACAAAACACATTCTTAGAGATACGTTGTTTCAGTAGCCCAGAGATCCGAAGTAGATTAACGCCTCATCAATAGGACGAGGACAATAACACGGCGTCTTCAGTCGCCGAGGACCAGTCTAAGAGTTCATGGGCTGAGTACGACTCGATCTGCCGTATTTTTTTGGTAAACTCATCAATAATAGCCTAGAATACATAAGAACAAATAGAGAACAATTATATCATCTGGTTCTTCGGTTAATTATGGATCAATTACTTATCTTTTCCGCCTCGCCTTGGGTTCGCTATCCGGCCGAGGTGCTAAGTCGCCTAAAACTCCCACTGTTTATCGGCAAAGTCGCGGCCGGGTTTCCTTCGCCTGCCGATGATTACGTTGAGAAAACCCTGGATTTGAACGAGCTACTGGTGCAAAAGCCCGCAGCCACATTCTTTGCTCGTGCCCAAGGTCATTCCATGATTGGTGCCGGTATCCATCACAACGATATTCTAGTCGTAGATCGTTCCATCGAGCCGGTACCGGGGAAGATAGTCATTTGTGCGTTGAATGGCGAACTGACGGTAAAGCGCCTGGATCGCGATAACGGTCACTGGAAACTGAAAGCTGAAAACCTGGACTACCCCGATATCCTCATTCATGAAGAACTTGAAATGGTGGTCTGGGGCGTGGTTACGAACGTGATTCATCCCTTGTGATGCAGTCTCTCATCGCCCTGGTTGACTGCAACAACTTCTATGTGAGTTGCGAGCGGGTGTTCCGGCCTGACCTGATCGGCAAGCCGGTGGCCGTATTGAGCAATAACGACGGCTGCATCGTTGCACGAAGCCAAGAAGTGAAGAATTTAGGTATCAAGATGGGCGTCCCATTGTTTCAGGTACAACACTTGGTCAACCGCCACAACATCCAGCTTTTTTCATCCAATTACACGCTGTACGCAGATATGTCGGCCAGGGTCATGGCAACTCTGGAAGAGTTCGCCCCAAACCTTGAGGTGTATTCCATTGTTATCTAGGTATTAATATGTAACCATTTATTCGTAATCCTGTTATGCTTATTTTTCTGATTTTTTTCTTCATAATAAAATCATCTAATTGAGTTATTACATGGAATTAGTCGCTACGACAGAAGAGTTTGAGATTAGAGGAATTGCTTATCCAGGTTTCCCTTTAATCCTTGATCGGGATATGAACCTAGTTCCAGAGCTTTTTGATTTCCTCATTAAACAGTGCATCAAACGAGGTAGAGTTCAGAGCGTACATTCATGGAAAGCCTACGGACAGAGCATGTATGACTTCTTTAGTTTCCTTGAGGCCAATGACAACTGGGATTGGCGAAATATAAACGTCAACCGTGACGATACGATACTGGCTTCTTATAGAGATTGGTCGCTCGGTACTTTAGGCCTGAAGGCATCAACCGTTAATTATCGTCTGCGCGTCATTACTTCATTCTATCGGCACGCCTTACGTCGAGGATGGGTCAATACCCTTCCGTATGAACTCGAAGATGTCATGGTGAGGCAGTCAAAGGGTTTTCTGGTTCATACGGATGCTAGTGGTGGGGTTATGGCGTCGCCAGATGTAATGCTCAAGACGCAACAAACGCAAATTAATGTCTTGAGCATGGGACAAATAAAGCAATTTTTTGCATCAATACAGAATCCGACACAAAAGTTAATTGCTCGGTTAGCTGTTCAAACAGGTTTGCGTAAAGAAGAGCTTGTTACTTTTCCGGTGAAATACGTGCAAAATCCACAAGCTCTTACCAGCGCATCAAGCCATATCACCGTTGAGCTAAATCCATCTGAAATGCATACGAAGGGAGCCAAAACGCGAACAATTCATGTGCCTTTAGGTTTGATGTCAGCCTTGTGGGAATATGTTTTACATGAGAGAAACCAGCTAGAAAAGGCTGGTGATAGCAAGCAAACCGTACTGTTTTTGAATCGCTACGGCAAACCCTACGCTCATGGTGGATTGTCACTGAATAAGTTGTGGGGCAGTCTGGGTCTACCATTTAAGGTCTTTCCTCATATTCTGCGCCACACCTATGCAACTCATACTCTTTATGAGTTGCGAAAGAAAAAAAATAGTGGGGTTGACCCGTTGATGTATGTTCGTAATCGCCTTGGGCATGCCAGCATCACCACTACCCAGAAGTACCTGCATTTCTTGGATGACATTGAAGATGATTTAATGACAGATTTTCAGAATGAAATTGATCTGTTGTCGGCGGAGAATAATTAATGGCGAAAAAGGATTTTACAGGCGGAAAAATAAAAGACCTGAAAAGCGTATCTGACGAAAATAAGACGGATGCCGAAATTTCTGTAGTTTCAATTCCACCCCAGATCACAAACGTCAAGTTTCCTAAGCATGCACAATCAATTCGCAATTTTAACTTTGCTGAGTACTACGACACGGGCTGTGACGAGGTTGTCTATCACATCCAAAAGACTATTGAACATCTAATAAAAACAAGCGTAGCTACGAATGGGCAAAGCTTGAGTGTAAATACCATCCAAGGTTATTGCAGTGGTGGTCTTATTTATCTTTTTCCATTTTGTCAGATTATGTCATGTGCGCTGAAGCGAGACTTGACACTTTCGGATATAAATAAGAATTTAATAGTACGGTTCATCGCCCACTTAGAGCAGTCTAGCCAAAAATCTACGAGCCAAAAAAATGCCTATAGCAAAGTAAAGGCAATCTTCATTGCCATGGGCAGGCGCGGCTGTTTGGATGATGATTACCAGTCATTCTTTCCTAAAAATCCTTACCCTGGTAACCATAGAAAATCAAAAGGTGAAAGACCTTTTTCCTCATCTGAAATGAGGTCGCTCACACAAGCACTCAAAAAAGAACTTAAACGGATATCAAAAGAAACTACTCCGCTCAATGGCTATGATTTAACGGTGTGCCTTCTAGCCCTAGCTGCCCGTACGGGAATCAACCTGACGCCTCTTGTAGAGTTACCTGTAGACTGTCTACAAGATCACCCGTTAAAGCATGACAGGCGCTTGCTGATGAGCTTTAAGCGCCGAGGAAAATCAACCCATATTGCCTCTATGCGAAAAACCGAAGAAGTGACACTATTTAATACCGTAATGATGGACGCAGCTTCCATTATCGATATGGTGGTGACGCGTAACAGCCAGGTTCGTGCAAAATTAAAATCAACACTCCTTTTTGTGTATGCACCATTTACCAAAGGTACTTCCTTGGCTGCATCAGTAGCGCAACAGATTACTCAAGATATAATCCTAAATCATGATTTAAAAAATGACGATGGGAAGGCATTGGCTGTGAATGTCAGTCGTCTACGAAAAACCTTTGTTAATCGCATTTGGGCACTATCGGGACAAGACCCTATTATCACCGCTGCAATGAGCGGGCATAGCCTTAAAGTGTCAAACGATTACTATTTAGAAGCGCCCCCCGAAGCCGAGAAAAACTTCAGTCTGTTAGGTGAGATTCGGGTTAAAGAGTTGCTGGGCGATACTGCTACGATACCTTCTGAAAACACCCCTGTTGCCCAATGTAAGGATTCAAAGTATGGACACCTAGCGCCTAAGAATGGAGAACATTGCACTTCCTTTCTGGCTTGTTTTCGCTGCAAAAGCTTTGTTGTCACCGAAGAAGATTTATATCGGCTGTTTAGTCTCTACTGGCTATTGGTTAAAGAACGTAACGCTATGGGTGCAAAGCGCTGGGGACGCTATTACGCGCACGTCATTCGAATAATCGATAATGATATAGCCCCAAAATATGAACATGCTATTGTGACTGCGGTACGCAAGAAAGCACATGACACCCCACATCCGTACTGGCGCTCCATTGACGTGCTGGAGATAGAGTCCGTATGAATCTAATAGTGCAAGCGAAAATGGAAGAGGACAAGAGCGTCCTTCTATCATGTTTTGACTCGGACAGCACTATACCTGCTGGCACCATTGTAACCATCCAAAAAATGATGGACGGCACCTATTCTGCACTAAGTTTTTATGGTGATGAAAAGTGGTTAATTCCCGATGCTATTTTCCCGCCTGGTACGTTAGAGTCTAATAAAATACTTAACTTTTCAAAGCTTAAAAATCATAGTTTTATCGCTCCTTTAAAGCTTGCCATGAGTCGTTTTTATTTCATAGGTAGGCTTGGTTATAAGCGACCTAAAGGAGGAACATTAGTTAAAGTTTTCCGCCAAGCTGTAGCTTTTTTAAACTATTTGACCGACAACAACATTACTAGATTAAGCGAGGTATCCTCGTTGATTGGCGCTCAGTATGTAAGTCACTGCAAGAGCCAACCTGGATTAAAGGGTCAATATTCATCTCCAATTTCGGTATCGCAAAGACTCCTCCCCGTCGAAGCTCTGCATGAGCTGTTACAGAAAACCTCATTCGCATTTAGGCATCCTTGGCCAGATAGTACGGCGAATTATTTAGCTGGCGTCGAAAAAACAGTAGCGGGTAAAACACTCATTATTCCTGATGATATTGTGCGGTCTTTGATGCAGAAATCTGTATCGCTGTTGAAACAAGCGGATTCATTTATCGATTATCGGGATGCTGTGCAACAATGGAGGGAAGACGGTAGAGATAGCAAAACCATAAATAACCATCTCGCTAAAAACGGCTATAAAGGGGGTGTGGCGAAACTAACAAAAGATATTTATAAGGTGCGGCAGGCTTGCACGATGATTATTTTTATAACAACCGGAATTCGCGCACATGAATTGCTCAGCCTTGAGTCAGGATGTTGTTATACGACCTTAAACGATGATTACACTCGCCATCATTGGATTAAGGGGGTATCTAATAAAACCGGCGAAGGAGCCACCGAATGGCTATGTCCTGAGATTTGCCATCAGGCAGTAGCGGTTCTCGAACGGATTGCGCTTCCAACGCAAAGTGCATTACGACAACAAATTGAATGCCGAAAACTAGAAGGCGATTCGTTGATGGCGACCAAGCAAAATAACCATAGAAATCGCTTATTCTTGTCCTCAAGGCAGTACAATCTAATTTTGACGCGAGGCACAAACAGTCTTAATATCCGATTAAAGAGTTTTGTATTGGCTTGCGGTATTGACTGGAACTTTTCATCGCACCAATGTAGACGAACGTTTGCCGTTTATGTGGTGCGAAATGCTCTAGGCGACTTACGCTACCTACGTGATCACTATAAGCACTGGTCGCTCGACATGACAGTAATGTATGCCACAAACGAAGCGCAAGATGAAGAGCTTTACGGTGAGATTTACTTGGCTATGTGCGACGCAAAAACAGCCAAGGTTAAACATTGGCTAGATCCTGACACCCCACTTTCTGGCGGTATGGCAAAGAGCATTAAAATATTCCGCAGCAAAGGTGAAACTGTACGCACTTATAAAACACAGGCTGATATGGTTCAGGGAGTTTCCGATACGATTTCTTTACGGGCAACAGGTGTTGCTTGGTGTACTGCGGATCAAGGAGGATGTAATAGCGGTAAGGGTATCGATAAAACAAAATGCGGTGACTGCTCAGGTTCAATCATTGATGACACGCATCAATCACTATGGGAAGCCATTTACATACAACAGCTTGAACTGGTTCAGCTAGAAGATATTGGCGAGGCAGGAATGACAACAGCCAAGCACGCCCTGAAGCGCTGCAAACAAGTTTTAACTGATTTAGGTGCAGACATTAACCGAATAAGAGAGGTGGCTGCGAATGGCTGCTAGTTCACCTAAAAGTGAGGCAACACGCAAATCTATTCGTCAGGCTTTTCTGAGAATAGAAAAAGGTCGACCTAAAGTGGTAGATAAGGGGCGTAAGATCAGTATTGCTTCGGTAGCTGAAGAGGCTGGCCTGAGTCGTGCAGCTATTCATAAGAGCTATCCGGATATCGCCGAAAAAATAAGGGAGGTGTCGGGTAAGGCCGTACGCTCACAGAGAGACCTGAAGAATCAGGAGCTTAAATGTGAAAAGGAAAAAAATCGAGTATTGCGTTTACAACTGACCGAGCTTGGAGAAAAGGTTAAGGTACTTGCGTCAAAGAACGCTACCCTGACATTAAAGAATAATGAGCTTCAAATACTTGTAGATAGTAAAAATATTGCGGTTTTAATGCCAAATAAGGGCTGAAGATATTAATATCCGTGGATCACATAATATAGTGTGGTCGGTAACTAAATGGCCGTTATCGACCCTTTGCTGCCTGTTACCACTAACTGCTGGGTGTCTGGATATTGCACCTTAGCTGACTTTCACTATCTCCAAACACAAAAATAATGATACTGGCCTCGTAAGTTGGGTGGCCAATCAGTGAAGGTAGCCCTTGAGAACACCTGTATTTATCCTAATTGTGCAGTTGTTGACATCATGGTATAAGAAAAATCCAAAGAAGGAGTACGATTTGAGGCTGTTGTCTGTTTTACGGTCCTTGGCAGAGATAGCTATATTCATAATCCACTGTTCTAATCCATTCGTTAGGAGAAACAGCATGAAAGTATCCGCTCTATTCATAATTGCTTTGATAGCATTTGGCAGTCCCATTGCGTTTGCCGCTGAAGAGCAACAGAAGCCAATGTCCGAAAAGGAGATGCAGGAACAAATTAAGAAGTTGGAAAAGGAACTAGCCGAAATTCGCACGACGAAGAACCCCCAAGAACGTAGGCAGCTGATGGATCAACATATGCAGCACATGCAACACATGATGGGAAATGAAGGGGGCTGCGGTGGTCACCAATGATGGATCATGAACCCAAACAATTGTAAAAGGCTCATGGCCGTAATTTAATTGATCAGAGCTGTCCCATCGTTCTTCTCAGAAGAACGATGGGACACACGGTTGACAGACAGTATTTGATTTCCTGAGTCAAAGTAGGCAAGCTCAATCCTATTTAGTCTTTAACAATCTCAATCCGTTTGCCACAACCAATAAAGAAGCCCCATATCGGCCGCAATGGCTTGCCATAATGTTGCAAACCCTGCAAAAGCTAATAATGCAAAAGCGGCTTTTTAACATCGGGCGCATTTGCAGGCTTAAAGTTTTCCGGCTTTGGTTCAGCCAAATACTTTTCGCGCAAACTGTAATAAAGCTCCAGGCGCTCCCATTGCGGTTCAGGCAATACCTGCTGCTCATCAGATAAATACGGCGAAGGCAAAAAGACTGTTGTCAATTGGTCGCCAAAGCCGTTCCACAGCCTCAATCCCCAGCTGCGTCCGCCTCCGCATTTGCCACCACGCATTTCAAAAAAGCCGATTTTAGCAACGGGACGATTTTTTCTCAGCTCTTCAGATGGGCTATTCTTGTGCGGCCCAATGTAAAGATGAAAATGCCAATGACCCAGGTCAACGGTCAGATAGCCATCAAGATAAGAAAGTTTGGGCTCTTCTGCAAAACGCACTTCAAAGACGGCACCTTCAACGCAGGGGCCGACGACAATCTTATTCCAGTTTTTCGAGAACAGATCTTGCGACAGCTCTTTCATCTTTTCTTCGGTAGGCTCGAAGTAGGTATATTCAGTGATTGTGCCTCCCAGATTTTCAACCGTCTCACGATTGATAACGGTTGAGTCAATTATTGCTATTTTAATTTGTTTATCCATTGGTGGCCTCGGAGTTTTGCTGTGTATCATTATCATAACCATAAGGGCAATGACGACACCCTGAATGACAGCAATAGCCGCGTTTCAAGTGGTATTCGGCTGTGTAAACTACCCAGCCGTCTTCACGATAAAAATCAATTCCTTCTGTCAAGTTCTTCATAGTTGGGTCGCGTGTCAGATAGTGCATTGAATAGTTTAACGATTGACAAACCTGCAACCGCATAACCCAAGGTATAACCAACATAAGGCGGGTAATACTGGGCTACCCGTGCAAAATACTGTCCCCAGGATACATCCGCATAACGACCTGAAAACAAATAGAAACTGCCGTTTGAAATGGCGAACGCAGCCGATGCTGCAAGTATCAGGAGACCCAACTGCATGGCCAGTTCAGTCATTTTCAGCGATTTAAATGCCGAGCGGTAGCGGCCTGCAAACCACATGACTGCATAGGTAGGAATCAGGAAAACATAGGCGGGCGACACACACCAGCTGCTGGTGCCGTTTGCAATGGCGATGGTGTCAATCAATCCCGCCATAATCAGCAAGAATACGAACAAAGCCTTTTTGCGGTAAAAACCGGCAAAGAAAAAAACCGCCAGCGAGGCATCGGGCAGATGTAATACATCGCCAAAGTGATGAAAGCGCGTCAGCGCCATCAGAGCAATCAGGGGGATAGGTAAATACTCGATTTGCAGCCATTGTTTTATGTTCATGATGTTGTTTCCCTTAGGTTAGTTGTTATAGTGAATTGAAAGAAAGAAATTACGGTCTGCGGTATTGTAGGTATTAATGGTTTGATACTGTTTATCCAGCAGATTGTTCAGCTTTGCGCTCAGCATCCAGTTTTTATTTAAATGGTAGGCTGTGCGTAAATCAACGGTTACGTAACCGGCAACCTTGGTTTTATTTAGCGTGTCATCAAAACGCTCGGCTTGAGCCAGCACTTTAGCGCCCAGGTCAAACTGTCCGAATGAGCGCGACAAATCATAAGACAAGGTTTTTTCCGCGCGACGCGGCAGCCGCAGATCGGACTCGCGGTTTTTAGGGCTTAACAGGTTCATGTTCAATTTGTTGTTCCAGCCCATCAACTGCGTGCCGATTTCAGCTTCGATGCCGTCAATTTGCGCCTTTCCGACGTTTTCCGCGCTGGATAGAAAGGTTGTCGGGTTGGTGACGTTCACGATCAAATTATCGATATTGGTATGATAGCCGCGAAGTTCCCATTGCATCCAATCATGGTCGCCGGCCAGTCCCGCTTCGAAAGAAGTTGATTGTTCGGCTTTCAGCGAGGGATTACCGAATCCCGGAAAATAAAGCTGATTAAATGTCGGCGCTTTGAACGCATTGCCAAAACTGGCAAACGGGCTGATGCCGTAGTTCCCGTTATAACGCCAGCCGAAATTGCCCGTTAATTGATCGCCAAATGCTTCGTTTTTATCCCCGCGTACCGATGCGTTGATAAAATGGTTGTCCAGAATGCGGCTGTGTAATTCGGTGAAAATGCCTGCATCATAGCGAGAGTTCTCAGCGAATGTTTTTGAGCTGTCCACTTGATCCAGGCGGTAGTCGGAGCCGATAACCAACTGGTGATCATCAGACAAGACAACCTCATTCAACCAACTGGCGTTCCAGCGGGTGCTGTTAAACTTGCTGGAGAAAGAACCATCAGGCGCAAAATTACCGCTATCATCGCGGCTTTGGCCCAAGCGCAGTATTGAGCGCCAGTTTTCAACAATGTTCATATTGGCTGTAGTGCCTACAACCTGATTGACAAATTCTGTTTTATTGGGGTTACCGTCATATTCGGTTTTCCCCTCAGCCCGCATAAAAAATGCCTCAACTTCGGCATTGTTGTCAAAACGATGACCTAATCGGGCATTCAGCGCGGTGTTCAGGTAACCGTCCTTGTCGGGCTGATTAACGCCGAACGGCCCCGTGGTTGGCTGCCGGGCATTAAAACCCTGAGAACCGAACTGCGATGAACCCAAGGTATACCAGCTGTTTTTCCATTTACCGCTGACGGTACCGGAAGCGCGGTAAGTGTCATAAGAGCCGCCGCCAGCATCCAGGGTGACGCTGGGCTTATCCTCTCGACCGCCTTTGCGGGTAAAAATCTGGATAACCCCGCCGATTGCTTCCGAACCGTAAAGGCTTGATTGAGGGCCGCGAATAATTTCCACTCGCTCGACCTGATCGATGGGAATAAATTCAAAGGGTGAGGTGCCGGAGGTAACAGAGCCGACTTTAATGCCGTCAATCAGCACCAATACATGATCGGCATTAGTGCCGCGCATGAACACACTGGTAGTTTTTCCGAAGCCGCCACTTTGTGTCATGTCGATTCCGGTCGTGCCGCTCAACAGTTCCGGCAGGGTTTTAGCTTGCAGGCGTTCAATATCCTTTCGGGTATAGACCGTAGCCGCAGCCGCCAGCTGATTTTTAGCCGTCTCTGTTCGGGTTGCCGTAACAACCATCTCGGGAAGATTTTGCACAGCTTCCTGCGCATGTAACTGGGTATTAAAGCTCGTGAGTAGTAATGAGCCGAAGATAAGTTTTTGCATGTGTGTCCTCTGCGCCGCCCGCGCATAATGGTTGTGAGTACACAACAGAGGACAAAAGAAAACGAGAGATAAAGCGGAGCTGTACTGTCACTTTCGCAGACAGCCCTCCGCTGTACCGAATTAAACTTTCGGGCCGGTCTCCGGGCTTATAAGTGGCGTTAGCCTGAATCATCACCTTCCCATGCGTGAACACAGTGGCATCTCGATGAAACTTTTACTTATATACCGTTGCGGGGGCAGCGTCGGATTTGGTGTGAACCTTACCGACTTCCCGTTTAACCATTGGATTTGAAAAACCCTCCGGAACCTGAAAGCAGAAATGATTATAAGGAGGGGGTATTGATAAAGCAAATTTACGGGGTAGCACTTGGTGCCAAGAGTGACGACAAACTCAAGCAACCGTTTTGTCCACTTTTATAGCCATAGTGAGAATTACTGGTTTCCCCCGATTCTCTGGTCATTTTTCCACGCTGTTTTACAGAAACAGAATTTAATTACGTACTACTATTTTTGCATAACCCTATTTAGGGTGCAGCAGCCTCAATCCGTTTGCCACAACCAATAAAGAAGCGCCCGTGTCGGCGGCAATGGCTTCCCATAAGGTCGCCACGCCGACAAAGGCGAGCACGGCGAAAGCCGCCTTGATCGTCAGCGCAAAGGTTATATTCTGCCGAATGATCGATAATGTTCGCTTGGAATGCCTAATCAGCCAAGGCAACTTGGACAGATCATCGCCCATTAAGGCGATATCGGCTATTTCGATAGCCGCATCCGAGCCTAATACCCCCATGGCAATGCCCAGATTGGCCCTCCCTAGCGCCGGAGCATCGTTGACACCATCGCCGATCATCGCCACCTGTCCGTATTTTTCTACCATTTGACCAACGATTTCCACTTTATCGGCGGGCAACAATTCAGCATGTATCTCATCGATGCCAATTTGGGCTGCGATGTTATTGGCCGTCACCTGATTGTCACCGGTCAACATGACCAAGTGTTTAACACCCGTCCGTCTCAAGGCCTGCAAAATCGATTGAATGTCAGCGCGGGGCTGATCGGCAACAGCAATCAGGCCGCAAATGTGCCGCTCGCTGCCAATGGCAATCACGGTTTGCCCGGACTGTTCCAGGGCAATCGCTTTTGCACTGATCTCGGGGATTTCCTGGCTACGTTCCAATAGATAACGACGCGAGCCCAGCCAGTAATCCGTGCCGTTAAATAGCCCGGTTACGCCTTTACCGGGCAGAACCGTCACATTGTCCGCGCTGGCGACACTGACGCCCTGGTTTTCCGTGTATTGCAGAATGGCTTTCGCCAGCGGATGGTTGCTGCGTGCTTCCAATGCGGCCGCACGGCTTAACAGTTCCGCTTCGCTATGACCGTTGAACGGGTAAACACCGGTGACGAACGGCTCACCGCGGGTCAGCGTACCGGTTTTATCAAAGGCGATCGCATTAAGATGGGCCGGCGTTTCGATATACATGCCGCCTTTAATCAGAATACCTTGCCGGGCCGCACTCGCTAATGCGGCAACAATACTGACCGGCGTCGAAATGACCAATGCACAAGGGCAAGCAATCACCAATAACACTAAGGCGCGGTATAACCATTCACTCCAGTCGCCCGCTAAAAACAACGGCGGAATAACCCAGACGGCCAACGCCAAGGTCATCACCACCGGCGTATAAATGCGCGCAAATTTTTCCACCCATTGCTCGGCTTCCGCCCGCTTGCCATGCGCTTCCCCAACCAGACGCGTGATTTGTGCCAGCGTGGTATCCGTGGCGAGTTTGGTGGAGCGGATTTCCAGGGTTCCTTCGCTATTGATACAACCGGCAAACACTTCATCGCCAATTTGCTTGGCGACCGGGATGCTTTCACCGGTAATTGGGGCCTGATTGACCGAACTGAAACCCGCAATCACCTCACCATCCAACGGAATTTTATCGCCCGGAGCGAGCATGAAACGGGTGCCGATACTAACTTCCGCGGCGGGGACCATGCGTTCCTGTCCACTTTCATCCTTGACCCTGACCGTCGATGGCGCTAAATCCAATAAAGCCTCTACCGCATGACGGGCGCGGCCAATACTCCAGCTTTCAATGGCCAGGGATAGCGCAAAGAGAAAACTCACGGTGGCCGCTTCGAACCATTCATTAATGAACATGGCGCCGATGACGGCAACCGTCATCAATAAATTCATATCGGCACGCAAGCGTTTCAGCGCATAAAACGCTTTTACAACCACATGTCGACCTCCGAAGATCACCGCCAAGCCAAAGGCGATTTTCTCCGGCAAAGGAATAGCTTGCTGAGTATGCGCGTTAAACAAGCTAGTGAGATACTCGGCGATAACCCCCCAGTTTAGAGACCAGTTTTCCGGGTGGCTGAGAAAAATTTGCGCATCGCCAAATCCACCGGCGATAGCGATATGAATCACCATGCCGGCAATAATAAACAACCCGCTGAGCACGGTATAAACGGTCTTCGAACGGTGCAGTTGTTTGACATCAGCCTCTGTTTGACCGGCTTGCCAGCGAGCCGCCTTCATACCCGTTTTGGCAACGGCTTTGATGATGGTTTTTTCCGTCACAGGCTTCGCGTCGGACAACAGCGTCATTCGCCCGTTTAAAACATCGAAGGCCAGATTGTCGCTGCCGCCCACCAGAGGACCGATTGCACTTTTCAAGGTGGCGACTTCTTCGGCGCAGTCCAGACCCTCGATCTTGAACGTCATGCCACTCGGTGGTATTGATACGTTTGCCTGATCGTTATCCGAATTCTCCCCAGCACAACCGCAGTGTTTTTCAGACTGATTGCATGATTTCATCATTCTTGCACCTATTAAATTCAGAAACCGTTGTCAGGTAACGGCTTGCAGTTAAAACCTGCCCAGCCTGTAGTCTTATGCCGATGTTTCGAGCAGGGCATGGATAATCGGGCATGAAACGGAATCGGTATTGCCGGTGCAGCTTTCGACCAAATTGGATAAGGTTGTTTCCATCGTGCGCAGGCTTTCAATGCGCTCGCGGATTAAAATCAGCTTTCGTTGAGCCATTTCTTTGGCTTCCCGGCACTGTTGGCCATCCTCAAGACTCAATAATTCCATAATCTCATCGAGCGAGAAACCAAGCTTCTGGCCTTGCTTGATGAACCGCACCCGCTGTACGTCGCATTCGGTATACCGTCGAATGCCTTTGAACGGCTTGACGGGTTGCGCCAACAGGCTTCGGCGCTGATAAAATCGGATGGTTTCAACATTGACTCCAGCTTTTGTCGCCAGCACGCCGATCGTAAAATTTTTTTGTGTCATAGGGCTTGTTTCCGTACTTAGGTACGGTACTTATAATACAGCAATAGCCAACAAAGAGGTAATTATCATGACTCCAAAACAAACCCTCATTGCCGGCGTGCTTGCCGGGATAGGCGCGAGCCTTTGTTGTGTCGGCCCGTTGTTGTTGCTGAGCCTGGGTCTTGGCGGGGCTTGGGTAGCCAACCTGACCGCCTTTGAACCGGTGCGCCCGCTCTTCATGGGGTTGACATTGCTGTTTATCGGTCTGTCATTCCACAAGCTCTATTTGACCAAACTGGCCTGCGAACCCGGCACGCCCTGCGCCAACGACGACGCCATCCGCAGGCAACGCTTTATATTCTGGGGCGTGACACTCCCGTTATTGGTTCTGCTGGCGTTTCCGTGGCTCGCAACGCTGTTCTATTGAGGAAAATCCGATGAAAACCAATATTCTTCTACTCTTGCTGGCGTTTGCCGCACTATCCGACACCGCGTTGGCTGCATCGCGTACAGTCACGCTCACTGTGCAAAACATGACCTGCGCCGTCTGTCCGATCACGGTCAAGAAAGCGCTTTCGCAGGTCTTAGGCATAACGCTGGTTTCGGTTGATTACGCGAGCAAAACCGCGACGGTGAAATTCGACGATACCGCCGCCACGGTGGACAAACTGACCGAGGCGACCAAGGCCGCTGGATATCCGTCTACCGTTAAGGAAAATCAATGACCGCCGTCATCCTTGAATCGACCCTCACTTGCCCACACTGCGGTCATGCCGAAACGGAAATCATGCCGACAGATGCCTGCCAGTTTTTCTATGAATGCAAGTCCTGCGGCATCCTGCTCAAGCCTAAATCAGGTGATTGCTGTGTGTTTTGTTCTTACGGCACGGTTAAATGCCCGCCCATCCAGCAGCAGCGGTCTTGTTGCGCCGGATAGGACAAACTATTAGACAAAACTGAGCGGACGGTTTAACTTATTCAAAAATTAACTGTCGATATGGTAATACATGGTGATCACCGCGTTGTGTGCCCGAAGAAATCGCCCTTACCTGCACACGGTACTATTCGTGCTGCTGGTGAGCTGGCTGTCTTTGGCCATTTCGGCGACCTGCACCATGCCCATGTTTTCGGCATTGACGGCAGTGTCTGAACACATGCAAGGATGCCCGGAATCCGGCGCGCCTGAACATCCGCATCATCAAGACCCTGCGGCCAAAACGATGCCCGATTGCTCATTCAAGCCTTGTCTTGATTCGCAAAATAGCTCCCACACCCAATTGAACAGCCCGGCTAAACTGGAGCTACCGGTTTTTATCCTAAGCCTCATCGGGGCGTTTTTCTGTTTATTGCTAAGCTATCCGCCCACGAAAGCCCCTCTTCGTAAAGCTGATCCGCCGCTCGGTCGACGGATTCTGCTTATCTATCGGTTCTGCACCCTGCTGAATTAGCCACTCCTCGAAATCGAAGCCTGCCACGCCCTTAAAACGGGCATGGCTTACTGTAACTTCGCGTTTGCGGAGCTTGTTTGTTCCGATTTGAGAGGAAAACTTCATGTTTTTCATTATTTGTTCGTGGCCGCTGCGCCGCGCTTATCCGGCGTGGGTGCCGGTAATTTTTGGATTGGCGCTGTTTTCGCCCGGCCTGGTTATTCATATTTCAACTGACACAATCCGTGTAACTTGGGCCGAGGCGCGAGCCGAAATACAGCTCACTAACAGGGATAAATCCATCCTAACACTCAATCAGGCGCTTGAACTTGCCCTCACCGGCAACCCCGGACTGTCGGAAATCAAAGCACGCGCGGAGGCAATGGCTGCCGTACCTTCCCAGGAAGGTACTTTGCCTGATCCGACGCTCAGATTCGGTGCGCTTTACCTGCCGACCAGCAGTTTCAATCCGCACCAGGACGATTTTACCATGATGGAAGTGGGCGTTAGCCAGGAGATTCCTTTTCCCGGCAAGCTGGCATTACGGGAAAAAATCGCCG
>Ga0208125_100710_pt1 | contig 16024 bp, 10 predicted proteins | sample LakWasM128_HOW14_2_FD_183938 | JGI IMG/M metagenome (GOLD analysis project Ga0208125, IMG submission 183938) | Freshwater sediment methanotrophic microbial communities from Lake Washington under simulated oxygen tension - Sediment Metagenome... | ecosystem: Environmental > Aquatic > Freshwater >... | reverse complement strand
CCCGCGCACCCTCGCGCTCTCGCTGGGCAGCGTGCAGCTGCTGCAGCGCCTGGGCACCTGGCAGGCGGGCCAGGCCGCGCAGGCGCAGGCGATCCTGCAGGTACAGGTGAGCCAGGCCCCGCCCACGCTCAGCCACCCCTGGCTGTTCGGTGCCGGCGGCCAGCCCGAGGTCAGCATCAGCGCGCGCGAGCAGGGCGTGGAGCAGCTCGGCGCCGTGCTCAGCTACGGCCAGCTGGTGGCGCCGCTGCAGGCCGCCTGGCTGCAAGCCTGCGCGCGCGCGCCGCAGCGCCTGTCCGCGCGTTTCGGCCAGGGCGTGTCGGCCATCAAGCCCGAGGGCTCGGGCGTGGAGATCGACGCCGGCGATGCCCATCTGGCCGAGCGCTTCGACCTCGCCGTGGTGGCCGAGGGCGGCGTGTTTGCCGAGCAGGCCCGCAAGGCGGTGGCGCGCGACTATGCGCAGAACGCCTGGGTCGGCACGGTGGAGCTGGACCCGGCCGCGCCGCCGGGCGTGGCCTACGAGCGCTTCACCCGCAACGGCCCGCTGGCCCTGCTGCCCCTGCCCGAGCGCGCCGGCCAGCGCCGCGCGGCCCTGGTCTGGTGCCTGCCGCAGGCCGAGGACGAGATCGGCACGCTCAGCGACGCGCAGCGCCTGGCGGTGCTCAACACCCTGCTGCCGCCGGGCCTGCCGCCGCTGCGCGGCATCGGCGCGCTGAAGTGCTTCCCGCTCGGCCTGAACGCCGAGCGCACCCTGGTGGAGGGCCGCGTGATCCGCATCGGCAATGCCGCCCAGACCCTGCACCCGGTGGCCGGCCAGGGGCTCAACCTGGGCCTGCGCGACGCCTATGCGCTGGTGCAGGCGCTGCGCACGGAGGGCGCGATCGACAGCGCGCTGCGCCGCGTGGAATGGCAGCGCGCGCCCGACCGCTGGAGCATGATCGCCGCCACCGATTTCCTGGCGCGCAGCTTTGCCTGGCGCTGGCCCGGCCTGCCGGGCGCACGCGGCCTGGCGCTGGCCGCGCTGCAGGCCGCCCCGCCGCTGAAGCGCGCGCTGGCGCGGCAGATGATGTTTGGAAGGCGCTAAGGCTGGACCGAGGAGGGTCCCTGCGGACCCTCCGACGCCAGCCGAAGGGCTTGGCGCGTCGCGCGCGGCAAGCGCGGTCGGTACGACTGAGGCAGACCGTACTCCAGCACAAACCCTGAGGCCCAACGGCAAGACTTGCTGGCAATCTTCGTCTCACTGACGAAGATCAGGGAGGCTGAATGCGGTTTACCAAGGCGCCCATGTGGGCGCTGTGCGCAAGCGCGCGTATCGAGGCGCGCAATTCTTCCGTCCTGGCTCATCTGGTGAGCCATTAGGGCGGGAGCATGGAGCGCATGACACCTGCCACAAGCGGCGCACAGGACGCACAACTCTTCAACTACTGGGGCAAGGCCAGCACGCACGGCGAGGGCGCGCAATGGCACTTGCTGGCTTATCACTGCCTGGATGTGGCAGCGGTCGGGCAGATCTATCTGGAGCGCTCGCCCGGCCTGCTGGTATGGCTGAAACAGCAACTGGCGCTGCACGACGATGCAGCCCTCATCAGTTGGCTGGTGTTCTGGCTCGCTCTGCACGATCTGGGCAAGTTCTCGCTAAGCTTCCAGGCCCAGCGCGCTGACGTGATGGCCGAGTTGCAGGGCGTAGCGCCCGCCCACGCCCAGACTGGCGTCCGGCACGACAGCCTGGGCATGCAATGCTGGAGCGAGGAAATCCTGCCACTGGCCGAGCGCGAGGCATGGTTTGGCACAGATCCTGACATTGATGCCGCGCTCACTTGGTGGGCACGCGCAGTTACTGGCCACCACGGCCAGCCGCCCATCAATCATGTGCCGCGCCTGTCGCTGTACTTCAGAGCGCAGGACGTCGAGGCGGCCAGGCAGTTTGCAAGAACCGCCCGTGCCCTCTTGCTGAGTCCTTCGGCGGCAAGCATTCCCGAGCGTTGCGGCGCCGACTTTGAAAGGCTCAGCAAAGAACTCTCATGGTGGGTCGCCGGCTTGGGCGTACTCGCGGACTGGATAGGCTCAAACGCCGAGGTGTTTCGCTATCGTGCCCATGCGGACCTCGGATTGGCTGACTACTGGCCCACGGCACTGGCGCTTGCACGCCAGGCGCTGGACGAGTCCGGCGCTCTGCCCTCGGCAAGTCCATGTGGGCTCGGTTTTCGAAACCTGTTCCCGCACATCCAGCAGCCCTCACCGCTGCAAGCCTGGGCCATCGCAACACCACTCCACACCGGCCCGCAGATCCACCTGCTGGAGGACGTGACCGGCGCCGGCAAGACTGAAGCTGCGGTGATGCTGGCCTACCGGCTGATGACGGAGGGTGGTGCTGAGGGCTTCTTCATTGGCCTACCCACCATGGCCACCGCCAATGCCATGTACGGACGCATTGCCCAGGTCTATGCCCAGCTCTTCAGCGACCCACGCGCCAGCCTGGTGCTTGCCCATGGCGGGCGCAAGCTGGTGGAGGAATTCGCAGCCTCGGTGATTGCCGCAGGGGCGGATGAGGGCGGTACGTCACTTGATGACGAGAGTGCCACGCGCCGTTGCCAGCGCTGGCTGGCCGACCACAACAAGCGCGCGCTACTCGCGCCGGCCGGCATCGGTACGGTGGACCAGGCCTTGCTGGCCGCACTGCAGAGCAAACACCAATCGCTGCGCCTCTTGGGGCTGGCTCGCAAGGTGTTGATCGTTGACGAGGTGCATGCCTGCGATCCTTATATGCAGCGCACGCTGGAGGCCCTGCTGGAATTTCATGCGTGCGCCGGCGGCAGCGCCATCCTGCTGTCCGCCACGCTGCCGATGCGCATGAAGTCTGCGCTGTTGCGCGCCTTTGCACGTGGCTGTCGTGCCTCGGCCGTGAACCCGCAGGCGCTGAACTATCCCTTGGCCAGTTCGTGGGCAGCGGTGGCACCAACCGCACTGATCGAAGCCCCCGTGGCCACGCGGCCAGACGTGAGGCGCAGCGTGCGCGTGCGCTACGAGTCGGATCGCGCTGCCGTGCTGCAGGGCATTGCACAGGCGCTGGCTGCTGGCTATTGCGTCGCCTGGATACGCAACACGGTGGCGGATGCACTCGATGCCCACGCCGAGATGGCCGCACTCTGGCCCGCCGAGCGCATCACCTTGTTCCATGCACGCTTTGCGCTCGGTGACCGGCTGGACATCGAGCAAGACGTGCTGGCCCGCTTTGGCCGCGACAGCACGCCCGCGCAGCGCAGCGGCCGTCTGCTGATCGCCACCCAGGTGGCCGAGCAATCCTTGGACGTGGACTTCGATCTCGTCGTCACTGACCTCGCTCCCATTGACCGGCTGATTCAACGCGCCGGCCGCTTGCGCCGCCATGTGCGCGACGCAGCCGGCCAGCGTCTTCTCGCACCGGGCGCCCAGGACCAACGCGGTGAGCCCTGGCTGTGGGTGTATGGGCCAGCCTGGGCCGAGGAACCGGAGGCCGATTGGTTCAAGAAAGCGTTTCCCAAGGTAGCGCGGGTCTACGAACACCATGGCCAGCTCTGGCTGACAGCCCGCGCGCTGCAAGGCGGCCTGCTGCGCATGCCAGACGACGCCCGGACCTTGATCGAGGCCGTGTTCGGCGACGATGCCGAATTGCCCTCAGCGCTGCAACATGGCGCCAACCAGGCGGAGGGCAAGGCCTATGGTGACGCCTCGCAGGCGGCGCAGAACAGCGTCAAGCTCGCCAAGGGCTATGTGCGCGAAGGCCTGGAGTGGGCGGCAGACCGCGTCGCGCCGTCCCGTCTGGGAGAAGACACCATCGAAGTGCTGCTTGGCCGCTGGAAAGGTGATGCGCTGATCCCCTGGTGCGAACGCGGCACCGCACACGATTGGGCTTACAGCACCGTCAAAGTCGCCAAACGCCTGATCGCTGCAGCGGCACCGCCCGCAACGCCGGCGCGGCAGGCTGCGTTGGACGCGCAAATCGCGCACTTGCCGGGAGGCGGGCAGTGGGTCGTACTGCTGATCATGGATGAGCAAGCACATGGCTTCCAGGCCCGAGCCACGGGTGCCGCAAAGCCTGGTGCCTCAGCACGCGAAACCCTATGGATCTACGACAAGGCGGCCGGCTTGCGCGCGGCCAACGACGCACAGGAGAACAAGGCATGAACCTGCTTGATGAAAACTGGCTGCCCGTGCGAATGCACGACGGCCGCCAACATTGGATCAGCCCTGATCAACTCTCGGACCCCAATATCTCGGCCTTCGACGCCTGCCGCGCCGACTTCAACGGCGCCCTGGCGCAGTTCGCGATTGGCTTGCTGCAAACCTGCACGCCGGCTGCCAGTGACAGCGAGTGGCGTGCCTTGCTGAAAGCCCCGCCGGATCCGGCAGCGCTGGCTCAGTGGTTTGCGCCGCATCGCGCGGCGTTCGAGTTCGACGCTGATGGCGCGCGCTTCATGCAGGACTTTGAGCTGCGTACCGCCGATGCAGAGCCCAACGGCATTGCTGCGCTGCTGATCGAGACGCCGGGTGAAAACACCGTCAAGAACAACGGCGATCACTTCGTCAAACGTGGGCAGGTGCAGGGGCTCTGCCCCCACTGTGCAAGCTTGGCCTTGTTCACCTTGCAGACCAATGCGCCCTCGGGTGGCGCTGGCCACCGCACAGGCCTGCGCGGTGGCGGCCCGCTGACCACCCTGCTGATTGCCACGGGCACGTCCGCCGCGCCGGCACCGCTATGGCAAACACTCTGGCTGAACGTTCGCACCCAAGGCGCCTTTCTGGCGGATGGCGTGGAGCCTGGTATGGAGACGCCACACCGCACCTTCCCCTGGTTGGCTGCGCAGTCGGCGATCCAGAAGGAACAGGGGGACACCACGCCTCTGCAAGTCCACCCCGCACACATGTTCTGGGCCATGCCGCGGCGCATCCGGCTGGACCTCGACGCTACGAACGCAGGCAGTTGCGACCTCTGCGGCAGGCCATCGGAGCGGCTGATTCAACAGTATGTGACCCGCAACTATGGGTTCAACTACAAGGGCGCCTGGCTGCACCCGCTGTCGCCCTACTACGCCGGCAAGGAGGGCCTGTTGCCACTACACCCGCAGCCTGATGGCCTGGGCTACCGCCACTGGCTGGCCTGGGTGCTCGGCATGGAGAACGACAAACGCAAAGTGCAGGCCGCCTCGGTGGTGTCGAATTTCTTGCTACGGCCACGCGTCGAGCAAAAGACCGGCATTGCCTTGCGCCTGTGGGCCTTTGGCTATGACATGGACAACGCCAAGGCGCGCTGCTGGTACGACGCCACCGTGCCGATCTATGGTTTGGGCGACTGCGGCCCGCCCGAGCAAAAAGCCTTGCGCGAGGACGTGGGTGCCTGGCTCAAAGGGGCCGAATTGGTTGCCAGCTATCTTCGCCTTGCGGTCAAGGATGCCTGGTTCAGCGCCGATGCACGCGGTGACTTCGGTTTCATCGACGCTGCGTTCTGGAGCCGCACCGAGCCCAGCTTCTACGGCTTGTTGAGAGCACGCATCCAGGATCTGCGCGAAGGCTCAGCCGGCGATCCCCTCGCCACCGCCGAAAGCTGGCGCCAGCAGTTGCGCGCTGCAGCGCTGCGCCTCTTTGACGCCGAGTTGGTAGGCAGCAGCGCCATCAGCCGACAGAACCCGGCCCGCATCGCCGCCGCGCACAAGCAACTCAGCAACAGCCTCGATGGCGCCAAGCTGCGCCAGGCCCTTGGCCTGCCTCAGCCCACCAAGGCCACGGCCCCTGCCGCATGAGCCTGCCCAAACACAAAGGATGATGAACCCATGTCATATCAGCACCCTGACTATGCGCTGGCACCGCCGGTGATGAATGCCTACTTGAGTTGGTGGCACACCACCACCAGCGACCGGGCCAGCGGCACTGCGAGAGCTGACCGCGCCGAGCTGCGCCGCGCACATGACCTCGGCGCAGTCGTGCTCACGCCCGCCTACCAACGCTTCTATCGCAAACTGGCCGAGGCTCACGAGGGCGCTCCATGGAAGCCCTGGCAACTGGAGCGGCTGGCTGCCATCGCCGGTTTGGCGGTGCACATCAAGACCGAGAGCCGCCTGAACCTACCCGAGGCGATGAGCCAGCGCGACAAGGGCAGCGACCGCAACGCCGTCAGCGAACTGCGCTTTGCCCGACTGCTGGATGCGCCCGATGTCGAGGCGCTGTTCAGCGGATTGCGCCGCGTCATGCCGCTGATCGACAAGCAGTTGAGCCCCGCCGCGTTGGCCAACGACGTGTTCGGCTGGGGCGAGCACATCAAGAAGCAATGGGCCTATGCCTACGCCTGGCCCAAGGCGGCCTGAGCGCAAGCCATCGCTGCCCCCGGTCACCAACCACTTCACCCATCACATTCAGAGAGGACCCTGTCAATGAGCCGCTTCGTTCAACTGCATCTGCTGACCAGCTACCCGCCCTCCAACCTCAACCGCGACGACACTGGCCGGCCCAAGACCGCGCTGGTGGGGGATGCCAACCGCCTGCGCATTTCTTCGCAGAGCCTGAAGCGCGCCTGGCGCTGCTCGGAGACGTTTGAATCGGCGCTGGCCGGGCATCTGGGCACGCGCACCAAGCTGAAGGGTAAGCAAGTATTTGCAGCGCTGAAGGAAGGTGGCATTGCCGAAAAGAGTGCGCGCGAATGGGCCAAGGAAATCGCCAAGCAGTTCGGCAAGCTGAAGTCCGACAAAAAAACCGAGAACGACGCCGACCTTGAAATTGAACAGCTGGCCCATTTCAGCCCCGAGGAAGAAGCCGCCATCCAGGCCCTGGTCGCCACCCTGGTGGCCCGCAAGGACGCGCCCACAGAAGCTGAGCTGAAACTACTGAGCCAACCACGACATGCCGTGGACATCGCGATGTTCGGCCGCATGTTGGCAGACTCTGCCGAGTTCAACGTCGAAGCAGCCGTGCAGGTGGCCCATGCCATCACCGTGCACCGTGCCGCTGTGGAAGACGACTATTTCAGCGCTGTAGATGACCTGAACAAACGCGAGGACACCGGCGCCGCCCACATCGGCGAACGAGGCTATGGCGCCGGGCTGTTCTACCTCTACATCTGCATCGACCGTGAGCTGCTGCTGAAGAACCTGGGCGGCGACGCGGCACTGGCGACCAAGGCCTTGGAGGCGCTGGTGCATGCGGTGACCAAGGTATCGCCCACCGGCATGCAGAACAGCTTTGCCTCGCGCGCCTATGCCGGCCATGTCTTGGCAGAGAAGGGCCGCCAGCAGCCTCGCTCATTGGCACAAGCCTTCTTGAAGCCCATCAAGCCCTTTGACGGGCAAGACATCTTTGAACAGGCGGTGGCCGCGCTGAACACTCGACGCGACAACTTTGATGCCGTGTATGGCGCCTGCGCCGACAACCGCTACGAGCTGGATGTGGACAGCGCCCAAGGCACGCTGCCTGGGCTGGTGGCCTTTGTGGCGGAGTGAGCGCCATGCACGACTATCTCGTGTTCCAACTGCAGGCGCCGCTGTCGTCCTGGGGCGAGCCTGCGGTGGGCGAGTTTCGCGGCAGCGCCACGCACCCGGGGCAATCGGCCCTGATTGGCTTGCTGGGCGCTGCGCTGGGGCTTGAGCGCAGCGACGAGGCGGCGCATGCGGACTTGCGCGACGGCTTCGGCTACTGCGTCGGCCTGCTCAACACCGGCGGCCTGCTGCGCGACTATCACACGGCGCAAGTGCCCCCACGCCCCGCGCTCAAGGGCCGCCCGCAAGCGACTCGCCGCCAGCAAATGGCTGTGCCCAAGTGCGAGCTGAGCACCATCCTCTCGACCCGAGACTACCGCCAGAACGCGGCGCAGTTGGTCGCGCTGCAGGCACGTGAGGGCCGGCCGGCACGCTACAACTTGACGCAGCTCGCAGATGCCTTGCGCGCGCCGCAGTTCACGCTCTATCTGGGGCGCAAGAGTTGCGCGCCGGGTGCCCCGCTCTGGCCGCAAGTGCTGGCGGCTGAGTCGGCGCGCGACGCCTTCAGTGCCTATGCGGAACGCTACGAGGCGGCGCGCCTGGCTGCCGCCGACCAAGGCGGTCGCCCGCCGCTGGAGCCCTTGCCGGCGCTGCAAAGCCTGGCCTTTGACGCCTACATCGAAGCCGGCGCGCCTGCAGATCTCAGCACCCAGCGCAAAGACCGACTGATACGCCGCCAAGGCTGGCAGTTCGGCGACCGCGAGGAACGAATCGCCCTGATCGCGACGGAGGAGCCCTGATGCAAGCGATGCACTTCAGTCTGATCACGCCCGCCGAAGGGCGCGTTCACGAGGCCTTGCAGCAGCGCTTGCAAGGGCCGTATGCCGATCATCAATGGCTGTGGCGCTGGTTCCCAGCACCCGCTGGAACCGCGCGCGATTTTCTCTTCCGCCGCCATGACGCCGAGGGCTTGCCACGCTTCTATGCCGTGTCAGCGCGGCCGCCCGAAGCGCTGGGCGGCGCCTGGCATGTCCAGACCCGCGAGTACGCACCGGACCTGCACGCCGGCGATGCCTTCAGCTTCGAGCTGCGCGCCAACCCCACCGTCCGGCATGGCCGCGACGGCAAGTCCAAACGCCATGATGTAGTGATGGAGGCCAAGAAGCGCCTGCTGGCGGTACAGGGCTTGCAGCATTGGTCTGAATGGACCGCGCCCGACCGCCCAAATCAACAAGCGCTGGTGCAGGACGCCTGCAGCAACTGGCTGGGACGGCGCGGCTCGATATTGGGCTTCGAGCTGCAGCGCGATTCGGTGCAGGTGGAGGCCTATCAGCAGCATCGCGAGCGCCTAGACGAAAACCTCGGATTTAGCACGGTTGACATCTCGGGCATCCTGCGAGTCACGGATGCAACAGCGTTTGGCCAGGCTCTGCGCACCGGCATTGGCAGCGCCAAGGCCTTCGGTTGCGGCTTGCTGCTGATTCGGCGACTGGGCTGAGAAGTGAGAAGGCGAAGCCCCACGTGTTGCCAGTTGCCAGTTGGCTGTGCATGGCGTAGCTGCCGCTGCAGCTGAGTTAGCGCTTTGAGTTCCTTGCTTCCACCGCTCAAACCGCTGCCGATGAAGGAGCGCATCTCCGTGCTCTTCATTGAGCGCGGCGAGATCGATGTAATCGATGGCGCTTTCGTGGTGGTGGATGCGACCGGCATACGCACGCAGATCCCGGTGGGAGGCGTAGCCTGCATCATGCTGGAGCCCGGCACACGGCTCTCGCATCGCGCGGCCGCATTGGCGGCGCGCGTGGGCACGCTGCTGGTGTGGGTAGGTGAAGCGGGCGTGCGCCTGTATGCGTCCGGCCAGCCCGGCGGCGCGCGCTCAGACCGTTTGCTATATCAAGCGCAGCTGGCGCTGGACGAGAACCTGCGCTTGAAGGTGGTGCGCAAGATGTATGCGCTGCGCTTTGGCGAGGAACCACCGGCGCGGCGCAGCGTGGAGCAGCTGCGCGGCATCGAGGGTGCGCGCGTGCGGCGCAGCTATCAGCTGCTGGCTCGCCAGTACGGCGTGGAGTGGAAGGCGCGCGACTACGACGCACAGGATTGGGACTCCGCCGATATTGCCAATCGCTGCCTGTCCGCCGCCACCTCTTGTCTCTACGGCGTGACCGAGGCGGCCGTGTTGGCGGCGGGTTATGCACCTGCCGTTGGATTCATCCATACCGGCAAGCCGCTTTCCTTTGTGTACGACATTGCCGATGTCTACAAATTCGAGACGGTGGTGCCGGTGGCGTTCAAGATCGCGGCCTCGAATCCGCCCGGCAATCCGGAGCGCGCGGTGCGTTTGGCCTGCCGCAACATGTTCCGCCAGACCCGCCTGCTCGAACGCATCATCCCCGACATCGAAAACATCCTTGCCGCCGGCGAGATCCCGCGCCCCGAAGCGCCTGCCGACGCCGTCGGTCCGGCGCTACCTAATCCATCGAGCTTGGGCGATGCTGGTCATCGTGCTTGAGAATGCGCCACCCAGGCTGCGCGGCCGGCTGGCCGTATGGCTGCTGGAAGTGCGCGCCGGCGTGTACGTCGGCAACTACTCAAAGCGAGTGCGCGAGCAGATCTGGGCGCAGGTTGAAGAGGGGCTGGAGGATGGCAATGCCGTGCTCGTATGGCGAAGCAAGGCCGAAGCTGGCTACGAGTTCCTGACAGCAGGCCGCAATCGCCGCATGCCGGCGGAGTTTGACGGAGTCCAACTGGTGAGCTTTCTCCCACCTGCACCTGCCGGCAGCGATCTTTAACAACACGCAAAAAGTGTGGCCTTCGCTCGGTGGCTTCCGCCGGTGAGGAAAAGGCGTTCCAAATCAGTGCGATAGAGTTGGTGTGTTCCCCACGGGCGTGGGGATGAACCGCCCGAGGCGATCGACGGCAGCGTGGAGGCATTGTGTTCCCCACGGGCGTGGGGATGAACCGTGGGCGAGTTGCTTGGGCTCGCCGGTCCAGCTGTGTTCCCCACGGGCGTGGGGATGAACCGCCCGGCCTCGTAGCCCGCGTTCCAGTCTTCGGGTGTTCCCCACGGGCGTGGGGATGAACCGGAAACGGTGTGAGCGATGGTGCCGGGGCGATTGTGTTCCCCACGGGCGTGGGGATGAACCGCGCACGATGGGAAACACGGGGACCACGGTAGTGTGTTCCCCACGGGCGTGGGGATGAACCGCGGTTCTTCTCGCGCTGGGCGATCTCCAGGCGGTGTTCCCCACGGGCGTGGGGATGAACCGACCTGGTTGCATCGCACCGGCGTGCTGCTGCGGTGTTCCCCACGGGCGTGGGGATGAACCGCCATGTGCACGGTGGAGCCCACGGCCTACCAGGTGTTCCCCACGGGCGTGGGGATGAACCGGCCCAGGCCGAGGAGCAACGCCGCGCCGTGCTGTGTTCCCCACGGGCGTGGGGATGAACCGAATACGGTGCGGTGGCCAGCCGGCGCGATCTCGTGTTCCCCACGGGCGTGGGGATGAACCGCAGCCCGGCCCCACGTATGGGGTCAAGTCGCAGTGTTCCCCACGGGCGTGGGGATGAACCGATCGAGTGCAGCAGCAGCCTGACCGAGACGAAGTGTTCCCCACGGGCGTGGGGATGAACCGCGCCAGGGCCAGTTGACGCAGCCCGGCAGGTAGTGTTCCCCACGGGCGTGGGGATGAACCGCGGCCTGGATGTGGTGCGAGCGCCGCCCGAACGTGTTCCCCACGGGCGTGGGGATGAACCGGCTGCGTTGGACCTACAACGCCGACAGCCCCGGTGTTCCCCACGGGCGTGGGGATGAACCGAAATCGGCATCACCTTGGCCGCCATCGCAAACGTGTTCCCCACGGGCGTGGGGATGAACCGGCCTTGGTCAGGTTGGCCAGCGTGTTGGCCGAGTGTTCCCCACGGGCGTGGGGATGAACCGCCAGATAGCCGCGCGAGCCCTCGGACACATCGGTGTTCCCCACGGGCGTGGGGATGAACCGGACCCCAGCACCATGAAACTGTCCCACATCGAGTGTTCCCCACGGGCGTGGGGATGAACCGGCGCGTAGGCGGTCGGAGAAATAGGCCAGTGCGTGTTCCCCACGGGCGTGGGGATGAACCGCCCGAGCGCCAGGCCGAGATGCTGAAGCGCGTGTGTTCCCCACGGGCGTGGGGATGAACCGCGGGTTGCCTACGTGGCTGTCTCGAATCTCGGGTGTTCCCCACGGGCGTGGGGATGAACCGCTGCTGCATAGGGGTCGATCTCGTTGTAGTAAGTGTTCCCCACGGGCGTGGGGATGAACCGCCCCGGACTACTCCGAGGCGGTTAGCTATCTGGTGTTCCCCACGGGCGTGGGGATGAACCGCCAGCGACCTCGCCGCGCCTCTGGGCGCCCATGTGTTCCCCACGGGCGTGGGGATGAACCGAACGTGGGGAAGCTAACCTTTCCCATGCACCCGTGTTCCCCACGGGCGTGGGGATGAACCGGAACACCGCTGCATCTACTGCGGAGGCCCGATGTGTTCCCCACGGGCGTGGGGATGAACCGTCAGACGCGCTGTACCGCAGCGAGAAGATTCTGTGTTCCCCACGGGCGTGGGGATGAACCGTGGTGGGCGACGTGAGCAGCCCGCTCAAGCGCGTGTTCCCCACGGGCGTGGGGATGAACCGAGGGCCGTGATCTACGCCCGTGTCAGCACGGAGTGTTCCCCACGGGCGTGGGGATGAACCGCCATGGAAGGCCTGGTCCATGGGCACGCGCTCGTGTTCCCCACGGGCGTGGGGATGAACCGTGCGCCACGAAGGGCTCGAAGTTCTCGGTGGGGTGTTCCCCACGGGCGTGGGGATGAACCGACATCGTGGTCGAGGATGACCGCCGCATGAAGGTGTTCCCCACGGGCGTGGGGATGAACCGAACGTGACGGCGACGCCTGCCAACGGTGCCGCGTGTTCCCCACGGGCGTGGGGATGAACCGCGCACACTCGAACCGCTGCCCCTACCTCTAACGTGTTCCCCACGGGCGTGGGGATGAACCGGTGGATAAGGCGGGCATCGACGCCGGCTACAAGTGTTCCCCACGGGCGTGGGGATGAACCGTCCTCATCATCGAGCCCACCTTCACCCCGCACGTGTTCCCCACGGGCGTGGGGATGAACCGGAATCGATGGGTGGATTCGAGGCGGATGTAATGTGTTCCCCACGGGCGTGGGGATGAACCGAACACAGTTCGCTGGCCGGCCGGCATAATCTCGTGTTCCCCACGGGCGTGGGGATGAACCGGCCAGATCGTCAAGCCACGCCAGCTCAGCGGCGTGTTCCCCACGGGCGTGGGGATGAACCGGCGTTCGCGGCCAGCGTGGCCGGCGCGCCGTTGTGTTCCCCACGGGCGTGGGGATGAACCGGATACGCCGTTGATCTGGTAGCTACCGTGGCTGTGTTCCCCACGGGCGTGGGGATGAACCGGGACGCAGTGACGCCCTGGTGGAGGACATGAAGTGTTCCCCACGGGCGTGGGGATGAACCGCGATTCTGCGAGGCAGGTGCTGCGTTATGCGCGTGTTCCCCACGGGCGTGGGGATGAACCGCCTGCTTGCTCAGGTCGTTCAACTCCGCTTGCGTGTTCCCCACGGGCGTGGGGATGAACCGTCGGGGCGCACCGCGCACCAAGCGTCGCCATCGTGTTCCCCACGGGCGTGGGGATGAACCGGCGGGCTCCAGTAGCCAATAGAGCGGATAAAAGTGTTCCCCACGGGCGTGGGGATGAACCGACATCTTCACCGCGCCCAAGCTCAGCATCGATGTGTTCCCCACGGGCGTGGGGATGAACCGCCGCGCATCAGCGCATCGGTCAGCGATTGCTCGTGTTCCCCACGGGCGTGGGGATGAACCGATGGCCGCCTGCTGCAGATCCTCGGCAGCGCCGTGTTCCCCACGGGCGTGGGGATGAACCGATGGAGCCCAGCATCATCACCGGCATGGGGCAGTGTTCCCCACGGGCGTGGGGATGAACCGGCCTCCCGGGCGGCGTCGGCCCGCTCCCAGGCGTGTTCCCCACGGGCGTGGGGATGAACCGGGCAACCAGCCGGACTGGGCCCGCAACCCCATGTGTTCCCCACGGGCGTGGGGATGAACCGGACTACCGCAAGGTGGTGGCATCGATGTGCGCGTGTTCCCCACGGGCGTGGGGATGAACCGGCCCAGCACACCATCCAGGTGCTACGCGGCGTGTGTTCCCCACGGGCGTGGGGATGAACCGCGAGGCGGCCACTGACACGCGCGCATAGCTGCGTGTTCCCCACGGGCGTGGGGATGAACCGCCTGTGCGCCTGGTCTACCGCAAGGACGTGAAGTGTTCCCCACGGGCGTGAGGATGAACCGGTGTCGGCACCGGTCCTGCTGGCCACCCTGAGGTGTTCCCCACGGGCGTGGGGATGAACCGTCCCCAGGAAACCTACGCCGGAAACTCGCTCAGTGTTCCCCACGGGCGTGGGGATGAACCGATCAGCGCAAAGAGATGCGCGACGTGTTCGATGTGTTCCCCACGGGCGTGGGGATGAACCGCGACGGCTCGCACCGCATTGGAAAAAGTCCTCGTGTTCCCCACGGGCGTGGGGATGAACCGACGGCGTGGCCGCCAGCGTCCAGTTCGCCGTGGTGTTCCCCACGGGCGTGGGGATGAACCGCGCGAGTGAGGGCCGTGCAGAAATACCTCGACGTGTTCCCCACGGGCGTGGGGATGAACCGGCCAACACGTGGGCCGGCTTCACGTCGTCCAAGTGTTCCCCACGGGCGTGGGGATGAACCGGCACCTTCAGCGCCGCCTCGGCCCTGCCGTTCGTGTTCCCCACGGGCGTGGGGATGAACCGGCCTCAGACGGCATCCGCCTGGCTGAGTGGATGTGTTCCCCACGGGCGTGGGGATGAACCGTCGTGTCGGGTGTGGATGCGCACCGGCTGCTTGTGTTCCCCACGGGCGTGGGGATGAACCGCGCTGGCGGCGGCGCTGGAGAGCATGCTGGCCGTGTTCCCCACGGGCGTGGGGATGAACCGGGCTCGGTGGTGACCACGGATCCCTGAAGCTGGTGTTCCCCACGGGCGTGGGGATGAACCGTGCGAGGCGGTGATGATCGCGAATGGCACCCTGTGTTCCCCACGGGCGTGGGGATGAACCGAGGGCCGCAAGCAGATCGCCAGCCTGTTGAACGTGTTCCCCACGGGCGTGGGGATGAACCGCCGTCGGGGGCATCGACCTGGCAACTCAGCAGGTGTTCCCCACGGGCGTGGGGATGAACCGACTGTGCTTGACCAGGGCGTTCACACCTTCGGGTGTTCCCCACGGGCGTGGGGATGAACCGACGGTCGATCTGTCTCCACTCCCGGCCTCTTCGTGTTCCCCACGGGCGTGGGGATGAACCGCAGCAGGACCAGGACCCTCGCAGGGCCATGGAGTGTTCCCCACGGGCGTGGGGATGAACCGAGCTGCAGCCACTGCAGTTCGGCGGGCCCGATGTGTTCCCCACGGGCGTGGGGATGAACCGCGCCTCGCGTAGCCGATGAAGTTCGGCGTCACGTGTTCCCCACGGGCGTGGGGATGAACCGATCCACATGGCAAACACCATCAAGCTGGGCAGGTGTTCCCCACGGGCGTGGGGATGAACCGGCCACCGTGACGCGGTTAATCTGGCCGTCCTGGTGTTCCCCACGGGCGTGGGGATGAACCGGTAGCGTGCTGCCCTGGCATAGAGGCTGTAGTGTGTTCCCCACGGGCGTGGGGATGAACCGGACGCCGATTACAACGCGGCCGCGCATCCCATGTGTTCCCCACGGGCGTGGGGATGAACCGCGCCGGCTTCGTCGGATCCCAGGCGAACAGCAGTGTTCCCCACGGGCGTGGGGATGAACCGTGCGAGGCGGTGATGATCGCCAACGGAAATTTGTGTTCCCCACGGGCGTGGGGATGAACCAGATCATGACCCGAGCAGCAGCAGCAAGCGACTGTGTTCCCCACGGGCGTGGGGATGAACCGGTGTAGGTGAGCGTGGTGCCCGGCGCGCTGGGGTGTTCCCCACGGGCGTGGGGATGAACCGCTCTTGCGGTGCGTGGCGCTGGCCGAGTTGCAGTGTTCCCCACGGGCGTGGGGATGAACCGCGCTCCCCATCGTCCAGGGCTACCAACTGGCCGTGTTCCCCACGGGCGTGGGGATGAACCGACGCCGAGGCCGACGAGATCAGCCTGCGCAACGTGTTCCCCACGGGCGTGGGGATGAACCGCAGGCCCGCATCAATGCGGAGGCTGGGCGCATCGCGTTCCCCACGGGCGTGGGGATGAACCGCCACAGCCATGAACGACACCGACACCCAAGCCGTGTTCCCCACGGGCGTGGGGATGAACCGTGGACGCGGCAGTCCATCACGGCTCCTTGGTGGTGTTCCCCACGGGCGTGGGGATGAACCGGCCGCGAGGGCTGTCAGGCCGATGAATACGGCGTGTTCCCCACGGGCGTGGGGATGAACCGGCCACCGTGGCCGGCCTGCTGGCCACCATCCCGTGTTCCCCACGGGCGTGGGGATGAACCGCCCTCGCCGAACAG
>Ga0208125_100706_pt1 | contig 16106 bp, 14 predicted proteins | sample LakWasM128_HOW14_2_FD_183938 | JGI IMG/M metagenome (GOLD analysis project Ga0208125, IMG submission 183938) | Freshwater sediment methanotrophic microbial communities from Lake Washington under simulated oxygen tension - Sediment Metagenome... | ecosystem: Environmental > Aquatic > Freshwater >... | reverse complement strand
CCGCCAGCGGCTCCAGCGCCTCGGCGGTCTCGACCAGCACCGCGCGGTCCGCGCCGATGGCCATCGCACTGCGCAGCGTCTCCTGGCAGGCGGTGGGGCCGCACGAGACGACGATGACCTCGGTCGCGACGCCGGCCTCCTTCAGCCGCACCGCCTCCTCGCAGGCGATCTCGTCGAAGGGATTCATCGACATCTTCTGGTTCGCGATGTCGACCCCGGAACCGTCGGACTTCACGCGGGCCTTGACGTTGTAGTCGAGCACCCGCTTCACAGCCACCAATACCTTCACTGCTTCTCCATTGGATTTCAACTGGGTTAGACTCTAACAAGCGTTTGATAGCTTGTCCAATCACATGACCGTTGACACGATGGGCCTGGCGCGCTCGCCGCTGGCACAGGCGCTGAGCGAGGCACTGCACGACGCGCCGCCAGCCCACGCGGCGCGCGACTGGTGGCGCCACCTCGGCGCACGCGGCCTGCTCGCGCTGGGCTTCGACGCCGACGGCGCGGTCCCGCCGGCCGACGCCTGCGAGCTGTCGGCGCTGGCCGCGCTGATCGCCCGCGAGAGCGCGAACCTGGGGGCGGCAACGGCCTGGCTGTCGAACCAGCTCATCGGCGCTCTCGTGCTGGCGCCGCATGCCCGCAGCGTGGCGCACCACGCGCTGCTGTGCGCGATGGCGGGCGGCGAGGCGCTGGTCGCGCTGGCGTTCTGCGATGCCGGCGCCGGCGCGCAGCCGGCCCTGCCCGCATGCCGCGCGACCCGCGATGGCGACGGCTGGACGCTCGACGGCCACGAGGCCTTCGTGCCCCAGGGCGCCGCCGCCGACGCCTTCGTGGTGCTCGCCGCCGACGTCGATGCGCGAGGCCGCCTGGGCGTCGACGCCTTCGTCGTCGCGGCCGACGCGCCGGGACTGTCGCGCGAGCCGGCCGTCTGGATCGCGGGGCTGGACTCGCACACCCATGGCGGCCTGCACCTGGCCGGCGTGCGCGTCGACGAAGCGCAACGCCTGGGCGAGCCGGGGCGCGCCATGGCCGACATCGCGCGGCCGCTGCGCACCATCGAGGAGGCGCTGCGCATCGGGCCGATGCTGGGCGCGATGCACGCCGAGCTCGACGCGATCGCGCTGTGGCTGCGCACGGTGCCGCCGGCGCGCCGGCCGACCCGCCACCTGGGCGCGCTGCAGATCGAGCTGGAGGCGCTCGCGCCACTCGCCGCGCATGCGGCGCGCCACCTCGACCTGCACGGCGCCGACGAGCGGCTGGCCGCGCTCTGCGCCGGCACGCACGAGGCGCTGGCGCGCTGGCAGTCGGCCTTCGAGTCCTTCGCCGCCCCGCTCGACGACCACGGCCCGGCCCTGCCGTCGCTGGTGCGCGACCTGCGCCGCATGCTGGGCCTGTCGCGCCGCGGAACCGAAGCGCGGCAACGGCGCGCCGGCGAGGCGATGATCGGGATCCCGGGGCGGCATTCAGTCCCCGCACTCGCCGCGCCTTGACCGCGCGGCTTCACACCATGGTTCGCAGCAGCTTCCAGATCTACCCTCCCCTCGAGGCCTCCACGCCGCGCCATGCCGCGACGCTGCTGCTGCTGCGCGACGGCGCGCAGGGCATCGAGGTGCTGATGACGCGGCGCTCCCCGACCGCGAGCTTCCTGCCCGGTGCCTTCGTGTTTCCCGGTGGCGGCCTGGAGCCGGCCGACCACGAGGCCACCGCACCGGCGCAGACCGGCCGCGGCGCCAGCGCGGCCGAAGCGCGCGCCGCGCTGCGCGAGACCTTCGAGGAGCTGGGCGTGCTGCTGGCCGTGCGCGCCGACGGCGGGACACCGTCGCCTGCCGAGCTGGCCCAGGTGGAGCGCACGCAGCCGCTGTACCCGCAGCTCGCCGCGCTGGGCCTGCGGCTCGCCACCGAGCAGGTGCACCTGCTGGCACGCTGGCTGACGCCGCAGCGCCAGACCAAGCGCTTCGACACCGCCTTCTTCGTCGCGCGCATGCCGCAGGACCAGCAGGCGCTGGCCGACAGCGCCGAGCAGTTCGAGGCGGTGTGGGTGCAGCCCGGCGACGCGCTCGACGGCCGCTTCCCGATCGTCTTCCCGACCGTGCGCACGCTGCGCTGGCTGGCACGCCACGACACGGTCGACACGGTGCTGCAGGCCTGCGCGCACGGCCGGCCGCTGTGGACCTCGTGCCCGCGCGGCGGGCTGGTGGCGGGCGAGGTCGAGCGCTTCACCGAAGACGAAGCGGCCTTCGGCGAGCTGGCGCTGGTGTGCCCCGGCGGCCAGCTCGACCATGCGCTCGACTGGCAGCACGAGAATGCGGTCCCGCTGCTGCGCCACCTGCAGCGCCTGACCGCGCCAAACGGCAGCCGCATGACGGGGCCGGGCACCAACAGCTACGTGGTCGGCACGCCGGCCAGCGGCCACATCGTCATCGACCCCGGGCCCGCGCATGCGGAGCACTTGCAGCGCCTGCTCGCGCTGACCGCGGGGCGCATCGAGGCGATCGTCTGCACCCATTCGCATTCCGACCATTCGCCGGCGGCACGGCCGCTGGCCGACGCCTGCGAGACGCTCACCGGCCGCCGGCCGCCGGTGCTGGGCCTGTCGTCGGCGCCCACCGCGCGGCCGAACTCGGAGTTCACGCCCGACCGCGAGCTGGCCGACGGCGAGCGGCTGCGGCTGAACCACGGCGAAGACCCGATCACGCTGCGCGTGGTGCACACGCCCGGCCACGCGGCCAACCACCTGTGCCTGGTGCTCGAGGAGGACGGCCTGCTGTTCTCCGGCGACCACGTGCTGAGCGGCAGCACCACCATCGTCGATCCGCCCGACGGCAACATGAACGACTACCTCGATTCGCTCGACCGCCTGGCCGCCGCCTGCGCAGACGAAGGCATCGAGTTCATCCTGCCGGCGCACGGCCACGTGATCGGCTTCGCCGCCCAGGCGATCGCGCGGCTGAAGGCGCACCGCCTGGCGCGCGAGGCCAAGGTGCTCGCCGCCATGCGCGCCGCGCCCGACGAGGGCCCGCAGGCTTGGGTCGCGCAGGCCTACGACGACACGCCGCGCGCGATGTGGCCGCTGGCGCTGCGCTCGCTGGCGGCGCACGTCGAGCGCATCCGCGCGCTCGGGATGGTCTGAGCTAGGCGGCGTTCCGCGCCGCGGCGATGAACGCATCGACGCGCTCGGGCGCCAGCCAGCCGTCCAGCGCCGCGCGCGCGTTGTCCGGCGTCGCGGGCTCGCCCGGCGTCGGCGTCGCCAGCGTGCTGCGCGAGAAGCGCGGGGCCGGTGCAGGCTGCACCACGCCAGCGACGTCGACGAAGGTCCCGCGCGCCTGCAGGTGCGGATGCCGCGGCGCCTCGTCGCAGTCGAGCACCGGCGCGAAGCAGGCATCGCTGCCTTCGAGCAGCACGCACCATTCGTCGCGCGTCTTGTCGCGAAAGCGCGCGGCGAGCACACGGCGCGACGCCGCCCAGCTCGCGCGGTCCGACGGCGGGCCGATCTGCGCGGGGTCGATCTCCATCAGTTCGAGCAGCCGGCGCTGGAAGCGGCCTTCGATCGGGCCGATCGACGCCCAGCCGCCGTCGGCGCATTCGAAGACGTCGTAGAACCACGCGCCGCCGTCGATCAGGTTGTGGCCGCGCTCGGGCTGCAGCATGCCGGCCGCGTGCATGCCGTACCAAGCGGTCATCAGCGAGGCGGTGCCGTCGACGATGGCCGCGTCGACCACCTGGCCCTGCCCCGAGCGCTGCGCCTCGTGCAGCGCGGCGAGCAGCCCGACCACGAGGTACAACGACCCGCCGCCGTAGTCGCCGACGAGGTTGAGCGGCGGCGTCGGCGGCTGGCCGGCGCGGCCGATGGCCGACAGCGCGCCGGTCAATGCGACGTAGTTGATGTCGTGGCCGGCGGCCTGCGCGAGCGGGCCCGACTGGCCCCAGCCGGTCATGCGACCGTACACCAGGCGCGGGTTGCGCTGCAGGCAGGTGTCGGGGCCGAGGCCCAGCCGCTCCATCGCGCCGGGACGAAAGCCCTCGATCAGCGCGTCGGCACCGGCGATCAGCTCCAGCGCGAGCGCCGCGTGCTCGCGGCGCTTGAGGTCCAGCGCGATCGCCTTGCGGCTGCGCAACACGAGGTCGAAGCCGGGCGGGCGGCGGATGCCCAGCTCGGCCGGCTCGACTCGGTCGATGCGCAGCACGGTGGCGCCGAGGTCGGCGAGCAGCATCGCGGCCATCGGCGCCGGCCCGATGCCGGCGATCTCGACCACCTTGACGCCGGCGAGCGGCCCGCCGCGCGCGCTCACTGGACTACCCTCCGCGCTGCGCGCTCCGGGATGAGCGCTTGGGGGCGGCCCGGCGCGCTCATGCGCCGCCCTGCCGCACCGCGCCGGCCGCCAGCAGCTGCGCGATGCGCTCGGGCGACAGGCCCGCCTCGCGCAGCACCTCGACGCTGTGCTCGCCCAGGGCCGGCGCCTGGCGCCGCACCCGCGTGGGCGTGTCGGACCAGCGGGTGGGCACCGCCATCGTGCGGATGCGGCCCTCGGTCGGGTGATCGACCCATTCGAAGAAGCCGACCTCGGCGAGGTGCGGGTCCTCGAGCAGGGAATCGAGCGTGTGCAGCGGCATGGCAGGGATGTCGGCCGCCTCCAGCAGCGGCATCCACGCGGCGGTGGTGCGCGCGGCGAAGGCCTCGGCGGCCATTGCATAGAGCGGGCCGACATTGCGGCCGCGCTCGGTGACGCTGGCAAAGCGCGGGTCGTCGCGCAGCTCGGGCCGGCCGATCAGCTCGAAGAAGCGGCGCCACTGCATGTCGGTGTAGAGCAGCATGCAGATGAAGCCGTCGGCGGTGGCGAAGGGCCGCCGCTCGGGCGCGAGGTGGCGCTGGAAGCCGGTGGGGCCGACCGGCGGGTCGAAGGTGCCGCCGCCCGTGTGCAGCGTCATCACGAACTGCGCCATGTTCTCGAACATCGGCACGTCGACCGCCTGGCCGCGGCCGGTGCGCTGGCGCGCCAGCAGCCCGCCCATCACCGCGTAGACGCCGACCAGCCCGACCGCCTGGTCGGCGATCGCCATCGGCACGTAGCGCGGCGGGCCCTCGCCGGCCTGCGCGAACAGCGAAGGCAGCGCCGACAGCCCCTGGATCATGTCGTCGTAGGCCGGCTTCTCGCCGTAGGGGCCGTCCTGGCCGAAGCCGTAGAGGCCGCAGTAGACGAGCTGCGGATTGATCGCGGCGACGCTGTCATAGTCGAGGCCGAGGCGCGCCATCGCCGCCGGCCGCACGTTGTAGACCAGCACGTCGGCGGTCTTCAGCAGTTCTTTGAACGCGGCCAGGCCGTCGGGCTGCTTCAGGTCGAGCACGGCGCTGCGCTTGTTTCGGTTGAGCGTGAGGAAGCCGGCGCCCATGCCCGGGTGGCGCATCGGGGCCACGCGGCGCACCGCGTCGCCGTCGGGCGACTCGACCTTGATCACGTCGGCGCCCAGATCGGCGAGGATCTGGGTCGCGTACGGGCCCATGCCCATCGACGTCAGGTCGACGATGCGCACGCCCTGCAGCGGCCCCGTTCCATCTTCCTTGCCACCACCGTCGTTCGCATTGTCGAATGTCATTCGAGAACTGTAATGTGCGGCGTTCGGGGGTGTCAACGCGCTCGCCCCCGTGCTCACCCTATGCCCGGTGTGAGGGAAACCCTGTTTGACGGTGACGCAGGTGCCGAGTATTCTTTAAATCAACATGTCGTTCGTAGATTCGAACGCAATAGCAAAAGGAGCCTGTCCAGCCATGGACGTCGACAGTGGCACGAAGCCGCCGCGCGGGATCAGCGCGCTGGGCGAAGACCGTGCGCCGATGGCGCTGACGCGCGTCTTGCACCTGCTTCGCCTTCTGGCGGAACGGCCGGGCGGTCTCTCGCTCGCGCCGCTCAGCGCGGCGCTGGAGGCGCCCAAGACCAGCGTGCTCTCGCTGCTGCGCGGCCTCACCGCGCACGGCTACCTGCAGCGCAGCGACGGCGTGTACCGGCTCGGCCCGGAATCGCTCGCTCTGGGCGCGCTGCTGGTCGCCGCACGCCAGGCCGAGGCGCCCGAGCGCCGCGCGCCGGGTGCGCCGCAGTCCAGCGCCAGCGCCTGCTTCGACGCGATGCGCCAGCAGGTGCTGCAGGGCGGCCCGCGCCGCGCCGCCCGCCGGAATTCAAACATGGAAGCCCCGAGCCAATGACCGACGACCTCCTCTATGCGGTGAACAACGGTATCGCCGTCATCACCATCAACCGCCCGCAGCGGCGCAACGCGCTGACACGCGCCGTGCGCGAGGGCCTGGCCGAGGCGTTCGCGCGCTTCGAGGCCGATCCGCAGGCGCAGGTCGCCATCCTCACCGGCACCGGCGACACCTTCTGCGCCGGCATGGACCTGCTCGAAGCCGCCGACACCGAGCTGCGCATTCCGCCGCCCGGCTTCATGCCGGTGCTGGGCGACAACATCGAGGTCACCAAGCCGGTGATCGCCGCCGTGCAGGGCTATGCCTACGCGGGCGGCTTCCTGCTCGCGCAGATGTGCGACCTGTGCGTGGCCGACGAGACCGCGCGCTTCGCCATCACCGAAGGCAAGGTCGGCCGCGGCATGCCGTGGGGCGCGCCGCTGATCCACATGCTGCCGCAGCGCATCGTGATGGAGATCGCGATGACCGGCGACCCGCTCACCGCGCAGCGCGCCTATGAGCTGGGCTACGTCAACCGCGTCGTGCCCAAGGGCCAGGCGCTGGAAGGCGCGCTGGAGATGGCGGGCCGCGTGATGGTGAACGCGCCGCTGACGGTGCGTGCGGCCAAGGAGATGGTGCGCCTGTCGACCGAGATGGGCCGCAGCGCCGCGCTGCGCGCGTCGTACCGCGCCTTCGACTCGGTGTACCTGAGCGAAGACGCACTCGAAGGCCCGCGCTCGTTCCGCGAGAAGCGCAAGCCGGTGTGGAAGGGACGTTGACATGAGGAGTGCGTGATGCAAGGCAGCGCCGTGACGTTCGCACTCGCGCAGCACAGCGCCGCCTGGCGCTTCAGCGACCTCGCCCCCGACCGCCGCGTGCAGTTGCGGCAGGCGCTGCTCGCGTGGATGACGGTCACGCTGCCCGGCGCGCAGGAGCCGCTGGTGCACCTGCTCGCCGAGGACGCGCTGGAGCAAGGCGGCCACCGGCAGGCCACCGTCGTGGGCCACGGCTTCGCCACGTCGACGCGGCAGGCGGCCTTGGTCAACGCGGCTGCCTCGCAAGGCGGGGACCGTGATGACGCGATGCCGATCGGGTCGGCGGTGCTGCTGGCGGCCCTGCTGGCGCTGGCCGAGGCGCGCGGCGACAGCGGCCGCGCCTTCATGACCGCGTTCGCCGCCGGCCAGGACCTGCTCGAGCGCATCGGCGCCGGTAGCCCCGGCGCGCCGGCGCTGGCCGCGGCCGCGGGCGGCGCCCACCTGCTGCAGCTTGATGCGGCCGACACCGCCACCGCGCTCGCGATGGCCGGCGCGACGGCGGCTGCGGCCACCGGGCTGTGCCGGCCGATGCAGGCCGGCAAGGCGGCGGCCGACGGCCTGCTCGCGGCCCATCTCGCCGCCCGCGGCTGCAGCCACGGCGCCGAGACGCTGACCGCGCCGATGCGCGCCTTCCTGCCGCGGCAGGACGCGCCGGTGCGCCTGCCCGAGGACCTCGCCGCTCGGCAGCGGCAACTGGAGGTGCGCTTTCGCGACCTGACGCGGCCCGTGCTCGACGAGGCCGACGCCGAGGCGTTGCTGCGGCTGATCGGCCAGGTCGACGAGCTGCCCGACCTGTCGCCGCTGGCCGGCATGCTGGCGGCGCGGCCGGCCTGCCGGCACTGAGACGCGAGCCCCCGCAGCGTCGGGTCGGCCGGCGCGGCTACACGCCCGCCGATCCGGCGAGCAGCTGACGCGCGATGGTGCGGCGCTGGATCTCACCGGTGCCGTCGGGGATGCGCATCACGCGCGCGAAGCGGAAGCCCTCTTCCAGCCGCAGCTCGTTGGTCAGGCCCATGCCGCCGTGCACCTGGATGCTGCGGTCCATCACGCGCCCGACCATCTCGGTCGAGAAGGCCTTCACCATGCTGACCTGCGCCGTCGCCGCCTCGCCCTGGTCGACGCGCCAGGCGCAGTTCTGGATCATCGACTTCGCGGCGTAGATGTCCATCGCGCTGTCGGCGAGCATCAGCTGGATCGCCTGGTGCTCGGCGATCGGCACGCCGAAGGTCTTGCGCAGCTTGGCGTATGCGACCGCCTGGTCCAGCCCCCAGCGCGCGAGGCCCAGGCAGGAGGCCGCCATGCCGAGCCGGCCGGCGTTGACGCCGTCGAGCGCGACCGACAGGCCGCGGTCGACCGGGCCGATGCGGTGGTCGTCGGCCACGCGCACGCGGTCCAGCGTCACCACGCCGGTATCGCCGCCCAGGTGGCCCATCGTCGTGATGATGCGCGGCACCGCGAAGCCGGGGGCCCGTGTGTCGACGAAGAAGCCGGTGATGCCGCCGCGGCCCGCGGCCGCCTTGTCGGGGTCGGTCAGCGCGAACAGCATCGCGTGGTCGGCGTACGGCGAGTTGGTGATCCACTGCTTGGTGCCGGTGATCACCCAGTCGCCGCCCTCGCGCACCGCGCGGGTCTTGATGCCGAACACGTCGGAGCCGGCGTCGGGCTCGCTGAGCGCGAAGCACAGCGTCTTGTCGCCGCTCGCGATGCCGTCGCGGAAGCGCGCGAAGACCTCCGGCGCCAGGTGGCGCAGCACCGGCGACAGCCCGTTCGTGAAGGCCGACGGCAGCACAACGCCATGGACCAGCGGATGGCCCGGGCCGTAACGGTGGTGCACGGTCTCCTGCACGTGCGCCATCGCCTGCGCGCCGAGGCCGCCGCCGCCCAGCGCCTCGGCGCCGAACAGCGTGTAGTAGCCGAGCTCGGCCGAGCGCATGCGCACCTGGCGCCGCAGCGCAAGCGCCTGCGGCACGTAGCGTCCGTCGGCGTCGAACAGGGTGCGCTCGCTGGCCAGGATGTCGCGGTGCGCCTCCTCCAGCGGCAGCACCTCGCGGTCGATGAATCGGACGATGCCCTCCGCCAAGGCGACGACGTCGCTGTCGATCGTGAAGTCCATGCGTTCTCAGGTCGTGCGGTGAGGGGTGGTGGAAAGCGCGCGCCGCAACACGCCGCCGAGCAGCGCGATGCCGGTCTCGATGCGCTCCGGAGCCACGGTGACGAAGCTCAGCCGCAGCGTGTCGTGGCGCGGCGAGCCGCTGTAGAAGGCCGCGCCCGGCACGAAAGCGACGCCGGCCTCGACGGCCTGCGGCAGCAACGCCATCGCGTCGAGTTCCGAAGGCAGCTCGACCCAGAAGAACATGCCGCCGCTCGGCACTGCCCAGCGGCAGCCCAGCGCCGCGAGGTGCCGCTCCAGCGACTCGCGCATCGCGTCGCGCTGGCGCTTGTAGCGCGCGCGGATGGTCGGCACGTGCTCGCGCAGGAAGCCGGTGCGCACGATCTCGTGCACCACGCGCTGGTTGAAGCCGGGCGTGTGCAGGTCGGCCGCCTGCTTGGCCTGCAGCAGCTTGGGGAACAGCGGCGCGGGCGCGACCACGTAGCCCAGCCGCAGGCCGGGCGCGAGCACCTTGGAGAACGAGCCGAGGTAGAGCACCTGCCCCGGGCAGCGCGCGGCCAGCGGCCGCGGTGGCGGCGCGTCGTACCAGAGCTCGCCGTAGGGGTCGTCCTCGATCAGCGGCAGCGCCAGGCGCCGCGCCGCCTCCACCAGCGCCTGGCGCCGCGCCTCGCCGATGCAGTGGCCGCTCGGGTTCTGGAAGTTGGGCAGCACGTAGAGCGCGCGTGCGCCGGCGGCCGCGTCGAGGCCCGCGGGCACCGGCCCCTCGCCGTCGCACTCGAGCGCGACGAACTCGGGCTCGTACGGCGCGAAGGCCTGCAGCGCGCCGAGGTAGGTCGGCGACTCGACCGCGACGCGGCTGCCCGGGTCGAGCAGCAGCTTGCCGGCGAGGTCCAGCCCCTGCTGCGAGCCGGTGGTGACCAGCACCTGCGACGGATCGACGTCCATGCCTTGCGCGCCGAGGTGCGTGGCGATCCACTCTCGCAGCGGCCCGAAACCTTCGCTTGGCGCGTACTGCAGCGCCTCGTGCGGCGTGTCGGCGAGCACGCGGGCGGTCGCCTCGCGCATCGCCTCGACCGGAAACGTCTCGGCCGCGGGCAGCCCGCCGGCCAGCGACAGGATGCCCGGCCGCTCGGTGATCTTCAGGATCTCTCGGATGATCGACGGATTCATCCGTTCGGCGCGGCGCGCCAGCGTCCAGCTCACTGGACTACCCTCCGCGCTGCGCGCTCCGGGATGAGCGCTTGGGCCCACACGAGTGGGCCCCTTCGTGGCCCATAGCGGCCCGGCGCGCTCATGCGGCGCGTCCCCCGACCTCGCGCTCGAAGTCGGCGTGCCGATCGAACCCGCGGCGCCGGTCGACCACGGCCGGATAGTGCTGCATCCACGCTGCCATCAGCTGCTCGTGCGGCACGTCGACGAAGCTGTCGCGGTCGTGCACGTACTCCATGTGGCGCCGGCCGCTGGCGTCGAAGGGGTGGAACACCGAATCGTTGTAGCCGTCGAAGCTCAGCGGCACGACGCCGCCCTTCTCGCACAGCGAGCGGTTGAAAGCCGGCGTCGCCTTGACCCAGCGGCCGTCGAGCCACAGCTCGGTGTAGCCGTGGAAGACGAACAGGTCGGAGCCCATCATCTCGCGCAGCCGCGGGCTGCTGAGGTGGTTGCGCACGTCGGCGAAGCCCAGCCGCGCCGGCACGCCCAGCGCGCGCGCCGCGGCGGCGAGCAGCGCCGCCTTGGTGACGCAGAAGCCGCGGCCGTTCTCGATGACGGTGCTCGCCTTGAAGCCGGCGAGCGTGGTGTCGATGCGGTAAGGGTCGTACGGAAAGCGGTCGCGCACGGCCGCGTACAAGCGCAGCGCGATCTCGCGCGGCGGCAGCGATGCGGCGGCGACGTCGTGCGCGAACGCCGTCACGGCGGGATGGTCGCTGTCGATGCAGCGACCCGGCGACAGGCAAGCCGCAAGATCGTCGTTCATTCGTTCACTCATTGAGCAGAAAGTGGAACTGCGCGAGCGCGATCGGTTCATCGCGGCGCGTCTGCCAGGCCTCGACCCGCAGGTTGGCCAGGCGCCGGCCCTGCTTCACGACCACGACGCCGGCGTGCGTGTCGCGCGGCTGGCCTGAGCGCAGGTAGTCCACCTGCAGGTCGATGGTGGTGGCCCAGCGTTCGCCGCCGCGCGCCCAGCCAAGGTAGAGCAGGCCGGCGCATTCGAGAAAGCCGCCGGTGGCGCCGCCGTGCAGCGCCGGCAGCCGCGGGTTGCCGATGAGCTGCGGATCGAACGGCAGCGTGCAGACGAACTCTTCGCGCTCGACCGCCACGCGCAGGTCGAGGAAGCGCGCGAAGGGCATCGCGTCGACGAGCAGGTTCCAATCGTTGGCGGACCGGGCGCGGGCCAGCGTGGCGGCGAGCGTCATCGCGGCTTCCCCGCGGCCTTGTCGGTGAACATGAACAGCCCCACGCCGGTCGCCACCGGGTCGTCGGGGCTGTCGTGGTAGGCCGCGCCGCGCACGAAGGCGAATTCGTCGGTCATCGAATAGCAGACAGCGCCGCCGAGGAGGTCGCGGCCCGGCGCGGGCGGCTTGAGGTGGTCGACGCGCAGGTCCACCGTCACCATCGGCTGCAGGCGGCCGAGTTTCACGTTGATCGAGAAGCCGAACAGCGTGTCCAGCATCCCGGTGATGACGGCACCGTGCATCACACCGGTCGACGCGTCGAGAACCCAGCGCTCGTCGTACGCGAGACGGGCCACGCACCACGCGGGACTGACGTCGACCGCGCTGAGGCCCAGCGCGCGGCCATAAGCCGCCACGTGGGCGAACGGAACCCAGCGCGTCGCGAGCTCTTCCGGCGACCCCAGCTCCATCAGGCCACCGCGACCTCGGCCAGCACCTGGTGGCGCTCGACCATGTCGCCGACCTTGCAGCGCAGGCTGGTCAGCGTGCCGTCGAAGGGCGCCTGCACGTGCAGTTCCATCTTCATGGACTCGAGCACCACCACGGTCTGCCCGCTGACGACCTCGCTGCCGGCCTCGACCTTGACCGCGACCACCCGGCCCATCATCGGCGCGCCGAGCTGGCCGCTGGCCGCGGCATCGCCGGCGGCACCGCCGAGGTAAGGCGCACAGTCGAACACGTGGCTGCCGAGCGCGCTCGCCACCTCGGCGTGCTGCGCGTCGCCGACGATGGTCAGTTCCAGCGCGCGGCCGCCGCATTCGAGCAGGTGGCGCGCGCCGCCCAGCGGCGTGAGCGTCGCGCGTTCGTTGCGGTCACCGACGGCCAGCGCGATGCTGCCGTCAACGGCGCGCTGCGAGAAGCGCACCGGCCATTCGCCGCCCCGGCCCGGCGTCTTCAGCACCAGCGCCGGCTGCGGCGCGGGCTGGAGCGGCCCGGACGGCAGGCGCCAGCCGGTGAAGCCGTCCCAGTCGGACCAGCAGCCGAGCGGCGGCGTCTCGCTGCGGCGCTGCTCGAGCCAGTGCAGGGCGACGCCGCACAGGTGCTCGATGGGCGCCGCGGCTTCCTCGGTCGCGCTGCCGCGGCCCTGCCGCTCGTCGATGAGCCGCGTGTGGAAGCTCGCGTCGCGCGTCTCCGGCCACTCGAGCAGCGCCTGAAGGAAGGCGCGGTTGGTCGCGAGCCCGATGACGGTGCTGCCGCCCAGGCCGGCCATGAGCGCGCCGCGCGCCGCCTCGCGGTCCGCGCCGTGCGCGATCAGCTTGGCGATCATCGAGTCGTAGTGCGGCGAGATCTCGTCGCCGCTGTCGACGCCTGATTCGACGCGCAGCCCGCAGCGCGAGAAGTCGACCAGTTCCAGCCGGCCGGTTGCCGGCAGGAAGCCGGCGGCCGGGTCCTCGGCGCACAGCCGTGCCTCGAAGGCATGGCCGTCGCAGCGCACCGCCTCCTGCGCGAGGGGCAGCCGTCCGCTGTCGGCGATGCGCAGCTGCAGTTCGACCAGGTCGAGGCCGGTCACCGCCTCGGTCACCGGGTGCTCGACCTGCAACCGCGGGTTCACCTCGAGGAAATAGTGCTCCTGGCCGGCGACCACGAACTCGACCGTGCCGAGCCCGCGGTAGCCCACGCCGCGCGCCAGCTTCACCGCGTCGGCGAGGATCGCTTCGCGCAGCGCCGGCGGCAGTCCCGCCGACGGCGCTTCCTCGATGACCTTCTGGTGGCGCCGCTGCAGCGTGCACTCGCGCTCGAACAGGTGGATCGCGTTGCCGTGGCCGTCGCCGGCCACCTGGACCTCGAGGTGGCGCACGTGCGACAGGTAGCGCTCGACGATCAGCTCGCCGTTGCCGAAGGCTTTCTCCGATTCGCGCATCGCGCTCTCGATGCGCAGCTCGAGCCCGTCGAGGCTGTCGATCACCGCCATGCCGCGGCCGCCGCCGCCGGCCACCGCCTTCAGCAGCACCGGCAGCTTCATGCCGCGCACCAGCTGCGCGATGGCCGCGGGGTCGCGCATGCCGCCGTCGCTGCCGGGAATCACCGGCACGCCCAGCCGCGCCGCTTCGAGCTTGGCGTTGGCCTTGCCGCCGACGCGCTCCATCGTCTCGGCGGTCGGGCCGATGAAGCACAGGCCGGCCGCGTCGAGGGCACGCACGAAGTCGGCGTTCTCCGAGACGAAGCCGTAGCCGGGGTGGACGGCGTCGGCGCCGACGCGTTTGGCGGCGGCGACCAAGGCGTCGATGCGCAGGTAGCTGTCGGCCGGCGCGGCACCGCCCAGCTCGACCGATTCGCCGATCTCGCGCACGTGGCGCGCGCGCCGGTCGGCGGCGGAGTGGACGGTGGCCACGGCGAGGCCGAGGCGGCGGCAGGTGCGGGCGATGCGGCAGGCGATCTCGCCGCGGTTCGCGATCAGGACTTTGTGGATCCGCTGCATGCGATTCCCGGACTAGAAGCGGAAGACGCCGAACGGCGTGGGCTTGGCCGCCGTGCGCGACGCGAGGTCGAGCAGCAGCCCCATCACGTCGCGCGTCTCGACGGGGTCGATGACGTCGTCGGCCCAGAGGTTGGACGAGTAGTTGTAGGCCGGCTGGAAGTCCTCGTACATCTTGCGCACGGGGGCCTTGAAGGCCTCTTCCTCCTCGGGCGACCAGTCGCGGCCCTCGGCCTTGTTGATCTGGCGGCGCACCAGCGCCATCACGGTCGCGGCCTGCTCCGGTCCCATGATCGCGGAGCGCCCGCTGGGCCAGCAGAACATCGCGTGCGGGTTGAAGGGCCGGCCGCACATCGCGAGGTAGCCGGCGCCGTAGGACGCGCCGATGATGATGGTGTACTTCGGCACGTTGGCCGAGGCCATCGCGGTGATCATCTTCGCGCCGGCCTTGGCGATGCCGGCCTGCTCGGCGGCACGGCCGACCATGAAGCCGGTCACGTCGGCCATGAACAGCAGCGGGATGTCGCGCTGGCAGCACAGGTCGATGAAGTGGGCCGCCTTGTCGGCGCTCTCGGGGAACAGGACGCCCTGGTTGGCGAGGATGCCGACCTCGTGGCCGTGGATGCGCGCGAAGCCGGTCAGCAGCGTGTCGCCGAACAGCGGCTTGAACTCCTGGAAGCGGCTGTCGTCGACGAAGCGCGCGAGGATCTCGCGCGTGTCGGTCGGGATCTTCGGGTCGCGGCTGATGATGCCGTGGATCTCGCGCGGGTCGAAGCGCGGCGGCAGCGAGGGGCTGCGCGTCCAGCGCGGCTTGGGCGCCTCGCCGAGGTCGCGCACGATCTCGCGGGTGATCGCCAGCGCATGGCGGTCGTCTTCGGCGATGTGGTCGGTGACGCCGCTGACGCTGCTGTGCATCAGCGCGCCGCCCAGCGACTCGGCGTCGACCGTCTCGCCGGTGGCGGCGAAGGTCAGCTCGGGGCCGCCCAAATACATGTAGCCCTGCCCGCGCACGATGACGACCTCGTCGCACAGCGCCGGGATGTACGCGCCGCCGGCCGTGCACGGCCCCATCACGACGGCGATCTGCTGGATGCCCTCGGCGGACATCCGCACCTGGTTGTTGAAGATGGTGCCGAACTGTCCGACGTCGGGAAAGATGTTCGCCATGTCGGGCAGGAAGGCGCCGCCGCTGTCGACCAGCGTGATGCAGGGCAGCCGGTGCTGCCAGGCCACCTGCTGGGCACGCACGTGCTTCTTGCAGGTCATGCCGTAGTAGGTGCCGCCCTTCACGGTGGCGTCGTTGGCGATGACCATGCAGGGCCGGCCGTGGATCAGGCCGATGCCGGTGATGATGCTGGCGCCCGGCGGCACGCCGTCGTACAGCCCGTCGCCGGCCAGCGTGGCGATCTCCAGGAAGGGCGAGCCGGGGTCGAGCAAGGCCTCGACGCGGTCGCGCGGCAGGATCTTGTTGCGCGCCAGGTGCTTCTCGCGCGCCTTCGGCGGGCCGCCGGCCAGCGCGCGCTGCCGTCGTGCATGCAGGTCGGCGATGAGTGCCTGGTAGGCGCTGCGGTTGCTTTCGAACTCCGGCTCCGAGGTCGACACGTGCGAGGCAAGAATCGTCACCGACGGCTTCCCTTTTTCAACAACATCCCCTGAACTCCTGAAGGCGGCGCATTGATCGGCTGCAGGCGAATTGCCAGGGCCATCCGGCAAGGTTACCATAGCATCTAACACTTGTTAGTTGGATTACAAACGAAGGAGCTTCGGCGGATGAGCAAGAGCAGCATGCTGCGCGACAAGGTCGCGGTGGTCACCGGCGCGGGACGCGGCATCGGCCGCGACATCGCGCTGCTGATGGCCGCCGAGGGCGCCAAGGTGGTGGTGAACGACATCGGCGCCTCGGTGAACGGCGAAGGCACGGACCGCGGCCCGGCGCAGCAGGTGGTCGACGAGATCAAGTCCGCCGGCGGCCAGGCGGTGGCGAACACCGACAGCGTGTCGGACCGCGCGTCGGCGGCGCGCATCATCCAGTGCGCCGCCGACACCTTCGGCCGCATCGACGTGGTGGTCAACAACGCCGGCATCCTGCGCGACCGCCTGATCTTCAACATGTCGCCCGAGGAATGGCACGCGGTGA